>ENA-USYV01002230-USYV01002230.1-human-gut-metagenome-genome-assembly--contig:-NODE-2230-length-16129-cov-5.706516_pt1 | contig 16129 bp, 5 predicted proteins | sample MGYA00250066_ERZ773514 | MGnify/ENA primary metagenome ERZ773514 (study PRJEB29103, sample SAMN06112049) | human gut metagenome | biome: human gut; feature: ankylosing spondylitis patient; material... | reverse complement strand
GAAGCGTTCCGAAGGCAAACACTATAATGTTGCCATATCCCATGCTGCCAAGAAACTGGTCAGGGTTATTTACCAACTAGAAAAGTCAGGGCAGCTTTATCATAGAGCAGCATAAAATTTAACTTCATATCTCCTTTTAGAGCACCTGCAAAGATGCTCTTATTGTCATGCAGTTTTCAAGGTTCAAATATATCTGAAAAGCATTTCTGCAATTTACTCAAAAAATCTTCATTTTAACCTTGACTTTTAATAGTTAGACTTTATTTTCCGCATTTATTTTCTTTCACTTATTTTTCCCGCTTTTTCCCCTCATTTCTTTTCTCGCGTTTATTTTCTTTCATTTATTTTTCCCGCTTATCTCCCCCATTCATTTTTCCGTTTTTCTTTTCTCCCGCTCTTTTCTTCTCGTTGTCATTTTCTTTATATGCATTCTACTCTTTTTTCCGTTCTTCGGAAATCAATCTGCGGATCGCGTCCACTGCCACCCGGATCGCCATGTCCGTATCGTGCACTACCGGGTTCTCAAGTCCTGCTTTCTCACGTTCCTGATTCGCGATCACAAGAAAACACGAGCCGACCCGCACCCCAAGGCTGCTCGCCACAACAAACAGAGCCGCCGATTCCATTTCCGAGGCAAGACAGCCGAGTTGTTTCCACGCCTCCCACTTATGAAGCAGATCGTAGCCTACCGGCTTTCTCTCCGGTTCATGCTGACCGTAAAACGAATCTTTGCACTGTACAACTCCCGTATGGAACGGATATCCTTTTGATTTAACAGCTTTCACAAGCGCATTCGTCACTGTCAGATCGGGCACTGCCGGAAATTCGATCGGCGCATACTCCCTGCTCGTTCCTTCCATCCTGATTGCCCCTGTTGACACAACGATATCTCCGCTTTTCACATCTGTCTGCATTCCGCCGCAAGTTCCGATCCTGATAAACGTATCCGCACCGCACCTACAAAGTTCTTCCATTGCAATAGCTGCCGACGGTCCTCCTATTCCCGTAGATGTAACGCTTACCTTCACTTGATCGAGCGTTCCTGTATATGTCACATACTCTCTGTTATCTGCAATCAACACCGGGTTATCTAAATATTGCGCGATCTTCACACATCTTTTCGGATCTCCGGGCATAATGACGTACTTCCCGATTTCCCCTTTTGCAGTTTGTATATGATACTGTCTGTTCGGATCTTCCGAATAATTTTTCATCTGCTGTTCCTCCTCACTTTGCCGGTAAAAACAAAACCGCCGCAAAACAGACAGGCTATTTCAAAAAATCCCCCATCTACTTTGCGGCAGTTTGCTCTGCATTTTTTACCTTTTATATAATAGTGAACCGCCCACCGGTTAAATCCAATGGGGTTCCGGTTTCAAGTCAGAAGCTGCCTGACATCTTAATACTCAAACACTGCCACACCATAGGCCGGAAGCGGGTATGCGATCGAATACGCCTGACCGTCGCATTCCTTTTTCACCGGTTTGTAAGTAAGCGGACGTTTTTCCCCTTTTCCTCCGTACTTTTCCTCATCACTGTTCAAAACAAGCTTCAGCGTTTTCCTCGTCGGAACGCCGACTCTGTAATCTTCTCTTTCCACAGGAGTAAAGTTGCAGACGAAAAGCAAATTCTTTTCTTTATTCTTGGAATGTCTTACAAAGCTGTAAATACTTCTGAAAATATCATCCGCATTGATCCACTCAAATCCCGCCGGATCATTGTCCATTTCATAAAGAGCTTTATTGTTTTTATACAAATGAAGCAGATCCCGATACCAGTTCTGAATATCTCTGTGCTCAGGTTCGGCGAGCAGGAACCAATCGATCTCTCTCTTTTCGCTCCATTCTCTAAGCTGTGCAAATTCCTGACCCATGAACAGAAGTTTCTTTCCCGGATGGCCCATCATAAACGCATAGCCTGCTTTTAGGTTGGCAAATTTATCGAACCCAAGTCCCGGCATTTTATTGATCATCGAACACTTCAGATGAACAACTTCGTCATGCGACAACACAAGAATATAATTTTCACTGTATGCATACTGCATCGCAAACGTCATCATATGATGTGCATTTTTACGGAAATACGGATCAAGTTTCATGTACTCCGTAAAATCGTGCATCCATCCCATATTCCATTTCAGGCTGAAACCAAGGCCGTCGTCTTCGGGCGATCCTGTCACCTTCGGCCATGCCGTCGATTCTTCCGCGATCATCACAGCGCCTTTGTTCCGTCCCAGAACAACCGAATTCAAATGTTTAAAGAAATCGATCGCCTCAAGATTCTCGTTGCCTCCGTATTTGTTCGCGACCCACTGTCCGTCCTGTTTTCCGTAATCAAGATAGAGCATCGACGCAACAGCATCCACACGGAGCCCGTCCACATGGAAATGTTCGATCCAGAATAATGCGTTTGCAATCAGGAAGTTGCGCACTTCCGCTTTTCCGTAATCAAATACTTTCGTTCCCCAATCCGGATGTTCTCCGAGTCTGGGATCTGCATACTCGAATGTCGGAGTTCCGTCAAAATCAGCAAGCCCGTGAGCATCTTTCGGAAAATGCGCCGGAACCCAGTCAAGAATCACTCCTATATTGTTTTTATGCAGAAGGTCAACCAGATATGCAAAATCTTCAGGACTTCCGTATCTTGAAGTCGGCGCATAATATCCCGTAACCTGATATCCCCACGAACCGTCAAACGGATGCTCTGCAATGCCCATCAGTTCTACATGAGTGTATCCCATCTCTTTTACATATTTTACGATCGCCTCGGCGAACTCTCTGTATGTGTAGAATCCTTCATCTTCCCTTCCCGGGTGACGCATCCACGAACCCATATGAACTTCATAGATCGACATCGGATTCTTCTTATGATTCCATGTCTTCCGCGCTTTCATCCATGCGTCATCCGTCCATCTTATACGGGAAAGATCCGTAATACGAGACGCCGTTCCCGGACGAAGCTCCGCATAATTTGCAAACGGATCCGCCTTATAAAGAAGCTCGCCTTTCTGCGTCTCAATACAGAACTTATAAAGCTGTCCTTCTTTCGCTTCCGGTACAAACTTCACATAAATACCTAGAGGCTCCTGACGCTCCATTCTGTCTCTTTCCAAATTCCAGTCATTAAATTCCCCGACTACAGACACATTCTTCGCATTCGGCGCCCATACCGCGAAATAAACGCCCTCCGTTTTGTCGTTCACTACTTTATGTGCGCCTAATTTTTTATAGATCTCGTAATGGTTTCCCTGACCAAACAGGTAATGATCCAATTCTCCTATCTCATAGGCATGTTCATTCGCTTTCATACTTGCCGCATCCGCCGCAGTGTTTTTCGCCGGACTGTTCGCCCTGTTCCGGCTTGCGCCGCCTGACGCCTTTTTCACCGCACTGCCCGCCATACCGCCGGCTGCATGATTCACGATGCCTTTGCCTGCACTTTTTGCCGCGTTTCTGCCCGCACCTTTTCTCCTTGCCATAAAAGCCCACCTCGCCGTTTCCTCATAATAAAATATCGAAGCGTTTCTGCCCGCTTCCGTGATAGTTTCATTATACTTGATTCCGTCCAAAAAATAAAGAGAAACAGACAGCTCTTTCCCGCCCGTTTCTCTTGTATTTTGTCTATTTATGCACACATTTTAAATTATAGTCTATTATCGTGCTTCTTTATATATTAAAATCTTTTTCAGAAAGAATAATACGGTCTGACTCGTCTGTATTTCTTCCAAAAACTTTCCGCATCAATTTCTTCGCGGACGCCTTCTGAGAATGACGGATCGCGTCATCCATAACTTCTTTCACTTCCGCAACCGTCACAAAATGATCTTCCCTCTGCAGAGAATCAATTTTACTATACAGCGCAAGAATTCCCATCTCGTCAATGTGATATCCGTTTTCTTTCGCATACGTCTGACCGAACGTAACAAGCTCATCGTTGATGAAAATCGGCACTTCCAGTCTTGATGTGAATTTTTTCCTGAATTCTCTGTTCGATGACAACAGTCTGTCAAGCGGCTTTCTCTGCTCTTCCAAGACGATCAGCATCTCGCCTGTATCCTGCTCCATCGCTTTATTAAGACGCGCAACTGTCTTTTCATTCATTTTGGACGCTTTCTCAATGATCAGAGCGCCGCCGTAAAGTTTTTCGACAATATCGCTGATCTTCTTCTTATTCAGAGAATCTCCTGTCACGATCGCGACCTTGCCCTGACGGATGTCTCTTTGCTTCTGGATCGCTTTCACGACGTCAACGGCAAGAACCGTTTTTCCGTTGCCTTTATTTCCAATGATAAGCAAGTTGCCCGTTCTCGAAGTCCCTTTTCTGTTCGTACAGTTCTTATCCTGCTCAAGCACATCGACAAGCTGTTCGCTCATTCCGCGCACCGGAACAAAGTAAGAAAACAGTTTCTTCTGTTCCTCTGTAAGTCCGGCTCTCGTTCCGATACCGCTTTGCATCTCAAGGTCATATCTTCCATGTACGACAAAACCGGTATCCATTGACAATGCATCCGAGATCTCATCGAGCGGAAGCGGCGCAGTCTTACCTGTCGCAATCAGCTTCGCAGTCTCTTTACGGCTAAGCGGTGTCGTCGCCGACATAATGTCGATCGGCTCGTCATCATCAGGAATCTCTCTGTCGTCATCCTCTCCCGAATAATCAGGATTTACTGTGAACTCATCCTCAATGTCCTGAATCTCTTCCGCGTCATCTTCCCCGAAGAAATACTCGTCATCTGCGTTTCCTTCCGCCTCTTCGATCACTTCATCCGCTTCTTCGTAGTAATCTTCTTCCGGTTCTTCAATCACTTCTTCTGATTCTTCATAGTAATCTTCTTCCGGTTCTTCGATCACTTCCTCTGATTCTTCATAGTAATCTTCCTCCGGTTCTTCGATCACTTCGTCTGATTCTTCATAGTAATCTTCTTCCGGCTCTTCGATCACTTCGTCTGCTTCTTCGTAGTAATCTTCCTCCGGTTCTTCGATCACTTCCTCTGATTCTTCATAGTAATCTTCTTCCGGCTCTTCGATCACTTCGTCTGCTTCCTCATAGTAGTCTTCTTCAAAGTAATCGTCATCCAAATCTTCCTCGAACTCCTCGTCGAAATCTTCGTCAAAGTCATCATCAAAATCATCGTCGATTCTAAGATCCTCCGCAACCTGACCCATGTTTTCGCTTGGTTCTTCTTTTCTCTTAAGATATACTCCTGTAGGTTCTTTCTTTTCTTCTTCCGGCGGGATAATTCCCTCAATTTCATCAATCATACGTTGAATATCCGGCGGTAAAATCGGTGTTGTTTTCTTATTCGTCTCCATAGTATCCCCTTTTGCTGTATCCCCTGCTGAATCTATAACTTCTTCTTGTTCCGATTCGGATGCTCCTTCTGCATCCGTCCCCTCTTCAACCGGCTCATCCTCTCCTGCATTTTCTTCAAATCCCGAAAGGATATCTTCCAAACTGATCTGACCTGTAATCTGATCGTCCTCTTTTATTTCAGCGGCCGCTTCCGCTTGCGCTGCCTCCTCCGCTTGTGCGGCTTCTTCTGCTTGTGCCGCCTCTTCCGCTCTTGCGGCTTCTTCTGCTTGTGCCGCCTTTTCTGCTCTTGCGGCTTCTTCCGCTTTCTCCTCTTCTTCTGCCTGTAATGCGGCGCGGCGTTTTTCCTCTTTCAAACGACTTACCATGTCTATATCTGCAACCGACTCAATCTCTCCGATCGCCTGCTCCAGATCCGCAAGATCTTCTTCATCCTCGATCTCATCTTTTCTTACCGGACGGAATTTGATCTGGGATGTATTTCCCATATCCTTTTCTTTGCCGAATTCCGACTCCTCTTCATCCTCAAAGTCAAAATCCATCGCTCCTGTTTCCGTCAAATCGAACTCCGACTCTTCTTCGTCTTCAAAATCAAAGTCCATCGCTCCCGTTTCCGTCAAGTCAAACTCCGGCTCTTCTTCATCTTCAAAGTCAAAGTCCATCGCTCCCGTTTCCGTTAAATCAAACTCCGGCTCTTCTTCATCTTCAAAGTCAAAGTCCATCGCTCCCGTTTCCGTCAAATCAGATTCCGACTCTTCTTCATCTTCAAAATTAAAATCCATCGGAGCTGTCTCGTCTTGGAAATCATCTGCCGTCAATTCTTCCAACTCCGGATGAAGAAGTTTTCTCAATGCAACGTCTAACGGCATCGTATCTCCCAGTTTCTTTTTAGCAGGCTGCCTTTCTTCTTCCGGCTCTGCGGTTGTCTCCAGCACATCCGGTCCTTTTATTCCTTCCGGTACGCGCTCCTCCGGCTCATCGACTCCTTCTGCTTCGGAAACATCCGTCGGCAGATATGCGTCTTCTGTCTGCCCGGCATCTTCCGCATCTATCGGCACCTGCTCGTCCTGTTCAACATGATCCTCTGCATCCTCCGCCGGTGAATCCGCTTCTAACGCCTTGATCTCGTCGGCTTCCCACGCTTCCGTATCTACTTCCACCGGGTCGTTCGGCAAAGTGATCTCTCTTACTCCTTCTGAGATCGTTTCCGGCATCATGTCCGGAACAAGTTCCTCCATTCCCTTCGGAACTCGTGCGTTCACCTGCTGTTCGGCAGCGAAATCAGCATCGGCAACTTCGGAGTCGGCAGCCATAAGTTCAGCTCCCGGCAAACCGTTTTCTTCTTCCTCCTGCTCGGATTCATCTGCCTCTGCATAAGAAAAAATATCAGGAATCTCCTCTGTCTCCTCGGACGTCCTTGCATAACGCTTATCGTACTTTTCCTGCTGGGAAGGAGTCAGTGGTTTGTACTGCATCTTCAGTTCCATCGCCTTATAGACATACTGCCCCTCGCTGAACCAAAGAATCAAATCGTCACACTCTTCCAGACATTCTGATGTCATACCGGCTTCCTGATACAGCTTCGCCAGTTCATATGCCCACTCTTCAATATATTCGGATTTCTTATATTCTTCAAGAGCTTCGATCTGCTGCTCGATCGGCGCCCTCTGCGCGCGGAGAATCTTATATCTTAAAATGTACTGATTCGGGTCTTTCGGCGCGATCTGCATAAACTCATCGTAAAAATCGATCGCCTCATCGACATTTCCCGTCTTAAGAGCCAATCCGCACAGACGGCTGATAATCTTACGGCTTCCTTCCGCCCGCTGATATGCAAGCGTCAAAATGTCATATCCCTTCTGATATTCTCCGGTTTTTTCATAAATTTCACTGACGTTTGACAACATCACTGCATTGCGCACGCGCCTCCAGTCAATTTCATCTGCGATCGCCGCCGCTCTGCTGTACGCGCCGCTCTCCATAAGTTCGAGCATCCGTTCAGTCTTTGATTTATATTCGTATTTATCCACCGCATTCACCTCATTAAAAAATAGTTTTGTACAGGGCAGTGTCTTTCCTTCTATGTTTCTTTACATACTATATCTTTCAATATTTTATCATATGCATTTCGCAATGTCAAAAAAATGCACCCTCAATTAACATTGAAGATGCATTTTTATAATCTATTTAATTTTTTCATATTCTCTTTATTTTTAAATCGGAGGCAAATATTAGATTCTGTTCCTGTAAGACCTCTGCCATTGTTATTTGATCTGCGGTCGATTTATTAAGACCTGCTTATTAAATCTTCCCTCCTTCAATTAACAAATTCGAGTTCATAACAGTATCCTTATCACATATCACTTACGTTCCTTGTTTCCGGTACCACCACACATATTAAACCCGATATGCACGAATGATAATCTACTCAATGTTTCTTTACACATCTTTTGAAATTCTGCTATATGTGGTATCTATATTCAATATGTCTGCAAATGTTAAATCTTTCTGATCTCTATCCGGACTTCCAACTCTCCGATCAATTCTTTCGTTATTTTTATTCCGGATCATCTATCCTTGAGCAAAGGTCTCTTCTCCACAGGAACTTACACTTGCCGTACCACTAACATATTGATGATTCACTGAAATCACGCTGTCCATTGGTCTTTCCCTCCTGCTATCCGTTTATTTTTAATCTAATCGGGCAACTGATACGATGCCTTCTTAGTTAAATATCCTTTTGAGATGCTTTTGTTTTTATTTTGTTGTATCTCTTTTGGATGTCTTTATAATATCACCTGAGTTTTATTTTGTCAATACATTTTTATAAAAAACTTTAAATAATTACATTTTACTTTTATATTGTATGAATTTTCTGACAATGTTGCTGTCTCTGCAAAAAAGAATAAGGCGTCCGTTACCGAACGCCCTATTCCATAAAAGCTTAAATGTTTACTGCCTTAATCAAAAGACAAGTTTTCACTATGCTCTTTTTCTTCTAACCGCTACATAAGCAATTACCGACATTCCCGCAAGTACAAGCCACAGAGCTACATGTGCCGTATCTCCTGTCTGTACGCTTCCGCCCTGTGACGGAGTTGACGGAGTCTGCGGATCATTCTTCGGCGGAGTCTGTGTCTTCGTCAAACCTTCTGCCGCTGAATTCAACTGTGCCAAAGCAGCTTTTACCTGATCTGCTGTTGCAGCCTCGTTATCCAAGATTGCCTTAGCAGATTTCAGAGCGTTTTCAAACTTCGCCCAGCTCTCTGCTGTGTAACCGTCGTTCTTCTTATCTTTGTACTTGTCGTAAGCTGCCTGAAGCTCGCTCTTATCAACAGACGGTTTTCCGGAAAGCTTCAATGCTACGCGAGCGTCTCTTAACGCATTAAGCGCTGCGTCTACCGCTGCCTGATCACTGTTGCTGTTGTCTTCCACGATTGCTTTTGCCGCTTTCAGCGCATCTGCATATTCTTTCCAAGAATCTGCTGTATAGTCTGCCTCTTTCAGATCTTTATACTCTTCGATCAAAGCTTTCAATGCATCTGTGTTTCCACGCTGTACAAGCGCTGTAACCGCATCGTTCAACGCTTTTGCTGCTGCATCGATCTCCGTCTGATCTTTGCTGTCTTTCAGTACCTTTTCTGCATCTGAAAGAACTGTTTTCATTGCTTTGTAAGAATCTGTTGTGTACAAGTTCGCATCAGCCGCTTTCGCTGCATCGATTGCTGCTTTTAACGCCTCTTTATTGATCTGCTCTACTTTTACTAATGCTGTATGAGCATCTTCTAACGCTTTCTTCGCTGCGTCTACCGCTGCCTGATCAAGATTGCTGTTGTCTTTCACAACTTTTTCTGCCGCTGTCAACGCATCTGTGTACGCTTTCCAGGAATCTGTTGTGTAGTCTGCCTCTTTCAGACCTTCTGCTTTATATTCTGCGATCAAAGCTTTCAACGCATCTGTGTTTCCACGTTCTACAAGCGCAGCAACCGCATCATTCAAATCTTTTGCTTTCGCATCGATTGCCGCCTGATCCTTACCGTTTGTCAGAAGTTCTTCTGCTTCTGCAAGAACTTTTTCCATTGCATTGTAAGAAGCTGTTGTATATGCGTTTTCGTCTTTTGCTTTTGCCGCATCTACTGCTGCCTGCAGTTTGCTCTTATCAAGCTGCGGATCTACCGGAGCTTTTACGAGAGCTTCTTTTGCCGCTTTCAATGCGTCTTTCGCCGCATCTACTTCTGCCTGTGTCTTATTGCTGTTGTCTGCCACGATTCCATTTGCAGCTTCAAGAGCTTCTTCGTATTTCACCCATGTCTCATGTGTGTAATCCGCTTCTTTCAGTTCTTTGTACTCTTCAATAAGAGCTTTCAATGCATCTGTGTTTCCGCGTTTTGCCAATGCTGCATGTGCATCTTCTAACACTTTCTTCGCTGCATCTACCGCCGCCTGATCGCTGTTGCTGTTATCTGTTACGATTGCGTTTGCCGCATTCAGAGCAGTCTCATAAGCGCTCCATGTAGATGTTGTATGATCCTCTGCTTTCAAATTCTCTTTTGCGTACTGATCGATCAAAGCTTTCAGATCTGTTACATCTCCGCGAGCAACAAGTCCTTTCACAGCTTCAGTTAATTCTGCAACCATTGCGTCGATCGCATCTTTTGTACCGTTTACAAGAAGCTGTTTTGCTTCTGCAATTTTAGCTTTTACCGGCTCTGCGCTTGTTACTGTACTTGTTTCAACTTTCTTCTCTGCGTCTGCGATTGCTGTTCTCAGAGTGGATGCGTCTACAAGTTTACCTTCTGCGCCTTCCAGTTTCGTTATCATAGCAGTTACTTCGTCCTGTGTCTGTGCTCCTGTCGCCACAAGATCGTAACCTTCTTTCACGAGCGCTTTGAATGCTGCCGCACTGTCTGTCGTTGCTTTGGATGTGTCTACTGCTGACAATACAGTCAATCTTTCGATCAATGCTGTAATATCTACGCCCGGTTTCTCTTCTTTCTCCGGTTTTGTTCCGAATACTTCAAGCTCTACAACATGGTTTGTTGTTGTGTCGTTGTTCGCTCTTCCGTACATATAAACACGAACAAACTGTGCTTTTGTTCCTGCCGGCAACGTCCATGATTTGCCCTTTGCAGTTTCTGTATAGTCTGTGTCAAAATTACTCTGACCTTCTTTGTTTAATTTATGAACGTTCCCTTCATCTGCATTGTAGACGATTGTAGCTTTTCCTTCTTTGAAGTCTGTTTCTTTTTCTGCTACAGCTACTACTGTATCGCCATATGTTCTACCATCACCCCAGTAACGATACAGTGACAAGGAATTCACATCACATACATCCCCTAAATCAACCTGCATATAAGAGGATTCGCGTCTGTTGTCCGCACCAAACTCAGCATAATTATTTGTGTTCTTAGTTCCATCTACAGCCATAGTCATCGGTCTGTCGCCGCCTTTTGCTGCATCTGTATCATCTTTCGTCCATTTTGCTGTTACGTTTGCATCTTTGGCGATGTTCTTTGCTTCTACTTTTTCTCCGTAAATTGCAAGATCAGCTACTGTAATGAATTTATTTTCATTCGCTGATTGCCAGTGATAGGAAGAAATTCCGCTGATGCGTACATATCTCGCTTCCTGTGCCGCGAATGTGATCTCCTCAGGGAAGAATGACTCATCGTTTGTATTTGTAATCTTGCTTGAAAGATCAAGTCCGTTTTCTCCTGTTACCGGAGTCCATGTCGTACCGTCTTTACTAATCTCTACGATCAGCTTTTTAATATTACCTGTACATGCCCAGTAATTCTGTGCTCCATTGAAGTATCGCGGTGTGTAATCAACCTGATCCAACTTATATGTAGCTCCCAAATCGACTTTCAGCCATGCGTTATCGCTGTTTACAGTGCCATTTTCTACTTTCTGACTTGTCCAGAATGTTGTTTTGTCTCCGTCCAAGATCTTGTCTTTGCTTCCTTCACTTGTCGCGGAAACTGTGATCATACTATCTGTAAGTTCAAGTTTCGGAAGTCCTTCCGGCTCTCCCATCTTAGCTACTTCATCATATCCGTATGCGATATCGTACACAGATGCCGCTGTCACGCCTTCACCTGCTGTGATGGCAGCTTTTTTCACTGTATGGAATCTGTTATCTGCGTTGTAAGCAGATCCTTCCAGTGTTCCGTCTACATAAAGCTTCAGCATACCGTTGTTTTCTTTCACACCTACTACTTTATGCTCTGCTCCGTCATTGATTACCTTGCCGGAAACCGCTGTAGCGCCGTTCAGTGTGAAGGATGCTTTTCCTTCTGCCGTTACTTTCAACTCATACTGAGCATCCTGTTTTACGAGAGACTTCTCTTTACCGTCTGTAGTTACTGTTGCAGCTACTGTGAATCCGTTGTTGGAATTCAGAGATTTATCTGCTGCTGCAAGTTCTCCTGCTGTAACGCTTCCGTTTTCAACGATCACGTTATCTTTGTGATATACAACAGATGCAGCTTCTGTTGCTTTGTTGCCGGACATATCTTTAATATCCTGCGGAGTTACTTTTACTGTTGCTTCGTTTGCCGGAGCTTCTGCTAATTCGATATGATATGTTGTATCGTCTGCACTCTTCTTAACGGAAGCAACTTTTCCATTTTCTACCTTAAAGAGGTTTCCTGATACTTTCTCATCGAACTTCACTGTGATTTCTTTCGCACCGTCTGTCATAATTCTGTCGATCTTCGGCGCTGTTGTGTCTTTCTGAGCTGAAACGCGTAAGATACGCACTTCGTTCGGTTTCAGGTTCACTGTATATTCTTTGCCGTACTCTAATGTACCTGTCTGAGCAGATTCATCTGAAAGAAGATAGCTGTGCTCTAAGTAGTAGTTTAATGTGCCTGCATTTTCTGCAACACCCATTGTACGGTCAAATGTGAACTTGATCGTCTTATCTGCGCTTGCAGACGGGTTACGGAGTGAGATAATTCCGTCTGTTCCGTCGAAGCATGAGAATCCGTATGCTTCTGCCTGCGCTTCGTTTGAGTCAAAATTATTTAATTTTGTAACATCTGGTTTTCCGCCGATCATCTTGGAGTTTTTGAGCATATGGTAGTTTGCCTCTGCCCACTCAAGGAATTCTCCTGTAATCTCGTATTTTCCGTCTGTCATAATACTGTCAGAGTAGTACAGCTCCCAGAATGCTGTTCCACGAGTAGAAAGCATGTACAGATAGTTCTGGAAATCTTCATCTGTAGCGGTATTAACCGTCATTCCTGTTCCTTCTTTTCCGTAAATCGGATCATGGTTGTAAAGGTTCTGGAGCGGGAACTGGAACTGATGATTCTTCAGGAAATCATAGTAACAAGCGTCACGGTATGTGATCTGCTTGTTCATCTTTGTCGTTCCAAAAGATGCGTCTCTTTGATCCGCTGTACACTGAAGCCATACGGAGTCCGCCCACTGTAAATACCACGGACTCGGGTTTACATAACATGTAAGGGAAATCCAAAGATTATTAATATTGTCTTCTTTTTCACTCTTACGAACTGTTTCCATCAGATCGATCCATGCTTCCCACAGATCAGTCACATGATACATCTGATGATAACCGCCTGTCATATGGTGGTTTGACTCGCTGTATACCGGAACACCGTCTGCTCCGCCTGCATTATTAAAATGGTTGTACTGAGCATTGTCTGCGAATCCATCCCATTTCCAGTAGTTGACATCCCATTTTTTCTGCCATTCAACTGCCATTTTTGTAAAGTTATCTACATATGTGCGGTCAGCCACGTCGATAGAGCCGCCGGCTTTACTTCCTTTTTTTGCTGTCTGAATAATATCTGCTAATGTACTATAGAAGTTATATCCGCCTCTCGGTCCAACCCATACTCCGAAGTTACTTCCAAACTTCTTAACAAGTTCGCTGGATGGTGCCAGTTCTTTCGGGAATTTCTCATTAAACGTCCAGAAACCTTTGTTGTTAATTGTTGCTCCGGATTGTTCGTGCGAACCTTCGCTTATTGATCCATTATTATATGCATTCCATCCATCGTCTACTACATAGGAATCAAGAGGACTGACTTCCGCTTTATTCAACTCGCGGTCAATCTCAATGAAGGAATTCAGAATATTCTCATCACTGATCTTCATCATGTTATCGAACCATGAGTTATACTGTGTACGGAACTCTGACGGAGTTGCGATTGACTTGATGTACTCGAAGAAGTCTGCCTGAATAACTTCCTGCTCTGTACTTCTTGCCGCACCTGCAACTGTCTGCCATGTCACATACTTATCGTCTGTTGTCAACTGATTATCTTCTTTCAGTCTGCTGAACGTCTTACCACTGTAATAACGCATAAATCCTGTTCCGTTTACGATCTCTGTATCCGCTGCCGGGAACTCACATCCGAAGAACATTCCCTGAATGTAGATCGGCTGTCCGAGGTTCGCTTTGAACTCTTCCATCTGAACAACGCCGCCTTGACCTCTCGGAATTGTCCACTGTGCATCGGACTCTGCCACTTTCAGAGACTCAAGGTCGATATAGTCGATCTCAGCATCTGCCATCTTGTCATCCGGCACGTCGATCTCAAGGAATTTACGCATGAAGTGATCGCCTTCGTACATTACGATTACTTCGTCGATTGAATACTCTACGTTTTTGTGAGTGTACGGTTTGAAAGAAAATGTTACTTTCTTACCTGTTTTCTCTTTACCGTTGATCGTTGCCGTTGTATCTTCGACTTTGACTGCCTCATTGCCGTCTTTCAGCTCTAAATCGCTTGTCTCAAATGCACGGTCATCCGTATCTACCGGAGCTTTATCTGCGTGGAGATTAAATTCTGCTCCGCCGGCAAATCTTTCCCCATTGTTTGAAGATGTTGCTACGAACTTAATCTGTTTCGCAGTACATGCTTCTTTCAAGTTTACATAGATCGGGTTCGTACCATTATATTCAAATTCGCCTTCTGCGATCGGCTCTCCCCAATCTTCGGATTCATAATCAAGTTTGTTTTCTGCTGTTGATGCGTACAGCTTGTACCCCTTAATATTTCCGTTTGTGTTTTCTCCTTCTTTTCTCGGTGTATAAGAGAAAGACTGGAATGTCACATCTTTTCCGAATGTGATTACTACATTATGCGGATAGTCCTGATCACCTTGTCCAGTCCCCCCCCCATAATTTGAATGCCAGATACTCTCTGTTCTTCCATCTAACAAGTTAGATGCCGGTCCATCTGAGTCTCCGCTCGCATTCTGGTAGCTGTCTGCCGTTGCTGTCCAGCCGTCACGGTTGATTGCCTCTAAGGTAATCGATCCTTTTTGCTCTTTCGTTGTCTTAACAACGAATTCTTCACTTCCTTCTTGCGGAGTGAAGGTTGTTCCTTCTCCACCAGTTCTTTTGTTCACAATTTCAGTCGTGGACAATTTTTTGTCCGCTGTTGAAAATGTTCTTTTGATGGCATCGTTTCCGATTGTAACAGTATTATCTTTCTGCTCAACGGTTACTTTACCATACGGAACTGCAGTTTCATTTTCTGCCGCTCCGGCAACTGATGTTGTGGAGAAGACGCTCGTCACAACCATAGCTGCTGCGAGCGCTGCACTGAAAAATTTCTTTTTCATAATATTCTCTCCTTTCCCCGTGAAATTGTTATGTTTTTCACAGTCTGCATCTATTTTATGATAACATATTCCCTGTCATTTCGGTACATCCAATATCCTTTTCGTGATATTTACTTAATTTGTGTCAATTTAATCAATGTTTTTTTAAGATTTTATCGGTTTTTCTTAAGAATTCTTCTTTTTATTTTCCGCAATTTATTAAGACGACTATAATATCCTGTTTATGTCAGGAAATAAAGGGAATCCTGTAAATAACACTTAAAGGAGTTGCATTATATATGAAGAAACTCATTTATCCGGCAGCGCTTATTCTGCTTTTTATTATATTGACAACGACAATTCTGCCTGCCGACGCCGTCTACGGATCGAATACGGACTGGTTTTCCCAGCATGCCGCTCTTGCGGAAACGATCCGTGACGCCTGCGTGGAACAGCACACGCTTCTTCCCGACTGGATCGATCTCGGAAGCGGAAGCAGCGGATATCAGTTTTCTTATTATGGATTTTTAAGACCTGATATTCTGATCGGATGTCTGTTTCCGCAGATTCCTATGGTTTACATCCTGATCGGCTATATGCTTGCACTTTATCTCGCTTCCGTTCTTTTATGTTATATGTGGCTGCAAAGCGAGGATATTTCCCCGTTCTTTTCCTTCATCGGAAGCGTTTTATTTTTGACTGCGGGATGTCTTTTCCATATGCATCGTCAGATCATGTTTGTCAATTATCTGCCGTTTTTGATCCTTGCTTTTTTGTGCGTGAAGAAACGTAAGTTTCGCTTTCTCCCTCTTTGTATGCTTCTGATCTGCCTGCACAGCTTCTATTTTGCGATCGCCGCATTTGCCGCGATCGGCTGGTACTGGCTGAGAACGGAAAAAGAGACATTTTGGAAAGATTCGTTTTTCAAAAAATATATCCCTTCCGCCGTTCTTTCCGTATGCATGGCGGCGGCGCTCCTTCTGCCGACAGGACTTGTACTGATGGAGCACAGACGAAGCGGCGGCGGATTTTCTCTTTTGAAAATATTAGAGCTTTTCGGACCGAATATCTCTATGAACGGCATCTTGTTTAACGAATACGGACTGGGGCTTACATTGATCTGCTTTTACACGATACTTGCCGGATTAAATAAAAAAAATCCTGCCAAAAAAGAATTCTTTCCTGACAGCGTTTTATTTTTATCTTTCGGATTGTTCGGTATCTTTTCTTACATTTT
>ENA-USYV01002225-USYV01002225.1-human-gut-metagenome-genome-assembly--contig:-NODE-2225-length-16169-cov-19.643177_pt1 | contig 16169 bp, 10 predicted proteins | sample MGYA00250066_ERZ773514 | MGnify/ENA primary metagenome ERZ773514 (study PRJEB29103, sample SAMN06112049) | human gut metagenome | biome: human gut; feature: ankylosing spondylitis patient; material... | reverse complement strand
ACGTATCTATTCTTACGCAGAAGTAGGCAAACCAATCGGAGTCGTCAGGGGTTCCACATGGAAAAAAGATCCGGAAGGACGCATTGTTTTACAGGAAAGAAGCGATCCCAATCATCAGTACGGCCCGTATGCTCCTTTGGTAGAATCAACGGCACAGGAAGAATTAGGTAACATCCAGCCGGACCTGACCGGAGGTTTCTCTACTTCCCTGCGTTATAAAGATTTCCATTTGGGAATGTCTTTCGACTTTCAGGTAGGAGGAGTGATCGCCTCTGCGACCAATATGTTTGGCGAAAGTTCCGGTTTGTTAGCATCGACCACAGGTACAAACGACAAGGGTAATCCTATTCGAGCACAAGTAAAAGATGGCGGCGGTGTACGCATCGACGGTGTTGTAGAAAACCAGGATGGTTCTTATACGCCGGTTACAGCCTACGTAGATGCCAGCTATTATTTCCAAAGTCGCAAAGGAACCATTTGGGAAGACTATGTATATAAGGCCAGTTACCTGAAAATGCGCGAATTGTCTATCGGATACGATATACCACGTTCCTTCCTGCAAAAAACGAATTGTGGTGTTAAAAAAGCCAGCGTATCATTTGTCGCCCAAAATCCCTGGTTAATTTATTCCGCAGCTCCCAACCTCGACCCGTCGGAAATGGGTGCAGCAAGTTATAACTATGTTGAAGGCGGTCAGGCAGCCTCTGTACGCACATTCGGTTTTACTGTAAATCTTACCTTCTAATTTTAAAGACACGAATTAAGTTATGAAAAAAATAAAATTATTCGCATTAGCATTAATCGGACTATTATCTTTTAATAGTTGCGGGGATTACGGAGATGACAACATCGATCCGAACAATCCTTCAAACCCGGAAACCCGTTTCCTGTTTACGTATGCCTGTAAGAATGTTTCCCTATTTTCTTATGTGGCGAATTACAATCCCTGGACACAGTTGTTTCCTCAATACCTCTCGGAACGTCAGAACATCCAATATTCGGATTTCGGTATGACTGATTTCAATACGGGTCCTTATTATTACGAATATATCCGTAACCTGGAAACAATTATCAAACTGAATACGGATGAAGAAACGAAAGATTTACCCAACGTAATACAATTGGGCAGTACAGCCAACCAGTTGGCCGGTTGCCGTACATTACGTGCTTTCTATTATATGCACCTGACAGACATCATGGGTATGATCCCTTATAGTGAAGCATTGAAAGGGGATGATGGGAACTTCAATCCGAAATATGATACACAGGAATTCATCTATGAGGATCTGGAAAAAGAACTGAATGAAGCGTATGCACAATTCGATGAATCCGGCACACTGGATAAAACGTATGACATTCTTTACAACGGTGACGTGGCCAAATGGAAGAAACTGAATGCTTCATTACGAATGATGATGGCCATCAAACTATCCGATGTAGCTCCGGAAATAGGGAAGGCACGTTTTGCCAAGGCTTACGCCGACGGAGGTATGACAGACAACAGCGAGTTGCTGGAATACAAATACCTCCCGGAGACAGCCAACCAAAATCCTCTGTATACTAATATCATAGAAAGTGGACGTAAAGACTTCGCTCCGTCAAAGACCATCTTGGATCAATTGATAGCCTATAACGATCCGCGCCTGAAAGAATATGCAGTGCCCAATTCGGAAGGAGAATACAATGGGGTACCTTTCGGCCTTACCAAAACAGAAATTGCACAATATACAGACATGGCTTTTTGCAACGAAAGATATTATCAGCAGGATCCTCCTATCGTTGTGATTTCCCCATCCCATATTTTACTGATCGAAGCAGAAGCGGCCATCCGAGGCTGGATCGGCGGAAATGCGGAAGAACTGTATAATGCAGGTATCAAAGCCTCTTTCGGTCAATACGGTATCGGTTCAGACGAATTCGACAAGTACATCATACAGGATGCGATCAAACTGACAGGCTCCGATACTGAAACGGCTGTCTCTCTTCCGGAGTCTGTGTCTCCTCCTTTTCCTCAGACCCCTGCTCCGTTTCTTCCACCGATGCCTGCTGTAAATCCTGTGCTCCGGTATCCGGCACAGAACCTTCCTCCTGCCGCAGAACCGGAATCATAAAAAGCAGCACCAGACACACAGCCAGCGCAAATACACCCCCACAGGCAGCAGATTCCCCCAACCGGACCCACATACGTTTATAATTCTTTGGTTTGTCCTTAATCTGTTCTCTGACAAACGCATTCTTTGGTTGCTGTTTATCACTCATAACCACTATTATATTCGCATTTCCATGCACTTGCAACAATCACATTATTTTTCTTTTCCAAAATGGCACTTTGCGTTATAATACAAGAGAGAATACTATATAAAAAGGAATATCACTATGAATCAGAAAGTTTATCATACCCTTGAATATTATAAAATACTGGACCGTCTGGCAGATTATGCCAGCTGTGAAGAGGCAAAAGACCGCTGTCACAAACTGGTTCCCCTGACCGATCCTGCGGAAATTGCACATCTGCAGGAAACTACGGCAGACGCACTCAGCCGCCTGTACCGCGGAAGTGGCATCAGTTTTTCCGGCGTTCACAATGTCAACGCTTCCCTGAAACGTCTCGATATCGGTGGCACCTTAAATACCACAGAGCTCCTTATGATCTGTTCTCTGTTGGAAGTTGCCAAGCGGGTCAAAGCATACGACCGAAGCGACCGCAACGATGAAAAAACAGATTCCCTGTCACCGCTTTTTTCACAGATCCAGCCGCTTTCTCCCCTTTTGGATGAAATCCGCCGCTGTGTTGTCGGGGAAGACGAAATTGCAGACGACGCCTCTGCGGCACTTTCTAAAATCCGTAAATCCATCCGGGGGATGAACGACCGCATTCACGCACAGCTGACTGGTCTTATGAACAACACAACCACCCGCAGCTATCTGCAGGATGCTGTGATTACCATGCGTGACGGCCGCTACTGTCTGCCGGTTCGTGCCGAATCCAAAACCTCGGTTCCCGGTATGGTACATGACCAGTCCTCAAGCGGTTCTACCTTATTTATTGAACCAATGGCTGTCGTCAATTTAAATAACGAACTTAAGGAACTGTTTTTAAAAGAACAGGAAGAAATTGACCGCATTTTAGCAGATCTTTCCAACCGTGTGGCAGAAAACGCAAACGGAATCCGTCAGGATTATACTGTTCTTGCGGAACTGGATTTTATTTTTGCCAAAGCCGAACTTGCCAAAAGTTACAACGGTGTTGCCCCTATCTTTAATGAAGAGGGGCGGATTAACATCCGCAAAGGCCGCCACCCACTCTTAGATCCTAAGAAAGTGGTTCCGATTGATGTACGTCTCGGTGCGGATTTCCGGCAGCTGATCGTGACCGGTCCAAACACCGGTGGTAAAACCGTCTCTTTAAAAACGGTGGGACTGCTGACTCTGATGGGACAGTCCGGTCTGCACATTCCGGCCGGAGATCGCTCGGAACTTGCCATTTTTCACGAAATTTTTGCAGATATCGGAGATGAACAGAGTATTGAGCAAAGCCTGAGTACGTTTTCTTCCCACATGACCAATATCGTCCGCATTTTACAAAAGGCGGATGACCAGAGCCTGTGTCTGTTTGACGAACTCTGCGCCGGTACCGATCCGACCGAAGGTGCCGCACTTGCCATCTCCATCTTAAACAAACTGCACCAGTATGGAGCGGTCACCATGGCTACCACGCATTACAGTGAATTGAAAGTTTATGCGCTCTCCACAGAAGGTGTTGAAAATGCCTGCTGTGAATTTGATGTCGATACGCTCAGTCCTACCTACCGTCTGCTGATCGGTATTCCGGGAAAAAGTAATGCGTTTGCCATCAGTTCCAAACTCGGACTGGCAGAAAATATCATTGAAGATGCCAAAGGCCGCCTGAGTGAGCGCGACGTCAATTTCGAAGATATGCTTGCCAATCTGGAACAGAGCCGTATCACCATTGAAAAAGAACAGCTGGAAATCCAGAAATATAAAGCAGAAATTGAAGATTTAAAGAAGAAACTGACCGCCAAAAATGAGCGTCTGGACAACAGCCGTGACGAGATCCTGCGCAAAGCCAATGAAGAAGCCGTACAGATTCTCAAAGAAGCCAAAGACCTTGCCGATGAGACCATCCGCAATTTCAACAAGTACGGACAGGGACAGGCGCCTATGTCCAAAATGGAAAAAGAACGCAGCCGTGTACGTGACAAAATGAGTGCTAGTGAAAAAGCACTCTCCATGAAGAAAAAGGAAACGGTCAACCACAAAGTACCTAAAAAGCTGCGCATCGGTGATTCCGTGCGGGTACTGTCCATGAACTTAAAGGGAACCGTGCACACACTGCCAAACGCCAAAGGGGATCTGTATGTCCAGATGGGAATCTTACGTTCCCTGGTCAACATCAAAGATCTGGTACTGATTGATGAAGATGCCTCTCCGGCAGCAAAAAAATACGGCGGTACTTCTTCCGGAAAAATAAAAATGAGCAAAGCGGCATCCGTTTCTACAGAAATCAATCTGATTGGTATGACGGTAGACGAAGCCATTGCCCATCTGGATAAATATCTTGATGATGCCTATGTGGCTCATCTGCCATCCGTCCGGATCGTTCACGGAAAAGGAACCGGTGCACTGCGCAATGCCGTGCAGGCACATCTGAAAAACCAGCGGTACGTGAAATCTTACCGGATGGGAGAGCCGTCTGAGGGCGGTGCCGGTGTGACCATTGCTGCTTTTGATGTTTAAATACCTATTGATTTTTTATAATAAGGAGGGATTTCCATGTCCAAACAGAAAATACTGATTGTGGACGATGACAATAATATTGCAGAACTTATTTCCCTGTATCTGACCAAGGAATGCTATGATACCAAAATCGTCAATGACGGGGAAGAAGCCCTGCACGCATTTGAACACTATAACCCTAACCTGATCCTGCTTGATCTGATGCTTCCGGGCATTGACGGCTATCAGGTCTGTCGGGAAATCCGTACCAAAAGCAACGTTCCGATCATCATGCTTTCCGCCAAAGGCGAAATCTTTGATAAAGTACTCGGACTAGAGCTCGGTGCGGATGATTACATATTAAAACCATTTGATTCCAAGGAACTGGTAGCACGCGTCAAAGCAGTTCTCCGCCGTTTCCAGCCTGCCAAAACCGAGTCCATTGTAGAATTAAAATGTGTGGAATATCCGGATCTGACCGTCAATCTGTCCAATTATTCGGTCATGTACAATGGGCATCCGATTGACATGCCGCCAAAAGAACTAGAACTGTTATATTTCCTTGCAGCTTCTCCCAACCAGGTGTTTACCCGCGAACAGCTGCTGGATCACATCTGGGGATATGAATACATCGGGGATACCCGCACAGTAGATGTCCACGTCAAACGTCTCCGGGAAAAGATCAAAGACCATGAAACCTGGTCGATCGCAACTGTCTGGGGAATCGGTTACAAATTTGAGGTAAAAGAATGAAGAAAACACTGATCCCCAAACTCATTTTCGGCTATGTCCTGTTTGTGGCTCTCGGCTTTATCATCCTGTGTACGTTCACACAGCATGCGATCACGCATTATGCCGAAAACCGGGAGGCACAGCAGCTATACCGGGAATCTGTACAGATTGCATCGGGTTATGCTGACAATTATAATAAATACAGTTTTTCGTTGCAGGATTTTCAAAAACAGATGCAAAGTCTTGGCGAATATCTTTCTGCCCAAATCTGGATCATGGACAATCAGGGAAATATTCTTTTTGATTCTACCGATGAATCCGTCGGCAAAGATGCAGCAAATGCCAATTATAAAACGCTCAAAGGTTTCAACACTTCCGACTTTGGCAACCGTTATTATATGACCGGTAACTTTTACGGATCGTTTTCCGAAAAAAACCTTACGGTATTTTCTCCGATCACCAGCAATTACCGGATTCACAGTTATGTCATGATCCATAAGACCGTGTCCTCCATCACACAGAATGCAAACGGTTTTATGAACATTGTTTTTTATACCATTGAATTTGTTTTTCTGACAGCACTGTTCCTCCTTTTGCTGTTTGCACATGGATTTTACCGTCCACTGCATCGGCTGACAATCGTCTCCGAGAGTTATGCCAAAGGAAATTTTGAACCACGCACACAGATCCACCGGAACGATGAACTGGGATATCTTGCCAACACCATAGATTATATGGCGAATGAACTGGACACACTCGAAGAAGACCAAAGAAAGTTTATCTCGAATGTTTCCCACGATTTCCGTTCTCCGCTGACATCAATCAAAGGATATATCGAAGCCATGTTAGACGGAACCATTCCACCGGAGCTACAGAATAAATATCTGAACATCATCCTGTTTGAAACCGAACGTCTGACCAAACTGACACAGGGAATTCTGGATCTGAACCGTTTTGGACAGCACCGGGGTATGATGCTTGACCTTACAGATTTCGATATCAACCGCATGATAAAGACGACCATCCTCACCTTTGAAGGAACCTGTTCTGCCAAAGGGCTTTCCTTTGATCTTGTCTTAACAGGACAAAAGTTATATGTTCACGGTGATATGAGCAAAATCCAGCAGGTTCTCTATAACCTGATTGACAATGCCACAAAGTTTTCCCACAATGATGCATCAATCAAGATTGAAACAAGCATCAAAAATGAAAAAGTTCTTATTTCCGTGAAAGATTCCGGAATCGGAATTCCTGCAGAAAGTATCAAAAAAATCTGGGACCGCTTTTATAAAACGGACCTTTCCCGGGGAAAAGATAAACGGGGAACCGGCCTGGGACTTGCTATTGTAAAAGAAATTATTCAGGCACACAATGAACATATCAACGTCATCAGCACCGAAGGAGTGGGAACAGAGTTCATCTTTACCCTGCCACTCGCAAAAAAAGAAGTACAGTCATAACTGACCGTACTTCTTTTTTCAGTCAATGGTAAGTTCCTGATCCTTCCGGTCATACACACTGCGATACATCTTTGTATCTATGCTTTCCTTATCCAGAGACCATTTATTTTCTTCTTCCATAGCATCTTCCCGCAGCAGATCCGTTTCAAACCGATACCCTTCCGTTGTCACAGCCCGCAGATAGATACGCAGTTGTTTCCGCGAAGGGGTTTGTCCTTCCTGTGCCTGCGTCTGTTCTACGTCTTCTTTCTGCTGCTGTGGCTTCTCATATACCATCCTGCAGGTAACGGTACCGGAACCTGAATCAACGGTAGATCCTTCCGAATTCTCCTCTACCGCCTGTTCTGTCGTCACCAGATCCTTATCGTCCTTTAATGACTCCTGTTTTTCCTCTAGCAGATTCTGCATCAGATCCTGCGTCCAGATTTCCTCTCCATCCAGGGATGCTGCTATTTCAAAACTTTTAAAATGATACATCGCAACATTATCAAGCGTATAGGTACATTTTCCTTTCAGAGAAAGTTTTCCGTCCTTTAATGCCGGCGTTCCATCTAACGTTCCCGATAAAACCTGATCAAATTTTCCGCTGACACCATCAAAGTCCTCCACCACTTCCGTTGTCTTCTTTTTTCCGTTTGCAAGAAGGAACGTGACATTTCCGTTGAATGTTTTGTTAAGCGGAAGTGTGATATTTCCTTTGAACATGTAACCATCTGCTTTCAGCGGACATTCCGTTGTTCCGAAATAGATGCTCATCGTCGTATTATCGGTATACTCTTTCGGAATCACGGAAACTTCCACCTTATACTCGTGACGAGCAAAATCCATATCCTTTACTTCTATGGAATAATCCTCGACCATACTGGCCTCTTCTTCGAGTGTTTTTTCAATGCTTGACTGCATTCCTCCTACATCCGAAAGAATGATGTTGGTCGTATCCTGCAGATAGGCAAGCTGGTTGGTCAGCTCACTGACTTTTCCATACATCAGAATTCCAAACACCAAAAGCAAGATAAGGATCAGTACAATGAGTATTTTTTTCCAGTTTGCTTTCCATTTTTTCATAGAAATTATTCTTCGCTATCCTCACTCTTTACGATCGCAATACCAAGTTCTTCTAACTGTTTCTCATCCACAGAACCCGGTGCCTCAGACATCAGATCGGAAGCATCCTTTACCTTCGGGAATGCAATCACGTCACGGATGGAATCTGCATGTACCATGTGCATAATCATACGGTCTACACCGTAAGCCAGTCCTGCGTGTGGCGGCACACCATAGGAGAATGCATCCAGAAGGAATCCAAACTGCTCATGTGCGCGCTCCTTGGTAAATCCAAGCACCTCAAACATCTTTTCCTGAATGTCATCCTGATGAATACGGACAGAACCACCACCAAGTTCGGTACCGTTTAATACGATATCGTATGCCTTTGCGCGGACAGCACCCAGATCGCTGTCGATCTTATCCCAGTCCTCTTCCATCGGCATGGTAAATGGATGATGCATTGCCATAAAACGGTTCTCTTCATCGGACCACTCCAGAAGTGGGAATTCTGTTACCCACAGGAAATTGTACTTGTTCTCATCGATCAGTCCAAGTTCTTCTCCAAGCTGTAAACGAAGTGCGCCCAGTACGTTCCATACGATCTTATTTTTATCTGCTGCAAACAAAAGCAGATCGCCCGGCTTGCCGTTCATCTTTGCAACAAGTGCGTTTAACTCGTCTTCTGTCATAAACTTTGCGAAAGAAGACTTGTAAGTGCCATCTTCGTTAATGCACAGATAAGCAAGTCCCTTGGCACCGCAGCCCTTTGCATGCTCCACCAGCTTGTCAATCTTCTTACGCGGCATATGTCCCTGTCCCTCGACATTGATACCACGGACAGAACCACCGTTTTCCAGTGCACCGGTAAATACACCGAATCCACAGCCCTTTACGGTCTCGGATACATCGACCAGTTCCATACCGAAACGGGTATCCGGCTTGTCGGAACCGAAACGATCCATGGCTTCCTGCCACGGCATACGCTGCAACGGAATCTGCACATCCACACCGATGGCTTCCTTAAATACAAATTTTAACAGACGCTCGTTGACATCAATGACATCGTCGATATCAACAAAGGAAAGCTCCATATCTGCCTGTGTAAACTCCGGCTGACGGTCTGCACGCAGATCCTCGTCACGGAAGCAGCGGGCGATCTGGAAATACCGGTCATAGCCGGATGCCATCAGAAGCTGCTTGAACAGCTGCGGAGACTGCGGCAGTGCATAGAAATTTCCCGGATGCACACGGCTTGGCACAAGATAATCCCTGGCACCTTCTGGTGTGGACTTGCACAGGATCGGAGTCTCGATCTCTAAAAATCCCTCATTTGCCATAAACTGACGCATCAGTCCGAGCACGCGGCTTTTCAACATTAAGTTCTTTTGAATGTCCGGTCTGCGCAGATCCAGATAACGGTATTTCAGACGAATATCTTCCTTGGTCTGGCTGTTCTCCTCAATTGCAAACGGAGGTGTCTGTGACTCGGATAAAATGCGAAGGCTGGTTGCGATCACTTCGATATCTCCGGTTTTTAAGTTTTCATTGACTGCTGCAGAACGCTTCTGTACCGTTCCTTCAACAGCCACTACATATTCACTTCTTAAAGTTCCTGCCTTTGCAAATCCCTCTGCTCCGACACTCTCCTCATCAAACACGATCTGTAACAGACCACTTCTGTCACGCAGGTCGATAAAAATCAGACTTCCTAAATTTCTTCTCTTCTGTACCCAGCCCATAACGGTTACTTTTTCACCGATGTTGGCACTGCTTACCTCGGTACATCTGTGGCTTCTGTGTAAGCCTTTCATTGATTCTGCCATGATTGTCTCCTTTATACTCTCCTTATTCTATTTGTTAAAAAACTCCTCAAATTCTTCGTATCCTTCTTTGGAAAGCTGCTCTTTCTGGAATTTCTTGTTCTTGTTCATGCGGACAACCAATACCTGCTGTCCGTTCTCGCGGGCTTCTTTTGCCTGTTTCATCACATCCACAAGTTTCTCTGCCGGATACTTCTTTTCTACTAAGTAAGCAACTCTCTTCGGACGCTCCGGAATTTTGAACCCGCTCTCCATCAGAAGCAGGATAATACGCTCAAATCCGATGGAAAAACCACATGCCGGCACATCGTTGCCTGTAAATTTTCCAATCATCTTGTCGTATCTTCCACCGCCGCCGCAGGCTGCACCAAGCTCCGGCATTGCGATCTCAAAAATGGTTCCGGTATAATAGCTCATGCCGCGCACGAGTGTCGGATCAAAGACCAGTGTAAATTCTGCATTCTTTGTCGCATTGACTGCCGTTGCAATCTCGGTCAGGCTGTCTGCCACTTCCTGATCCAGGAAATCACCCAGCTTGTCCTTTAAGAATGCCACACCTTCCGCAACATCCTTGCGGTCTTTTAATAACTCAAACAGCTCTAAGTATTTGTCAATCGACTCTTTTGCATAGCCCTCTTCCCCGAGTTCTGCTGCCACACCTTCGAGACCGATCTTGTCCATCTTATCGAGGGTGATGAAAATGCTGTCGTAATCCTTCTCTTCAAATCCGCTGTATGCTGCCATTGCCTTTAAAATCCGGCGCTCATTGATGCGGATCTCAAAATTCTTAAATCCAAGTCTGCCGATGGTAGTGGTTGTCGCGGTGATCAGCTCAATCTCTGCAAGATTACTCGGCTCTCCTAAAATATCAATATCGCACTGGGTAAACTGACGGTAACGTCCACGCTGCGGACGGTCGGCTCTCCACACGCTTCCGATCTGCAGTGCCTTAAACGGTGTCGGCAGATCATTGGCATGGTTTGCATAGAAACGGGAAAGCGGAACGGTCAGATCGTAACGCATACCGAAATCGACCACATCCGCCTCTTCCTTTGCGGTCTCCAGATTTAACTTCTCCCCACGCTTTAATACTTTAAAGATCAGTTTCTCGTTCTCGCCGCCCTGCTTGTTGGAAAGGTTTGCAATATTTTCCATGCATGGGGTTTCAATCGGCGTAAATCCAAAGCTGCGGTAGGTATCTTTGATCACGCTTGTCACGTAATCGCGGATTTCCATCTCTGCAGGTAATATATCTTTCATGCCGTTGACCGGCTTTTTGCTCAGTGCCATTTGATTTCCTCCATTTTTTTCTCTTTTTATCCAGCATTTATTATACGTTTCGGGGCCTCATACGTCAAGGATTGTTGCAAAATGCTTTTTCAATCAGACAACTGTGTGTTACAAGTTTACCTCTGAACAGTAACAGATCGTCCAAGAAAATGTCCGCACCCTCCCGTCACGAAATTGATCTGTTTCATCAGTTACTTTCTGATTATATTTTAAGGCAGATGTGAATGTTTCCATTTCACATCTGCCTTAATGCCGTTAATACCCATTTATTTTAATTCATCTTCCAGCAATACTGCTGCGTCCTTTACACAGTCAATGCATTCTCTCCTGACAACCCCATCTGCAATACCTTTGAGTTCTTTACAGATAACGGTACCATTTTGTTCTTTGAATCTGCTGATGATTCGTCTTGCACTCTGCATTGTTTTCTGCGGATTTTTATTGATCAGCCCCAATACATTTACTGCTCCGATGATTGCTCCGCATGTTGCTTCCATACTGCCACCCATGCCTACCGCAAATCCCTGTGTAAGATTTTTGACTGTTTCTTCATCCAACCCTGCCTGTTCGCAATACGTACATGCCACAGCCTGCGCACAGTTATAACCACACATTTTTCTTTGAACTGCCTCTTTTACTTTTGATTCCATCTTTTTCTTTCCTTTTCTTTTTGTAATTAGGAAGGGGATTTCATCCAGCTATTTTTCTGAGAACAACTGCTGCTTACGCGCAATCATCTCATCAATCCTCTTCATATACAGCCCGACATCTTTAACATTTTCACACCGCTCGATCCGGTGTGTGCCATCCGCATTCGGCTGCGGCCATACCCGTTTGGTGGATGCCCCTGCGCCACAGGCAACGATTGTCTGGCGTTCCTCCATGATTAACACGTTATACACCCCTGCCTTGCCCGGCTTGGCATATCCAACGTTTTCCATATTTCCCGCCATTCCTTTCTGACGGTACAGATAATACGGAGAGAGTCCCATCTGATGACAGTATTCGGCACACAGATCCATGTGCTCCTGCGTATTGACCATCATCATGCTCTCATAGCGATCCTTGAAAATATTTAACCGCGCCGCACGCTTGATGGCAAGTGAATGGATCGTGATATTATCCGGATCGAGTTCTTTTAAAATCTCCATCGTATTTCGCACATCCGCAAGGTTCTCTTCCGGAAGCCCCATAATCAGATCCATGTTGATATTGTCAAATCCCAGCTTTCTTGCCATGCGAAAACTTTCTATCGTCTGTTCGACCGTATGATGGCGTCCGATCAGATCGAGCGTTTTCTGCTTCATTGTCTGCGGATTGATGGATATACGGCTGATGCCATTCTTTCGCAGCACCAGAAGTTTTTCTTCCGTGATGGAATCCGGCCGTCCTGCTTCCACCGTAAATTCCAGACAATCTCCCAGATCAAAACTGCACCTGATCTTGCGGATCAGACGATCCAGCTGGTATGGCTCAAGTGTGGTCGGTGTCCCTCCCCCGATATAGATCGAGTTCAGTTTGCGATGATAATTCTTTGCGGCAACATAATCCAGTTCCTTTTCCAGTGCGTCCAGATATGCATCAACCTGTGTTTTCCAGGCAGTCAGCGGATAGGAAGTAAACGAACAGTACAGACAGGTGCTCGGGCAAAACGGTATGCCGATATACAGACTGTATCCATTCTTATAATCCAGCCGGGAAAGCAATGCCCGCTCACGCTCTGCAATGGCAATCGACAGATTGATTTTCTCATCGGATGCCAGATAGGTCTGTTTCATATAGGAAACAATCTCTTCTTTTGTTTTTCCCTCATCCAGCATCTGCATCGGAATCTTCGTCGGACGGATACCAGTCAGTGTACCCCATGGCAGCGGCTGTCCCGTCTCTTCCTCCAGCAGGCGGTACAGATGTTCCTTCAATGCATTCTTTGTCTCTGTACGATTGGAAAAATCCACCGCAAAGGTGCGCCGCGCCGGACCATCCGGCGCGTCATCCCAGGCGATGGAAATTCTGTCATCCGCATAATCAATCGAAAAATGGGAACTCCCCGCTTCTTCCTGCTCCGCAGAATGATTGGTACACGCCACATTTTTTTCGTCCGCATGCGCTTCCTTTGTATAGTAAAGCTCCACATCTTCCTTCGGGAAAAACGCTTTAATCAGCGAATGAATATCATATTCAAATTCTGTTCTGTTTAATGTTACAGTAATCATAAGTATGGATTGTACATCCTCTCGTTTTCAATGGTCGTTACATCGTTGTGTCCCGGATAAACGGTCGTGCGGTCCGGCAGTGTCATCAGCTTTTCCTTGATGGAACGAATGATATCAGACATGCTTCCGCCCGGAAAATCGGTACGTCCTACCGATGTGCAAAACAGTGTATCTCCGGAAAATACCACATTTTCGTATGGGAAATAGTAACAGCATCCCCCCGGTGTATGTCCCGGTGTGTGCAGTACCCGGATATGAAATCCTGCCAGATCCAGTTCCTGCTCATCCTTTAAATATATGTCCGCATGGAACACGTGGTGTTCCCCTGTCATGTGGCATAAATTCATCTCTTCATTTTCCAGCGTTTCTTTTTCCGTCTCATAGGCATAGACCGGAATCGAAAATTCTTTTGCCAGATCTGCTGCTCCGGTTACATGATCAAAATGTCCATGTGTCAGCAGAATTGCCACCGGTGTACATCCTTCCTGACGCACACGCTCCGCCAGCTGCTTGGGACTGTAGCCCGGATCAATAATGATCAGTTCTTTTGTCTCATCATTGATTGCAAAATAGCAGTTGGTCTGTACCGGCCCTACCACATAGTGATTTATTTTTAATTTTGCCATTCTCTTCCTCCTGTCGGCGCAACCTTAGCCGGTCGTCCGCTCCACATCCATCACGCTCTCAATCTGTCGGATCTTTTCCACAATTTTTGTGATCTGTCCCTTGCCTTTTGTCTGGAAGGCCACATCAATTGTTGCGATCCCCTGCTTGCTGGTCTTCGAGTGAATCCCGGAAATATTGATCTCCGCCTCTGTAAATACTTTGGTAATATCCACAAGAAGTCCGGAACGGTCGTGACAGAAAATCTTGATTTCCGCATGATACTCGCCAAACTGTTCTTTGTCTGCACCCTCCTGCCACTCAGCTTCAATCAGGCGCACACGCTCCATATCGGACAAATGCAGAATATTGACACAGTCGGTACGGTGGATCGACACACCACGTCCGCGGGTGACAAATCCCACAATCTCATCTCCCGGAACCGGGCTGCAGCACTTACTGAAATGCACAGCCACATCATAAAGTCCCTTGACCACAATTCCGCTCTTGGAATGCTTTGGCATATCCTCCTGCTTATTCTCCCCAACAGCCTCAAGCACTTCCTGATCTGTCAGCGTAATCGGATGATCCTTGCGGTATTCATCGTACATACGGTTTACAATCTGGCTTTCTTTCAATCCTCCGTGTCCTACGGTTGCCAGACAGGAATTCCAGTCATGGAACCCGTATTTGCGGATAATCTTTCCCTGATATTCCGGCTTATTGATTTCTCCGAAATTGATTCCCTTTGCCTTGGCATAATTGTTAATCAGTTCCTTGCCGTGCAGAATATTTTCTTCTTTTAATTCGCTGCGGAACCACTGATTGATCTTGTTCTTGGCCTGTGTGCTCTTGACAATGGAAAGCCAGTCACGGCTCGGTCCCTTGGAGTTCTGGGAAGTGATGACCTCAATCCGGTCTCCGTTCTGGATCACATAGTCAATCGGCACCAGCTTGCCATTGACTTTGGCACCTACCATCTTATTTCCCACAGCAGAGTGAATGCTGTACGCAAAATCAATCGGTGTCGACCCGTTCGGCAGGTTCTTGACATCGCCGGTCGGTGTAAAGCAGAATACCGTGTCCGAAAAAAGATCCAGATCACTCTTTAAAAGGCTCATGAACTCCTTGTTATCAGACATGTCGCGCTGCCACTCCAAAATCTGGCGCAGCCAGCTTAACTTCTCCTCCTCCGTGACGGTCATCGGCACTGCCGCGCCGCCGTTGTTGCTCGCTTCCTTATATTTCCAGTGCGCTGCAATACCGTATTCCGCTGTCCGGTGCATCTCATAGGTACGGATCTGGATCTCAAACGGCTGTCCAGTCGGTCCGATTAACGTCGTGTGAAGCGACTGGTACATGTTCGGCTTCGGCATCGCGATATAATCCTTAAAACGGCCCGGGATCGGCTTGTACATCTCGTGAATCACACCAAGCGCCGCATAGCAGTCCTTGACGGAATCCACGATGATGCGGATGGCGAACAGATCATAGATCTGGTCGAGCGTTTTATCCTGATTCACCATCTTCTTATAAATGCTGAAAAAATGCTTCGCGCGTCCCTCAATCTCTGCCACGATTCCCGCCGCCTTGATATGCGCGCGCACTTCCTCCACGAGCGACTGCACGTAGTCGTCGCGCACACTCTTGCGCTGGTCAATCTGACGCACAAGGTCGTAGTATGCCTCCGGCTCCAGATACTTTAACGAGAGATCGTCAAGTTCAATCTTGATCTTTGAGATACCGAGCCGCTGTGCAATCGGGCAGTAGATCTCCTGCGTCTCACGCGCGATGCGGATCTGTGCCTCCTTGGACTGGTATTTTAAGGTACGCATATTGTGAAGCCGGTCTGCAAGCTTGATTAAGATAACCCGGATATCCTTTGCCATGGCAAGGAACATCTTGCGCAGATTCTCTGCCTGCATCTCTAAGCGCTCCGCAGAGCGGTCCTTCTGATCGTGATTATGGCTGTTGTCTGCGAGATGCAGATGGCGCAGCTTCGTCACGCCGTCCACGAGAAGCAGCACTTCCTCGCTGAACTCCTCCTTGATCTCATCCGCCGTCATGACCGTGTCCTCAAGCACATCATGAAGCAGACCTGCCGCGATCGTCTCCTTATCAAGCTCCAGCTCTGCCAGAATGATCGCCACGCACAGCGGATGCACAATATACGGCTCACCGGATTTGCGCGTCTGTCCCTCATGTGCATCCCGTGCCACATGATACGCCTTTTCAATAAGAGAAATATCTGCGGAAGGGTGATATTT
>ENA-USYV01002217-USYV01002217.1-human-gut-metagenome-genome-assembly--contig:-NODE-2217-length-16223-cov-4.553078_pt1 | contig 16223 bp, 35 predicted proteins | sample MGYA00250066_ERZ773514 | MGnify/ENA primary metagenome ERZ773514 (study PRJEB29103, sample SAMN06112049) | human gut metagenome | biome: human gut; feature: ankylosing spondylitis patient; material... | reverse complement strand
CAAGATGATCCACTAAAATAGTATCAGCATCACAAATAATCCCTTCCGGTGTATTGTTATGTAGATATTCAACTGTTGTAAATAAACCCATATGTCCCGTTTCAGTGTCCATAATAAAAATCCTTTCCTTTACATAATATTTCCTTCATCATCTATTAACCTGAATCCGTATTGACAGAATTCAAATTTATCAGATAACCAATCATATACTTTATTTTATTAGTTCCTTTTGGAAATGCATACCACGCAGTTTTAAGATTTCCGTTACAATCAACAAAAATATCCTGAAATTTTTTCCATAAGGTTTCTATATTTCTATCAATCGCATCTTGTAATGTCAATTCTTTTCTTCCATATGTTCTCACTCCGCTCCTGGTATTACATCATAAAGTTTCTTATTAATTTTTTGATATAAAAATTGTTAATCTTCATATACATTCCTTTCCTTCTTAATTTGTAACTAATCAAGTTTTACGCATTTTCTTAACATATCAATATCCCATACGGTTAAAACAAATGAATCCAGTTCTTTTGTCCTGTAAAGATTCGCGCACCATCTGAACATAAGATCTGATTCTTTAATATATATTTTTTCTCCAACTTCAAAACTCCAATATGGTTTTATAACTGTTCCACTATACATTTTTATTTCCTCCTACAAATTAGTTGCATTTCCATCTACATCGTATTTAATTGGCTCAATATGCGCTACATATCCAATGTTTTTTTCTTTGTCGTAAATTTCCATTGTGCCACCTACTGCAAATTCAAAAGAGTATCGTTCATCATTACTTTCGATCAAATCAATTAAATGACTGACTAATCCATTGATATTTCTTGCTTCCTATTTCTGTTCTTCAATTCTATCCATTATTTTCTTCTTTCTTAATATAATTTATGAAAAGTATCAATGATTTCCTGGCGTAGTCTTTTTCTTTCTTCAAGTTCTTTTCCTTTGTATAACTCCATTCCGTGATCTACACTGGTAACATAATGTTCTCCGTCATTACGCAAGTACACATCTATTTTTTCAATTCTCCCGTTGTCTAATCTCACTTTCATATAAACATGACTTCCATTTGTATATTCATATAGTTTTTCTGCCATAATTTCACCTCTTTTTGCGTCTGAAATCATCATTTCATTTCCATCTATAGATTTCTTTACTACCATTTACAGTATCAGCAACCAATATGAAATCACCCGTAGCATAATATTCTCCTGTATACATTGTACGGATAGTATCATTTATATATTTCCTAAATGAAAATGACTTTGCAATTACTTTTTTGTCACAGTCTCTTACAACTACATACGAAAACAAACCTCTCTTTTCTACATGTGCAATGCTTATCTCCCCAAATACTCTAATATTTGATTTTTTCATTTTTGTTATTCTCCAATTCAATTTTCTAAATAAAAATCATCGTTTCATTGTTTTTATTCTTCATCGTCTCTCTCAAACATCAAAACCATTCCGTCATCGTATGTAAGATAGATGTTGTAGTTTTCTGACAGCCATTCTTTGAAGTCATTTTCATGGTAAGTTTTTACCACATCTAATTGTTTGATATTCTGAAACAACTCATAAAGGCAACCTCTTATTCCATCTATTGATTCAGAAATTACAACAGGCGTTCCAATTGTGTTGCAGGCTAATAACTGAACTCTGTTGATATTCGGGTTTGAGCTTTTGCATCTTTGTACAACAACTGCGGATTTCGAATTATAGCTGTTGATCAAAAGCGAATACCACTGTCTTGCGTTGATTTTTCTTTCTTTTGTATTTGTTCTCATAATATTATTTCCTCCGTCATTCTCAATGAAACTCTTGTTTCAAAGTTACTCACATTCTGTTTTGATGTAAGTCTCATAATATTTTCTCCATTCTTTAAACTTTGTTCCATCTACACTCTTTTATTCCACATTTTTATTACTGTATATTCCTGTTGTGCATATCCAGGATCAATCATAGCCATACAACCAGTACAAAAGATTCTATATCTTTCTCCTGCGTTGCGTTTATATTTATCAATAAATATTTCCTTTCCACCGCAAAATGGACAAGGCTTTACTTCATCTTCTTTACATTTTCTAATTTCGCCCAATGTAAAATCATTCATATTATTTTCCACCTTTTCAATTTACAAAATCATAAACAGGTTGCACATCTTCTATATTCAGACCATTTTCAAACCAACAATGATCTGATACTTCCGGCACATCAACTATAATATGGTCCGGATATGTTTCTTTTACGGTACCTGTATAATAATTATTATCAAGCTTGCATTTTACAATCTGACCAACTGTAAATAAATGTGTTAAATTTGACATATTATTTTCCTCTTTTATTCGGTTTTACCACCCACCGAAAAGGATATCCTTTATTTCTATTACTTAATTAATTCTTCGGCAATTCTGTATGCCTGATCAATAAGATTGTCTCCCTCAATAATTTTCATAAATCTGTTTTCCTGGTATGTATCAGTCAGTCTCCTTGCAGGTTTATGTGTAGAAAAATCAGACACAGCATTCACGAATCTGAATACGCTTTTCTCTGTCTGCTGCAGATCCGGTGCATCCCAACAAATCATTAATAATTCTCTATCTTCCTGGATATCTGATGCTTTTCTTGCGGAATCTTTCTTTTCATCAATTGGAAGTAACTGCTTTGCAAGATTCCACATATCATCTTTTGTGATAGACTTGCGTTTCATATTCTCAAATTCGCTTTCGAGACTTCCAAGATAATTTTCTGTATTCATAATAGTCATTCTTGCATCATCAAGTTTTCCATTGACGTTTCCAACATGAGTACAACTCCAGGAACGACTAGCTCTCTTAAGAGCAAGATTTAATGTGTTCTGACACCATACACGAATCGGAGTAATCGCAACTCGGACAGATCCTTTTCCATCATGAGCATTTGTAAATACAAGGTATGGATCAATCTTCTCTCCGGCAAGATTTCTCCCCTCAAGCTTTGCTAACAACCAAATCTTTTTGCCGCGAGCTAATGCGCCAGCCGTTTCATATTTAACTCCTTCTCCAAGAAGCGCGTCTGTAAAAGCAAATGCTTCATCGTTCTGGACTACTTTGTACTTTTCAGTGACAATACCGAGGACAGTTTGATCAATATCTCTGATATTTGCCTTGAATCCATCGACAAGTTTACCGGAACTAGCAGTTGTGATGTTCTGCTGTACTACCTTCCAATCAAGTCCTGCAAGTTTTAAAGCCTGGCTAGAATCTACAGCGCCAATAACTTCTTTTCCAAGTCCATCCCATGGAGCTTTTCTTGCATCAAACATACTTTCTACATTTGTCATTCTGCTTGTTACTCTTTCCATTGTTCTGTTCATGTTATTAACCATCATAATATCAATCTCCTTTTCACATTGTTTATATAAAGTTTATAATTTACAGTATCGAACCATGAAATTATTCTGTCATTCTGCAATACGTTTTCTCTTGTCAAAATCTTTTCCATCCTCGACACCGGATGCGTAAGCTTCGGATGATTTTCTTATATTATTTTTTATAGATTTTTTCTTTGTGTTTTGATTTACATAATCAGTCACTTCATCCGGAACAGAAAGGACAAGCCCCCAGCCAAACTCTTTGTTCTGTTCGGCATACGCTTCCTCTAATCCCTTAACAAATCCCATACCATAATCTCTATATAATTGAGATCCTTCTGCGTAGGTTTTAGTATTTTTCCGAAGCTCCTTTTCTTTTGACTTAATACATTCAAGAGCGTATAAAAATATTTCCGTACAGATTTTGATATCATCCGGGAAACCAATGAACATTACTACTCTTGATCTACTTCCTTTTGGTATGTAAGCAGCTTCTTTACAACAATTGTCATTGGCGATAAATCTTGCAAGATCATACATCCAAGGATTTTTCCTGGAATTAAAAGAATTATTTTCCATAAATGCTTTCATGATTCTTTTATCAATTTCCATTGTATCTGACATACTGATCTTATGTTCTGCCATAAGTTCTCTAGCTTTAAGCAGAGCAGCCTTTGCCTCATGTTCATTAGATGATTCTGATAGAGCAAGAAGCTTTTTAATTTTCTCTTTATAATCAATAGCCATAATTAATTATCCCTTCCTGATAAATTAATCTACTTTAATACCAGTACATTTCTCAAATTTCTCTGCGTCAAAATTCGGAATTGATTTAATAATTTCTTTATTTTTATTTGAAAGACCATCCCACCAGATCTGTGCCGATTCTGATTCATCAAAAACTTTTAAATATCCACCCGTAGTCTTATATGTTGGATTTTCTTCTTTTTCCTTATCTGTCATATCGGAATCATAAATCCACTCAACGACACTTTTCGGAATATCATTAAGAAGATATCTCGCATCACTATTCCACCAATATTCGATAGTCCAGTTTGATGGTTTGTCAAAAATAAGAATATCCTGAACTTTTGTGCAAAAGCATCCAGAAGATGCATTTGTAACATTCCAGTCTCCTGTATTTCTATTTCCTACATTTCTGTTTCCAGTATTGAAGTGTCCTGTATTGCAGTTTCCAGTATTGAAGTTTCCTATATTTCTATTTCCTACATTTCTGTTTCCTGTATTCCAGTCTCCAGTATTGAAGTTTCCTGTATTGCAGTTTCCTGTATTATATTCTCCTGTATTCCAGTCTCCAGTATTCCAGTTTCCTGTATTGCAGTTTCCTGCATTCCAGTTTCCTGTATTTCTGTTTCCTGTATTGCCAGAACCTGTGCAAGATTTACCTATATTTACAATATCTAAAAGCTCTTGCCATGAAATTTCTCTGATAATTTGAATTTTGTTTGTACTGCACTTAGTATTTGTTGATTGGCTATCAACATCACCTAATGCCAGTACCTCTGCAACTTTATTATTCGGGTCAAAACTATAGTAACAGAAACAATCAATTGCCTTTGTACAGAAATGAAATCCTGCCTCGCAGCATTTAGGTGTTACATCTTCTTCAAATGTCTTTCCGACCTCATATTGAAATCCTCTGCAAGTCCAGTCTGGATTAAATACTTTGTAACCTTTTACATAATTTTTTTTATTCATAATTAATTGTTCCTTTCTGCAAAAATAAGTAAGGTATTATCATCTGCCACAGTAATTCCTAAAATATACAGGTCAAGAATCTTATCAAGTGGTTTTCTATTTCCGTTTTGTATAACATCATAAACAAGGATTGGATTATCTAAATTCGTACAATCATAAACTCTATAAGCGCAATCAAGATTTAAATAATCATTATAAATAAGATCTCCAACCAACATGATTAATCACCTCCGATTAATTTCGTTGCAAGATTGTATGCTCTGTCATAATCTTTGATATCATAATGACCATGATTTAAACATTGTGTATTATCATTCCAGCAGCTCCATACAACCCATGGTCCGCCACCACATTTTGATTTAAGCTCTGGATAAGCCGAATGTTTTGCAATCACAACATATAGTTCTCTGCAAAATACACCAGGATGATGAATAATTTCCTGTACTTCATAAGGCATATTATTTTCCTTGAAGTATTTCCTTACATGATCATACACAGGATTGTTAATTGATGCCGGAATAATAGTAATATTAGTCATGATTAATCATCTCCCTCCCAAATTAATAAACTATCATAATTATATTAAAAATTATCATCTGCAAATTTCTGACACATATCATAAGGCATGACAAAACCATAGTAAGCAACGCGTTTTACAGTTGTCTCAACAATCTGGTTGGAACGGGCTTTGTGCCATACAAGCCAACTATGCTGACGCCACATTCCATCGTCAGATAACGCATATCCGGTACAGATGCGTGTGGCATTTTTGTTTTGTTCCCAGAGGTTACATGAATTTGCATGACATTGACTTGGTTCACCACGCATTAATTTTACGTTGTTACCAACCCAGAACTGACCATAATTCAAGATGTTGTCAAGGTCTTCTTCGTAAGCAGGAAGGCAGACAGCTTCCCCAGCAAAATCAAGGAGTTTTTGACGAAGATCAAACAGACGGTCATCCATAGATGGGTACATTTGTTTCATGTCTTCCAATGTGTCCTGGAACCAGAACATGCTTTCTTTGCATCTTGATTTCCAGTCAGCATCCATTGGATTCCATTTGATATGGTCTTTGATTTTCTGATTCTTTGTTTCACTGTAAATAAGACATTTATTGAACATATCCTTATCAATAATATTTTTGATACATGATACATTGTTATAGATAATACGTGTTCCATATATCTCTTGAATATCTGCAATGTTTTCCAACAATAATTTCATAATTATCTCCCTTCCGAATCAATAAACTTTAATAGGAATCACTTCCGTAAACCGCTCATACACAAAAAGCAACAGATCTGGAATTGCATGAGAAATAGTATCGTCATATACTGCTGCATTTGGAATATCCATCTGGCCACCATCATTCTCTTCTAATTCAATAGAATCATCACAGTCATATTCCGGATCAAGCTGTTCATAATAGATATAATCTTCGCAACCATCCTCAAGTTCATCTGCATTGGTACCATCACCAAAATGCATTGACAAAAATTCCTGATATTCTGGAACCCATAAAAGGATTCCGCCAAAATTATCTTTAGGCACAGAAAAGTTCTTAAAATTTCTTTCCATCATCTGATCAAATTCTGCTCTAGTCATAATAATTATTCTCCCTTTTTATCATTGATCCCACAAACATAAGCACAAATTTCAAGAATTGCTAATCCACAATTATTTGTTATACCCATAACAGCAAGAGGTTTTGTTTTACTGTAGTATTCTCTTTCTTTTCTTGTTATATTAACTTACCTTTCTGGTAAATTTGCTATCTGCCTTGCAACCTTAGCAGCTTCATCATAACAATAATTTTCTGTTAATCTTTGTGCATAAGACCATAATCCGTATTTTTCATCAGAATCAAACAAAGATAAATCTTCAACTGGAATATCACAATTACCTTGCTCGCAAAAATATCCATCTGTATTATCTTCCGTACCCCAAAGTAAGGGACAATAAATACAATGGTTTTCAAGATAATTATCTACTTTTTGTGTAGTATATTGACAACAAAAGCAATAGTTTTGAATTGTATCATCTGGAAAGTTATTTTTTATATACTCTGCTTTATACATATAGATATCACAACCAGGATGATGTTCCTCTAATCTATCTGCAATCCAGTTCCACATCTTACGGTGATGTGCAATAGCTTCTTCCTTAGTTAAATATAAATTTTCCATAAATAATTCCCTCCTAAAGATTAACTGCATCTCCATTATCATCATAAATAATAGGTTCAATCTTAACGATATAACCAATCTTATTTTCTTTATCAAAGATTTCCATCTTAGCTTTATTAATCCCACATAATCCCCACTCAAAAGAAAATCTCTCATCGTTATCTTCTACTATCTTGATAAGATGATCTGATAAAGCTTCAATATCTCTATGAGTACTTCCCATAATTAATTCCCTTCTATCTAACAGCTGTAATCTCACCATCAATAACAGCATCGATAAGTTCTGTAATATTATCAATATTCTTTGCCTGATAACATCCAGGTCCAGTAAATTCCTTAATAAGTTTCTTTTTACGAGCATCATCCGAATCGTATATATCTGGATCAAGTTCGTTATAAGTAATAGCTACAATTCTAGGTAATTCGCTATCCTTAATATTTGAATCATAAACAAGAGACTTAAAGTAATTAAATCTTTCATTAGAATTGATTTGCGTAGCGTCAGCGGAGCCTGGAGCGTTAGCGACCATATCAAGCGAAGCGTCCGAAGCGTCAGCGTCCATGTTGAGTGATCCGGCTACCTGTGCACTAGCGAAGCGGTCACGGTACCGGTCAGTACTATCAATATCATTATCATTATCAATATCAATATATATACAGGTACCGCTGTGACCGTCGTTGTTACTTTCTTCTGGAATATCCTCATATTCACTTTCGGTCACATCAGTCACGGCGTGACCGTCTGGTCGGTACTCAACATTGTTGATGATAATATTGAAATCAAATGTTTCTTTATATTTACCTTCCCGGAAATTCTTTAATGTTTTGTTTACCTTGCCTTTACTGCAATGCACTTCTTTGGAAATTTTGTCTTGTGACATTCCGGGATTATCACGAACAAATTCTATAATTGCTTTGGTAACTTCTGGATTTTCTCCGAACCCTCTTGACCTTCTTTCCTGTGAAGAATCTATCATTCTAAGAGCTGTATCCCCACCTGCATATAAAAATATTTCTTTATCTTCTATTGGTTTTTCGTATAAGGCATACTCAATAATTGCCTTGTAATATTCATAGGCAACTTCTTTACCTTTCATCTCTTCGATCATCTGTCCTGTTGTATAATATGATTCGAAGAACGTGAAACATTTGCTTCTATCAAATTGTTCTTTACCGCTCATGGCCTGCTTCCTCCAACTCTTTTCTATTTATTTTCTTTTTTATTATTTTTTACATAGCCTGCTTTTCTCTGCTGCCATTTTTCTTTATTCTCGTATCTTTTTTTCAGAATCTTGTCCAGTGCGTCCTGAAATCCCAGTGTCATCTCAAAGACATAGACATCTCGTTCCGGGTGATCCCTGTCTGGTTCCACGGATTTAATCGGGAACCCTTCTTTTCTAAGCTTACAGGCAATTCTTTTACTCTTAATTGCTTTGCATTTTACTTTCTGCTCTCTCTGATTTTTCATTTCTTTTTACCTCTGCTTTCTAATTGTTTTGGCATTGTGTTTATATTTTGTCTATAGGCTATTACTTGCCTTTAAATCTTTCTAATAATTTCTGCCTGCACACTTCTTCTCTATGCTTTTCCTGTTCGTTAATATACTTTGTTAATGCTTCGGAAAATCCAGGAACATCTTCAAAGATATATACATCAAACTGAGGATTACGTCTGTTTGGCTCTACAGAAATGATCTTATATCCTTCTTTCCGTAGTAACCATGCAATCCTTCTGCTTTTTACGGCCTTAGTAGCAATTTTTGTTTTATTCATTAATGTTCAACTCCTTTTGTTTGCATTAAGTTTATAATTTGCAGTATTAAATCATACTTAAAAATATGATAATTCCTGCAATTCTTTACCAAGCTTCATAAGTGGATACTCTACAAACCCGCTTCTTTGGGTGATACCTGTAGGAATCAATAATTTCTGTTTGACCATTTCATTAACCAATGATTCATTATTATTGATATCTGCGAAAATCTCATCGTCACCCAGCTTGATTCCAAGATTTACAGATACTGTGCCCCATGGTTCTCCATAATTTTGCGGATCGTCACAAGTTGCTATTAATGCAGTGGTTTTATTTTCTGCATATCTTCCCTTATTGATCAACACTGTAGTTTTTCCAGAGTAAAATGTATCAAATGTAACTCTAACCATAATTATTCTCCTTTGTTATGTTCTTTAAGCCTATCTATACTTGCCTTAAGCCAATCCCTTCCAGTCAAAAGGTCGTATAACAGATCCCATCCAGAAGTTCCGATCTGATTGAACACATCATCAAGCCAGTATCCTCTCTGTGCATCAAGGATATAGATACATGTTGTAATAGTATCAAGCATTGTTTCCATTTGTGGATGTTTCAGTACATCATAGAAATAGTCATACCATTTATTTCCATGTTCATCTTCTGGGATATCTTCTGGTCCGTAATTAAGGTATTCTACTCCAACACACGGAAGGATTCCCTGATCCGCAGCATCTTCAAAAAACCAATCTTCATCATCTGATTCTTCGTTCATAATTGCCTTGCGTCTTTCCGGGATAATATACTGCGGTAATGGACACATAAATAACTGTAGTGCTATCGTCGTCTGATCACTCCCAAACGCCTGTAAATCCATTGCCTTAAGAATGTACCGGTACTCGAAGTCCGGAAGATTTTCATCCTCATTTTGTGTGAATAGCCCCTTAAATACCAGTATCAAAGTACCGTCATCATGGTAGATCTCAGACCATTTTCCTTTCCATGTGATAAGATTACCTGAAGGCTGAATGCCTGCAAATGACATGAGTTCTTTCTTATTATATGTAGGCATTTTTATTCCTCCTCATCTTCATCATGATACTCTACAATCTCGATCGGATATCCTAATTTCTTTTCGATTTCTTTCTTTGTCATTTTCTTTGGCGGTACTTCCCAAGTCGGATCTTTTGATGGTGCTGTTCGTTTGAGGAAGAAATCTGTCAAGATAACATATGTGTTACAATTATTTGGACGCCATAATTTAACAATGTCGTGATGTTCACTACGATTATTTTCATAGTTCTTATTGTCTTTATAATCACTGCAATGCGTAACACATGTAAGAGACATATCTTCAGCAATTTCAAACGTAGATATGCCATTCTTGGAACAATGATTTGGAAGCACAATAGCCAATGTTCCATCGAGAAGAAGTACAATGTCGTTGACCTTGAAACCAGGAAAATCTGACTTTCATTTCTCTTTTGTTTCTTTTGTTCCTGGCATTTCTTTCGGTTTTGTTTCTTGTGAATCTGGCATTTCCCTGTTCCAACACTCGTCACATCTCATGTTCGGGTGAATACAATCGCCTTTTGAATAATCATCTGGCAAACTCTCATAACCATAGTCATAAGGACAATACCGGATTTTTTGTCTTTTAAGATCGTGATCTTTACAATATTTCTCTTTATAAGTCATTATGCTACCTTCTTTCTATAACCGAATACAAGTTCCAGAATTGTTGGTTTATGATTTCTCTTTCTTTCTTCTTCCTGACGTTTCCAATCTGCCATAATCTGATCAAATTCTGTTTCCTCATAATGTCCGGAATGAGCCGCCCATACTTCTACACCATTATGAGCTACCAGAATTTCCATATAATCAATTCCATTACTGGCAAAGATTTTTGTTTCACTTGCGATCTGCTGTTTCAATGTGTGATCCCTCCATTCATGTACTCTGCTATCTCGTCGATTTTATGTTTAGCTTCTACCAAAGTAAGAGTTTTATCAGAATCATAAAGAACTTTTATAGCTAATGATTTCGCTCCATATCCAATGAGGATAGCTGGATTAGCCATTTCTTCTGGTGTTAATTCTCTTTCAATGCCTGCTGCATGATCAAGAAAATTCTCGTATTCTTTTTCTGTTGGTTCTTTCCCGGTAATGATAAATGCTGCTGTCACGAGATCCCTTTCGCTTACAATTCTGCAAGATCTCCCCGGTTCTGTTAAATAGTACTGCATAATATTTTCCTCCTGTTTTTTATTTTGTTTTGCTTAATAGCATAATTCAAACCCAAGTATCTATAGAAAAGAGGGCGGATCTAGGTTTCACTCCGCCAAGATGCACTGTTGAGTCTGAATTATACTATTAATTTTTTATGATACTCTGCATCACTTTCCGTTTGGAGAAAAACGTACCTTCGACTAGAGGTTAAACCGTTCATGTGGATTGTGATACAGAGTATATTTGTTCTTCAGTTTTAAGTAGCAAGTTTAAATCCGAAGTTTACATAATTAATAGTTTCTTTTATTTCTATTATCTTAATAAAGTTTATATTTTACAGTATTAAGATAAATAGATTACATATAATATTTCCCTATATAATTGTATCCGTAGGGAGAATCTTCGATCCATTTAAGAATATTGCATCCCCAATAGGTGATAACCGCTTCTTTAAATGGAAGTGGATTTTTATTTCCTTTGATACGAACTAACGTTCCTTTAGGCGTTCGCATCATCTGAACGAGCAATGTATTTGGACGAGTCACTTCCTTGCCGTTGCGAAATGTCTTGAACAGCATATCTGATCTAAATACATGTGTTTCTATAGTTCCCATTATATCAACATCTCCTTTTTATATTATTTATATAAAGTTTATATTTTATAGTATCAAGATAAATAGATTACATTGGATATTCTCTAACGCAGTCCTGTGCTGCATAGTACACATATATTTTATTAGACAGAAAATTCTTAGAATTAGTTCCGTTGTTTAAATTATTATTTACTTCACGGACTGCTTCTTCAATCGCTTCCGGGTTAATATCTTTGTGAAACTCATGAATAACTACCTCATGCACAGAAGTAAAACCAATTAATAAGTTGTTTCCATTCGCAGCCTTCTTACTAATATTCTTAAGAAATCCTGGGAAGAATATTGATGAGGCACCAAGGAAAGCTTTATCATTTGTGATTATAAGGCCAGCTAGACCAATCTCCTTTATAGTATATGGATTTCTCAAGTTATTAAAAATAACATCCATTGGACTTGATATTGCCTTCGGCGGATACAGTTGTTTTGTATTCTCACAAGCATTTAAGAATACCTTTGAGAAGGATCCAACTGTATTAATATATTTATCAAGGACTTCTTTATCAAGGATATGCGCGGTATTTTTGTCGGTGATACAGATAACAGCTGCAATATCTCCTATTTTCATAAAGTAAGTCTTTGATAAAACTTCTTTGCAGTTTTCATAATTCATCAACATTACAATCAGTTTGCCTTTCATTTCTTCATAGTTCTGAAGCTCATTTGATTCCATCATAACATCAATCTCCTTTTGTTTTTATTATATAAAGTTTATATTTTACAGTCTTATTTTAGAATTATTATAATTCAATTCCCTGTTTAATTCAATAGTTTTTTATAAATTTATAATTTACAGTATAAGACTACATTGCCTTGGTTTCTTTTGCCTGGTTTGCCTGGTGAGCGTGCTGAACATTGATGGCAGAAGTAACTTTTCTCATATCTCCTCCGTAGTACATCGGAACTTCGCCAATTCTTCTGGCTACTTCCTGTTCAAGATAAATGATTCTGCCTTCTGTCGCTTTCCGTTTTGGGTATCTGGCTAATGCATTGGCAATAAAGATATTCGGCTCTGTTTTGATAAAGTATTCCGTAATTGCACGAACTATTCTTGGATCATTTCCATGCATATTTAATACAGCTTTTACCGGACGGATAACTTTTGATGAATATCCGTTCGGAGCAAGATTATATCCGGATTTCTCAATAATATCTAAAATATTTGTAAGAATCTCTTTTCCATTATTAAGGGCTGCTGCCGCCACTGCATCACTATATCCGGAAAGAATTCTATATCCATCAGATAATAATGCGTCCTGCTGTGCCTGTGGAAGATTTTTTAATTCATACGGACTAATAAGTAATTTTCTTCCCTTGATACATTCATCCAGAATACAGTATTTTCTGATTCCTCTTTTAACATAAGCCTTATGTTTATTCGCTGGAGTGAGATGGTCTACATGTGTATTCTGTTCAGAGAACAATTCTGCTTCCTGCACCTGTCTTTCTTTTGGATCTTCTGATAATCCAATAGCAATAGAAGCAACGATCATATCTTCCTTATAAATTCCCTTGACAAGAAATCTATGAGTTCCATCAATAACTGCAAATGTATTTGTCTCTGGATGTGGTGATACAAGGATTGGATCGCATTTATTTTCGTCCCAGTGGCTAGCTAAATCTTTTACTTTACTCATATTGATTGTTGACAATCTCTGATATTCTTCATCTACCTCCAGGAGTGATAATGGGATCGTACAGAACTGTTTCCCTCCAATAGTCTGTACATTTGACATTGCCATATTGTAAAGTGATTTCTTTTCGAATACAGATGGTGTGATAATTTTACCTTCTGTAGTTCTCTCTGCTTTGTTTCCTGTGAGCATTTCTTTGATTTCTTCGAAGTTTTTCATGATGTTTGTTCTCCTTTTGTTTGTTTTTATATTAGTTTTATTTAGTTGTCTTTGATTCATCTGTATATTTTCATCTATGCAAAAATATACTGCATTGCTCTACGTCTAGCTCTTTCGTAGAGTACACTGCTGCTGTCTGTGATTTTCGCTTCCCTTTCAACCTCATCGCAAATAGTATTTCTTACAACAAGAGGTACACGGAAGTCTAACATCAAGCTCCTTACTTCCTTTTCCCAATCGAATTCTATTGGAGAAGTATTCTTTCTTTTAGCTTGTGTCCCAACCAGCGGGATCATATTGTCTGCATGTGACGTACTGTTCATAATTTATCTCCTTTCTCATATTTATAAGGCATAGAGCTTTCGTCCGTTGATCACGGCGCAAGACTCGATTAAACCATTGGATACCATTTCCTTTACCGAAGATTTACCACAGATTTCAATAATTCTATCCTCGTAGATTGCTTCGATTCCGGGATACAGAAGCTGAAGCCGGTAATGATCTGCTTTTGCAATCTGTGTTGTGAGATCCTGAATCTTAAGCTGCACTTCCTCTTCTGTCATGTTCAATGGGTGTACTTTATGCAGTATTTTGATTGTGTTTCGCTTACTTCTCACTTCCCTTGCAATATCGCCAATAATAGCATGGCGTTTCTTGTCTGAGAGGGATCTGATTTCTCTTGGCGAATATTTCATTTGTTTTCCTCCTGTTCTACTTCTTGTACTATGTCTTTAGCGCATTTTTTTAGGATGGACACATTTTCCGCACATGAAAAAACAGTTACATTTAATTTCTTTTTCATAAGAGACATTAAGTAACTGCCAATAATTTTTGTATCTTCTGTTTTCGTATATGGATTATACCGGAATAAAAATCCTGCCGCTTGATTCCAAATATCTTGATGTATATTAAAATTCTTATCTTTTTTATACATTTCAATTAGATGGTCCATGGTAAACGGAATACATTTCTCAACGTTTTCCCTTCCGAGTGCGTTGATTATTGTATTATATTTCTCTTCCCAAGACATGGACGCAGAAATATTTAATGCTGTCATGACGTTCATTTGCTTTGCTCCTTTCTTTAATATCCAAACATCCTGAGCCATTCTCCGTTGACAAGTTGCCATGCTGTAGGATTTAAAGCATAGTCAGCAAATTTATTAGGACCAAGCTCCTTGTATCTATGGTCAAGATCCTTTAGGTTGGAAAAGTATTCCTGACGTTTTAAATCTCCTTTGTGAACACCGGATTTAACATAGATACGGAGTTTATAGGGTTTAGTTGGATCTGTTTGCCTTGCTGGATAACTCATATAGATACTCCTTTCTTTATTATTTGCTGACGATGGACAATACTTCTCCCTGTCCATTAAGTTTGATAGTTACTTCTGTTCCATCCTGGAAACCGTCTACATCATACGTATTTCCGTTGTCAGCAATGATTTCAGACGCCTCTACAGTTCCATTTACCTTGTGGATACCGTTATAAGCATCAGTATCAATGTTTCCGGCAATAGATGCGACCATAAAAAAAGCAGCCATTCCGAGGCTGCCTTTTATCAATGTCACTTTGCGTTTCCTTTCGGCGAGTTTCTTATTATATGCTCTGCGTGATTTTATATTGTTTTTCATAGTGATTTCCCTTTCCAGAAGTTTTAATAAAGTTTATTATTTACAGTATCAGTACATGATTGAAGTGAACTGATCCGGTGATCCGCAGTACCATGCAGATAGTACCTTATCATCGTATACGGAATCCGGAGTTCCGTTGGAGTCCATGATACAAGAGGCAAGATCACCAAGCTCCCAACAGTCTGTTGCAGGAGCAGTAAACTGAAAACGGTTTCCATTGGCATGCTCTATAGTTATATCTTCATACTCAGAACCATGAGCTATAGTTATGACTATCCCTGTAGCCGGATAGAGCGAGGAGTTAATATAATCCCTGGTTGATCCGGAATTTATTTCTGTTGCGTCAACTGTTATTATAGTGGTACAAATAAGAGTCATGATGATGGCGGAAACGATATATTTTTTCATGATTTATTTCCTTTCCGGAAACAGAATTTGTTTCCGTAGCTCCTAGTTTATATAGTATATATAATGTATATAATATATATAAGTTACATATATATATAAGTTACATATATGAAATCAGATAATGTAATAATATGGTTTAAGTACCATTCAAGAGCATTCTCTTTTATATATGCAATAGAGGGATACTTATATCCGTACTCTATACAGTATTTAAGCTCTGCAATCTCACGCTGTATAGACTCTGCTTCCGTTCTGTCTATATGTAAGATCCAATCCTGTACAGTCTGGAAGATTTCCATATCCTCTAAAGTAGCAGTCCTGGTGAACACATGGAAGATATGGACGTACACCCAATCTGTTGCTATATATGCCGGCATGTGATAGGATGTGATCATGAGTTCCTGACCCAGTGTTTTGGAACTTAGGCCATTC
>ENA-USYV01002194-USYV01002194.1-human-gut-metagenome-genome-assembly--contig:-NODE-2194-length-16323-cov-64.248492_pt1 | contig 16323 bp, 16 predicted proteins | sample MGYA00250066_ERZ773514 | MGnify/ENA primary metagenome ERZ773514 (study PRJEB29103, sample SAMN06112049) | human gut metagenome | biome: human gut; feature: ankylosing spondylitis patient; material... | reverse complement strand
GCCAGTCTGCGGGTCAAACTGAAATGATAACAATAGAGATCATACAAATCACCGATCAGAAGCCGAAAACTTCCGCTACCAATCACATATTTTTCATCATTCATGCGCCGCGCCTCCTTTCCCGGTTTCACCAAGTTTTGTTGTCATAATGCTGTAAAGTTCATTGTCCTTCGGGAAGTCATCCACAAAAGGCAGGATCACATTGCCGAAGAAGATCAGCCCCTCGCCGGGGCCTGCGTTGCTGATATGTGCCGCCTGCTGGTTGGAGATATTCAGGCGCTCGCAGAGGATTTTCCTGTCTCCGCTGGCCTGGTTCAGAAGGTACACAAAATCGCTGTTTTCAAAGATGTTCTCGATCTCCGGGGAGGAAAGCAGGTCCTTGATGTTCTGCGTAATTCCCGTGGGGATACCGCCCCATTTGCGAAAGCGTTTCCAAATCTCCACGCTCCAGGAACCAACCTCGCCGCGCAGCAGAAGGTGGAACTCGTCCACGAAATACCAGGTGGATTTACCCTGATCCCGGTTCTGGGAAACACGGTTCCATACCTGGTCCTGGATCACCAGCATACCCAGGCTTTTGAGCTGCTTTCCCAGCTCCTTGATATCGAAGCAGACAATGCGGTTGTTGATATCCACGTTGGTACGGTGGTTAAAAACATTCAGGCTGCCATGCACATACAGTTCCAGCGCTGCCGCGATCCGCTGTGCCTCCGGCTCCGGCTGCCGCTTGATCTCGTTATACAAATCTTCCAGCAGCGGCATATTCTCCGGGCGGGGGGCTGCGATATAGGGGCGGTACACGATCCGCACAGCACGGTCAATGACCGTCTTTTCCACCGGCTCCAGACCGTTCCGTCCGCCTGCCGCCAGTTCGCAGAACGACAAGATAAAGTCAGATTTCAACGCCAGCGGGTTATCATCCTCGCTGTAATTAAGGTTCATATCCATAGGGTTCACATACTGCGTGCTGGTAGGTGAGATTTTGATGACCTGTCCTTCCAGACGGTTCACCAGCGGAAAATATTCCGCCTCCGGGTCGCAGATCAGGATATCGTCCTTTGTGTTCAGGAACACACCCACGATGGAACGCTTTGCGGAAAAACTCTTGCCGCTGCCGGGTGTGCCTAAGATCATGCCGTTGGGTGTTTTCAGCTTTTTGCGGTCAGCAAGGATCATGTTGCCGGAAGTGGCATTAAGCCCGTAGTAAAGAGCTTCGCCGCCGTGGAAAATCTCCTGTGTGGTGAAGGGAACGAACACCGCCACCGCCGAAGTGGTAAGCCCGCGCTGTATCTTAATGCGGTTGACACCCAGGGGCAGAGCCGACACGAAGCCGTCCTCCTGCTGAAAGTCCAGCCGCACCAGGGAGCAGTTATATTTCTGCGCCACGCTTGCCGCACGGAGAAGGTCATTCTCCAGCTTTTGCTTGCTGTCCGCAAAGTTCACCACCAGGAAGGTCATCAGGAACATTCGCTCATTTCTGCTTTGCAGATCACGGAGAATGTTCTTTGCCTCGCCTGCGTAGGTGGCAAGATCGGTGGGGATGATATCCATGTCGAAACCTTCCCGCACTGCCTTTTTCTGTGCGTCGATCTTCATACTGTCAATGTCGGTGATTTTCCGCTTGACCGTTTTGATTGCCTCGTTCTGATCCATACTGCGGATATGGAGGCTGACAAGCAGCCCGCTGTCCGTATCCAGCAGTTCGGTGAGCATACGGTCATCCATTTCCGGTGCGCCGATCTGCAGAAAGGACACGGCACAGAATTTATCCGCCATCGTGAACTTCCTTGCTTCACCGAAGCGGAAAGAAGAAGGTGCGATAAAATCCTGGACCGACAGGCCGGAAAGGGCAAGCCAGCTCCATTCAAAGGCAAACCGTTCCCCGTCCGGGTGCAGGATGCCGTGGAGCATTTCCAGCCACTCCTTGCCGCCAAGCTCCTTTGCCAAAGCACCCATGACCTTGAAATGGTTAAGGGCGTCCATGACGATCCGGGAAAATCGTGCCCGTGCGGTTTTACTGTCCCGTGCCTCGATGGTGAGGGTCAGATACTTTGTTTTGATAAGACCGTTGTTGCCCCGTTCAAGCTGCTTGCGGAGCATTTGCGTGTAAAGCTCACGGATATGGTCGAAGTGATCTCCTTGCGCCGCGATCTCGATACGCTTCACAAAATCCTCCCGGTTCATGCGGCGGCTCACAAGAGATAGCTGCATCCCGATAGAAGCGTCATAGGCGTTATACATATCGCAGAGGGCTTCAAAGATCGCCGTCTGGTCGTCAGGCTTTGCAAGCTGATAATTCACATCCTCGAACTCGATACACTTCGACCAGGTGTGGTCGTCCAGCTTGCACAGGCCGTCCGGGTACATCTGGCGGAACGGTAAGGTGTCCTGTGCGGAATGCACCTTGCCGTCGCCTCTGGCGGTTTCCAGGATACGGCTGATCTCACGCTTTTCTGCGGCGGTCAGTTTTACCGCGGCTTTTGCCGCCTGCCGTGCCTGCGGCTCTGGCTTTCGCTTTCTGAACAATGGCTTTCACCTCCTTTTCCGCCTGGGCCTGCCGCTCCAGGGCTGCGTAGAAATTGTTTGTCTGGTAAGGCCGTTCCTTCGTCCGCAGGAACATACAGCGGATGACCTGTCCGGCCACCACCTCCAGGGGTTGACCATGCCGCTCATACATGGCAAGTAGAAAGAACGGGAGCATGACGATAATCATGCAGAACGCGGCGGCACTGTTGCTGGCCGTGCGTCTGAGCAAAAAGAAAAGCGGTACTCCGATGAGTGCCGCCGCTCCGAAACATATAAGCTGCCGTTTGGTAAGCCCAAACAGCACTTTGGATTTTACTTTCGTCAAATCCTTTGGAATGGTTACATACGCCAATTTATCAAGCCTCCTTAATGCGCTCCGAACAGGCTCTTAGAGAGGCTGCCGGTCTTGAACAGGGCGAAGCACAGCAGGACCGTGTAGCCCATGCAGGCCCATATCGCACCTGAGATATTTCCGTCCGTGGCGATACTCTGTACCAAAACAGAGTAGATTCCCACGCACACCATGATTAGAAATGCCTGGAACGCCAATGCAAACAGGGATTTCAAGTAGTTCTGTCCTGTATGGCTCCAATCCCGGTTTGTCATAGTGGCAAGCGGAATCGGTCCAACGGAAGTTGTCAAATACACCTCGATCATGCGGCCGTAGATGACAAGCATGATACAGATGGAAAGGGCGTTCATGGTAAGTCCCACAAAAAGGGACTGGAACCACAGCCCAAACAGTTCTCCCGTGCCCAGGGCTTCAAGCTGCGCCTCCATATCCGTGATGACGCTGCTGATATCAATGGAGGTATTCCCGATGATGACGCCTGCGCTGCTGTTCACAACGCTTTGCCCGACATCGAAGATACCCATGACGATATTCCATGTGTTCGTCACAATGAGAACGGCACAGAAGGTCTTGAAAATCCACTTGAAGAACATCCAGGTGTCTACATCGTGCAGATTATTTTTCTCTGTCACAAGCTGGATCAGCTCATAACACATTACGAATGTCAGGATAACCCCGGCGATTGGAACGATCACCGTTTCAGAGAGGTTTCGGATCATAGAAAAGACGCCGCTGTTCCATGCCAGCGGCGTCTGTCCCACTTCACCGGCGATCTCGCCTACTTTGGTATTGACCGTATCGAACATGCCCGACAGGTTTCCCGTGATTCCCTCGATGAGCAGCCCTCGGAGCCATTCATCGAGTTTGTCGAGTATGCCGCCCATAAGCGATCACCGCCGGACGATCAACCGAACAGGCCGGAGAGCAGAGGTACAAGGGTAATGCCGATGAGGGCGACACCGCCGCCGGCCATCAACTGTTTCATACCCTGGCTTTTGGAAGCAGGGTTGTCCTGACCGTAACCTTCCAGAAGGTTGATAACACCCCAGATACCAAGACCTGCGCCCAGGGCCACTACGAGAGTCTGCAAAACACCAACTGCGCTGTTGAAAAATTCCATAAAATAATCCTCCTAAAAAATGTTTTTGATTTTGGGTTAAGTTGTTGCGTCAATCTCGTACACATCGAAGGTGTCCGTGGGTTTTACCACGGCACGCTGCTTCTTCATGTACCGTTCCATGTCAAAGACATTTTTAGGGTCGGCGTCGGCCGTGTATCGGTAATTCGGGTGCCGGGTGAGGTCGTACTTGTCCGAAAGGAACGGGCGCACGCCCCGCAGCATGAAGATACACTTGCCGCCGTCCATCACTGCCAATTCGTCCTGGGTCATCAACTCCTTTCCTAATTTCTGATAACTGAGGCCGTGGGAAACCTGGCTGCCCCGGTTTTCGGACTGGTTATAGAGATCAATGGTCTCTTTCCCCAGCAGCTCCGAAATTTCCTTGAGGGTGGATTTCTCTTTGCCTCCCAAAAACAAGGTGCTGTCACAGTTACCGACGATGGTATCCGCCGCGTCCTTGTAGATGGTCTTTAGCTGACTCTGCGACTGCAAAATAATAGAAGCCGATATTTCACGGCTTCGGATGGTGGCAATCAGCTTATCGAAGTTCGGTATCTGGCCGATGTTGGCAAACTCGTCCAGGATCAGACGGACATGGACAGGCAGCCGCCCGCCGTAGAAGTCATCCGCCTTGTCGCAGAGTAGATTGAAAAGCTGACTATACATGAGGGCGGCCACGAAATTGAAAGTGCTGTCCGTATCCGAAAGGATCACAAACAGCGCCGTCTTTTGGTCGCCCAGGGTATCCAGTTCCAGTTCGTCATATTCCATCAGGTCCCGCAGCTCCTTGATATCAAAGGGAGCAAGCCGGGCACCGCAGGAAATGAGGATGGATTTTAAGGTTTTGCCCGCCGCCATTTTGAATTTGCGGTACTGCTTCACGGCGAAGTGGTCCGGCTCCCGTTCTTCCAACTGAGAAAAGAGCAGGTCCACCGGGCTTTGATAAGTCTCGTCATCCTCTCTGGCTTCACTGGCATTGATCAGGTCCAGAAGCGTGATGAAGTTCTTTTCTTCCTCCGTGGCCTCGTACCAGATGTAGCCGATCAGTGCGGAATAATAGAGGCGTTCTGCTTTGACCCAGAAATCTTCCGAAGATTTTTCTCCTTCGCCCTTCGTGTTCATAATCAGTGCGTTCACCAGCTTTAAGATATCTTTCTCTGACCGAATGTAAGCCAGTGGATTGTATTTCATGGATTTTCGGTAGTTTATCAGGTTGAGGCATTTGATACGGTATTTCTTCCACTCCAGGAAAGTGCCGATCTCCGGCAGCAAGGTTCCTTTCGGATCAGTGCAGACATAGGACGAATGGGCTTGCAGCAGCGACGGCTTACAGAAGAACCGCGTCTTGCCGCTGCCGGAACCGCCGATCACCAGAATGTTTTTATTTCTGGCATACTTCGGCTGCTTTGGACGGCTCGCCATTGTGATCCGTTCCGTCTGCGTCATGGGGATGTTTTGGAAAAAGTCCTTGTCCATGTAGGGAGCAATATCCGCCGCCGTACCCCAGCGGGCAGAACCATACTCGATCCCGTGGCGGTATTTCTTGGCGTTTTTGCCTTTCAGGTAGACCGCCATACGAAGGACCACCGCACCGGCTATACCGATCAGAAGGTCCGTTGGCTGGAAACTGAGCCACGGGGAGGAAAGCGCTGCCGTGAAGCCGTCCCCGATAGAAAGCAGCTTGCCGGAGAGGTCAGCACCGGGCGCAAGCCGGAAAGCCTGTGCCAGCTTATCGAAGGGATACACGAACAGAAGATACGGAAGGTTCAGCAAAAACAATTTTTTCATATTCATCTCTGCACGCTCCGATCTTTGACCTTTACTTTTTCCCGGTCAATGGTGCGGTGTTCCGTTTTCTCCGCCGCCTGTTCCTTCGCCTGGGTCAGCCGCTCCCGGATGGAGGGCTTTTCCTCACGGCTCATTTTCCGGCTGGCAAACTCCTGAAATGCCGCTGTGATGGCGTCCGCATCCCGGCTTTTGAAAAAGACCAGGTAACGGGGCTGCTCTGCAGTGGTGTCCTTCTTCAAGGCAAAATCCACATGGTATTTCTTCGCCACACGGGAGAAGGCCTTGATATTCTTGTCACTAATCTCGATATTGGCAAGACCGGCGTTCTGGCTGGCAAGTTGTTTAAGACTCTGCCTGCCGCGGTAGATTTTGGGCTTCTGGCTTTTCTGGATTTCCTCCAGGAACTTTTTGACGGCCTTTTCAAAGACCTGCTCACTTAGCTTGGCTCCGTCAACAATGAGCGTTACGGCGCCCCGCGTTACTTCCTCCTGCATTTAGCCTCGCCCCCTTTGCCCGTCCCCGTACATATCGTGCTGCACCAAGGAAGAATAGTAGCTGTTGATGGTGACTGGGGCATTATACAGCGCCGCCAGCAGATATTTCTTGATGTTGCGGACATAGGTGGTGTTGTCCTTCATGCAGTCCATGACATACTGAACATGAGAACTGTCCAGCTTCAGGAACCGGGATTTGACCACTTCTGCCGGATAATCGTCCCCGGCAATACGGATCGTCTTGCGGGCAGAACATACGGTATCCACGATCAGCTCCGTGATCTCGTCCAGCATCTCATGGTCAACACGGTCACTGTTTTTCCAGAAGTCATATTCGATATTCTCTAAAATCAGTTCTCGATAGCTTTCTCTGGCTCCCATCCCATCCGTTCCCATCCTCGCCCCTGCGGGGGTAGGGGGATTTGATTGGATAGGATTTGATACTTCCGTACTTGATAAATCAGTTCTTGATGGATCGTTACTTGATTTATCTTTATTTAATTGGGCGGGTTCTTCCTGAACAGGCGTGACCAATGTTGGGTTTGCCTGTACGGGATTTTCCCGTATAGGTTTTTCCTGTGCAGGCGTTGGCTCTTTAGGTTGCTCCAAAATGGTGTACTCAATCGAGCCGAGCTGACCGTTTGCGCCTCTGACGCGCTCACGGATCAGATAGCCGTGTTCCTCCAGCTCCCGGATGCCGCCACTGATACTGTCGATACCGTCCTTGCAGATACGGGAAAGCCCCTTCATGGTGTAGTCCCAGTTCTCCGGCAGGGACAACATGAGGGAAAGAAGCCCCTTTGCTTTCAGCGACAGGGACATATCCCGCAGATGATGGTTTGACATGACCGTGTAATCACGGGTCTTTTCAATACGGAAAACTGCCATCTTCGATACCTCCTTCCTGTGAAGATAAAAGTGTTGATTTCGATGAAAAAAGCCTCCGTTTTGCCTCTCGGATGTGTTCCATAGGAAAACATCCACGCCCGCCTGCTTGCAGCAGTCTGAGAGGGAAAAACAGAGGCTTTCGCACCCTAAGTGATACAGTTTTGAGACAGGGACAGGTGCGGGTATGAAAAAACGCCATGGGACGGTTGCCTATGGCGTGAAAACAGGAAAAGGGCGCTGATATTTGCATATCAACGCCCTTTGAGCCTGTCAGTATTTGATTGTTTCGACTTCGCACCGTGTTTGCACCATGAAAAACATTGATTTTACTGACTTCTTCAATGTTTTCTTATCTGGTGCTACCATTAAGGAATGCTCTTTTTTTTGCGCCTGCATCATCTCAAAGCAGGCTTTCGTGAAATCATTTCGCCTTTCTGTACAAACGCACAGAAAAATCGTATCATAAAAATGAAAACACGGCCACTTTCACACTTTACAACTTTATCTAGATAAAGTAAAATAACCTTATCATAAGACAAAAGCGCCCGGGAAAAGGCGGGGTGCAGGGGCCGGGGCGGGCATCTTCCACCAGAAGCTGCTCACCATCCGGGAGCTAAAGGAATACTTAAACGAAAATGGCGTGGAAATGCGGCTCTGAGCCCTTGCGTTTGCCCGCCGAATACGCTAAACTATAGCTGTCCCCCCTGCGGGGAAGGAGAAACATTATGGATTTGAAATTTGACGAAAAGGGCCTCATCCCCGCCATCGTGCAGGACCACTACACCAAAGAGGTGCTGACCCTCGCCTGCATGAACGCCGAGACGCTGGCGCTGACCATCGCGGAGGGCCGGATGGTGTTCTGGAGCCGCAGCCGTCAGGAGATCTGGCGCAAGGGCGAGACCAGCGGCAACGTCCAGCGTGTGGTGTCCATCACCGCCGACTGCGACGCCGACGCGCTGGTGGTGGAGGTCGTCAAGAGCGGCCCCGCCTGCCACACCGGTGCCGAGAGCTGCTTTTTCAACGAAGTGTATGTTTCCCCGGAGCTGAAGCAGTTCAGCTGGCAGGGGCTGTATGACCTCATCAAGGGCCGCAAGACCAGCCCCAAAGAGGGCAGCTACACCACCTATCTCTTCGAGAAGGGCAAAGAAAAGATCCTCAAGAAGGTGGGCGAGGAGTGTACTGAGGTCATCATCGCGGGCGAAAAGGAAGACAAGGCCGAGACGGTCTACGAGATCAGCGATCTGGCATACCATGTGCTGGTGCTGATGGTGCAGGCCGGCATCACGGTGGAGGACATCACCCGCGAGCTGGAAAAACGACACGTTATCGACCACAAGGTCAAACAGGAAAGGATGCAGTGATTCACTATGGCAGATTATAAGAAGTCCAGTGTCCATTGTCACTCGACGATGTGCGACGGCAAAAACACCTTGCAGGAGATGGCCTCCGCTGCGTGTGCGAAGGGGCTGACCACACTGGGCTTCACGGGCCATAGCTATACCCAGCGCGACCGTGAATACTGCATGAGCCCCAGCCGCACGGCCCAGTACAAGGCCACCATCGCCAAGCTCAAGACCGAGTACAAGGGCAAGGTGGACATCCTCTGCGGCATCGAGTGGGACCTGCTGAGCGAGGACAAGCGCACCGGCTACGACTACTGGATCGGCTCTGCGCACCACCTCTACGGCAAGAACACCGGCAAATACTACGAGATCGACTTCCGTCCTCAGGACCTCCACGACTGCATCTACGACGACTTCGACGGCGACCCTCTGGCCGCTGTGGAGGCATACTTCGCCGAGGTGGAGAAGGTGGCGGCCATGGGCCCCGACATCCTCGCCCACATCGACCTCATCAAGAAGCTGAACGCTGCCGGTGAGTTCTTCGACGAGGAGTCGCCCCGCTATAAGGCCGCAGCCCTCAAGGCGCTGAATGCTGCCAAAGAGCACGGCTGCCTGCTGGAAGTGAACACCGGCGGCGTCTACCGCGGCTACCGCAAGGACTTCTACCCCGGCGCATGGCTTCTGGGCGAGTGGCAGAAGATGGGCGGCAAGGTCATCATCACCTCCGACGCCCACGATGCGGGCAGCCTGACCTTCGGCTTCGACGAGGCTGCTGCCGCCGTCAAGGCCGCAGGCTTCAAGAGTGTGGAAGTGCTGACCGTCAACGGCTTCGAGACGCAGGAGCTGTAAAATCAGATGAAATGCTTAAAGGGAGCTGTTGTGTGCAACAGCTCCCTTTTATGGGCAAAAAAGGAGACGCTTATGACCCAGTCCCCCGCGAAAAAATCATTCTTCAACCGGAACGTCGATTTGATGAACGGCCCCATCTTCAAGAGCCTGTTCGTCTTTATGCTGCCCATTCTGGTGTCGTGCCTCTTCCAGCAGCTCTATAATACCGTGGACACCATGATCGTCGGCAATGTGCTGGGCGACACCGCCCTTGCCGCCATTGGCGCCTGCGGGGCCATCTACGAGCTTCTGGTCGGATTCGGCATCGGTATCGGCAACGGCCTCGCCATCGTCGCAGCGCGCGCCTACGGGGCCGGAGACGAGGACCAGCTCAAACAGACCGTGGCGGGTTCCATCGTCATCGGCATCATCGCGTCGGCGGTCATCACGCTGGCGGGCGCGGCGGGCCTGCATCCGCTGCTGGAACTGCTGGACACCCCGGCGGAAATTTTAGAGGACGCCTACGGCTATATCATCATCATCGACCTCGGCGTCATCGTCATGTTTGCCTATAACCTCTGCGCCGGCCTGCTGCGGGCCATCGGCAACAGCTTTATGCCGCTGGTCTTCCTCGTCCTCTCGTCGGTGCTCAACGTCATCCTCGACCTCTGGTTCATCGCCGTGCTGGGCATGGGCGTGGCCGGTGCCGGTGTGGCGACGGTCATCTCTCAGGGCGTGTCGGTGGCACTCTGCATCCTGTATGTCTTCCGCAGCGCCCGGCTGCTCCTGCCCGGGAAAAAGCACTTCCATGTGGAGAGCCGCCTCTATTGGGATCTGTTCAGCCAGAGCATCTCCATGGGCCTCATGAGCAGCATCGTCTCGGCAGGCTCCGTCGTTTTGCAGTACGGCATCAACGGCCTCGGTACCCTGGTCATCGCGGGCCACACCGCGGCCCGAAAGCTCTTCGCGTTCACGGATATGCCCCTGACGGCGATGGCCTCTGCCTGCTCGACCTACGTCTCCCAGAACTACGGCGCGAACCATCCCGACCGCGTCCGCCGCGGGATGCGGGACATCTATCTCTACAGTGTCGTGGTGGCTGTGGCTGCTGCCCTGCTCATGGCGGCAGGCGCGGAGTGGATGGTGAAGCTGGTGTCCGGCTCTTCGGAGCCGGTGGTGCTGGAAAACGGCGCGCGGTATCTGGTCTGGAACGCACCCTTCTACGCCGTGCTGGGAATGCTGCTCTCCACCCGCTACGCTCTGCAGAGCATGGGCGAGAAGGTGCTGCCCCTGCTGTCCAGCGTCATCGAGTTTCTGGGCAAGATCGTCTTCGTCCTGCTCTTCATCCCCCGCTTTGAGTATAACGCGGTCATCCTCTGCGAGCCGGTCATCTGGTGCTTCATGACCATAGAGCTGCTTATCGCATACCGGCATGATCCCTTCGTGTTTCCGAAGATGAAAAAATAAAAACAACGAGGCCTTGCATTCGCAAAGCCTTGTTGTTTTTTGTCAGAAAATATGTTATCATGAAACTGCCGCTTTTGGCGGCGGGGCGCTGTGCCACAAACGCAGGCGGCTTTCTCCTTACCGGCACCTGAGTGCGCCGGGCAAGGCGATTTTCTTGGATTCTCGCTCCCCTGCACGCTCAAGGGCGGAAAGGGGGGATGCACCATGACGTTTGAACAGGTCGTATTATTGCTTTCAATTCTCGGTGGAGCAATTTTTGTGACGTTTCAAATCACATGGACTGTTTCTCACAGTAATGATAAAGACAAGAAAAAATGACCGCCTGACTCTCTACATCTGTGCGGTCATTTTTTTCTTGATCCACTAAGGTAAGGAGCAAGCCGTTTGCAGGCCAGCGCCTTTCTTATTTGTAGTATAATCATTTTTTAAATGGCTGTCAAGGGCAATAAAATGCCTTTGACGGCTCTTTTTTATAATAGAACTCCCCGCCATGCAGCTGCATGGCGGGGAGAAAGAGGAAGGAAAATTTCAGATTCAGAGGGCCGAATAGCCGAAGCTGTTCACCAGCGCGTCGATGTGCTGGCCGGCCTTGCACATGGGGCAGTCGCGGCTGTCGAAGCTGGCGTAGTCGGGCAGGCTGGAGGGGTCGAAGATGGAGGTGACCGGGATGCCCAGACACTCGTGGGTGGTGGCGAAGATGGCCGACAGGCCCGCCACGGTGCCGCCGTAGTAGTTGACCGCCTCGATGGCTGCCTGCACGGTGTAGCCGGTGGTGATGGAGGCCGACAGGATGAGGACGTGCTTGCCCTTGACCATCGGGGCGAGGTTGTCGCGGAGGATGATCTGGCTGCCGCTGGTGTACTCGGGGGTGATGACGTAGATGGTCTGGTGGGCATTCATGTTGGCAAAGCCGTCTTTGGTCAGCTCGTTGGCCAGACAGGTGCCGATGACCTGTGTGCCGTCCAGACAGAGCACGGTATCCACGATGGTGCTGTGCTGATAGGCGGCCACCAGCTCCTTGGCGACAGCCTTCGCCTCCGAGAGGCGGGCTTTCTGGGTGGTGACGTCGATATAGTAGTTGATGTGGCTGTGGCTGGTGGCGAAGTGGCCCTTTGCCACGCGCAGGAACAGACTGCTTTTGTTGGTGGGAAGCTTTACCATATTGATCATAACTGCACACTCCTGTTCTTGTGAAATCAGGCAGGACGCCCATCCCGAAAAACAAAACCGCGCGGCGGCACTTGCCCGGCCGCTGCGCTCCCCGGTTGGTATGTCCCTATTGTAGCAGGAAAAGCACCTTATGCACAAGACACAAAACCACTAAAAATCCTTGCTTGCGTTTTGGCAGAATGACGGAGAGGGGCAAACAAAAACGCCCAAGGCGTGAGCCTTGGGCGGAGTGTGCGGAAAAGAGATCACTCGAGGACGATCGTGCCATTGTCATTTCTTGCGGTCATCTTCCAGGTGCAGAAAGCACGGGTGTAGCCGCTGTTGCCGCTGCTGGCCTGAATGCGGGGCCAGTACTTCAGGTCGACCTTGTCGCCCTCTTTAATGGTGACATTATTGATGGTGAGCTTGAAGTCCTTTGCCTCCTCGCTCTCTTTCAGATCAAATTCCGGGTCGGTAATCGTGATATACTGCTTGGCATAGTTCTTCTCGGTCTTATCGTGGGTCACGGTAAGCTCAAAGCACTCATTGGTCACATACAGAGGAACCTTTTTGGTGGTGCACTTGATGTTGACGGTGCAGGTAAAAGTGCCAGTGTCGGAACTGCTACCGTTAGGAGCGAAAGCAGGTGCCTTACCAGGATTAGCGGTATCGGTGCTCTTATAGGTCTTGAAGGTGCCCATCAGCTTCAGGGTGCTGCCGATTTTGCCGGTCTTCTGGTACTCATCCTCACCACAGCCAACGAGCAGGCTGGAACCAGCCACAGCCACGGCAGCGGCGGCGCTGTACTTCAGGAAAGAGCGGCGGTTGAATTCTAAGGACATGATCGTTCCTCCTTTATGCAGAAACAGATAAATTCATTGTACTGCCCCCGAAGGGCGTCTTGCCTATACAATAGGCGAAAAATGAGCAGATGTCAATGCTTTTCACAAAAATTTTGTGGGGAAACTCTGCCCTTTATGACGGAATTCCGTCTCGGAAAAATGCCTCAGGCCTGCGTCAGGTCAGAAGAGTTCAGAGAGAAGGTGAGGCTCTTGTTTGCCACGAAGGTCGGGGTGAAGGTGACGCTCAGCTTCTGCCAGCCGGTGGGGACGCAGCAGATCAGCTGGATGTAGCCTGCGCCCTGCGGGGGCAGATTGGTGGACTCGGAGAAGCTCTGAGCGGCGGCATCATAGAGCTGGATGTAAGCGCCGACCTCGGCCTCAGCGCCGTCGCAGACAGCGGTGAAATCGGTGGTGGAGGCGGCCAGAGCGTGGAAGTACTGACGGGCGACATCGAGCTTGGTGGCCTCATCGTTCAGCGGATAGGCGGCATCCAGTTCGGCGAGGTTCTGTGCGCCGATGTTGAAGGTAGTCGCGCCGGAGCGGTTCACAGCGGTGACGAGCACAGCGACATACTCGTGGTCGGGCAGGTCGGGGGTGTTGGCCATGGTAAAGACGCTGGTGAGCTGGACGCCCAGATTGTTCCAGTTGCTGACCTTGTCGCCGACCTTGACTTCGATGGCGTTGCTGGTGCTGGAGCCGCAGCCGCCCAGCATGGCAGCAGCGCCCAGAGCTGCTGCGGAGGCACCGGTACACTTGAGGAAGGTGCGGCGGGAAATTTTATTGGACATGGATGTGTCCCTCCTTAAATTCGCTTTATGATGAAGTACGATGAAAATGTTCTGCTTTGTTTATAACATCTTTTGCACGCAGATGCAAGCAAAAAACGGCAGAATTTACACTAGTTTCACAGAGACTTAAGTGCGGTCCTCTCCGGTCAGCTCCCGGGCGCGGGTCTCGCTGGTCTTGACCAGATTGAGCAGGCTGGGAGTATACAGCGGGTATTCCCGGGTCAGGCTCTCGGTGGTCATGGCGAGGCAGGACGGGTCGGCCACGCCCTCGCCGCCGGGCAGCGCTTCGCCGGCCAGCAGGGCCTCCACATTGGCCTGAGCCGAGTGCATCACAGCGTCGGAGTAGCCGGGCCAGCGCCGGGCGTCCACGCTGAACATGCTGGGGGCATTGTGGGACTCGGCGGAGTAGAGCAGACGGAACATCTTGGCCACGGCGGTCATCAGGTAGGCGCTCACCTCGGTGGTCAGGGCCTTGCTGTGGCACTCGCCGATCTTGGCGTAGAGCACGTTCAGGCTGTTGGAGATGAGCTTTTTGTTCATCGTGGGCAGGACGCTGCCGTGGTAGATGTTGTCCTTCATTTTGTCGGGGTTGGGGATGTCCTCTGCCGAGAGCATCATGCCGTTGCGCTCTGCCGAGCGGCCCAGCAGATAGTCGCAGGAGACGTTGTAATAGTCTGCCACCCGTACCACAAAATCCAGGCCGCACTCCCGGATGCCTTTTTCGTAGTGGGAAAGCAGGGCCTGCGAAACGCCCAGATCCTCTGCCGCCTGTTTCTGGGTGATGCCGCGCTCCTTGCGCAGCAGTTTGATGATACGATTGAACTCCATGATGTTTGGCTCCTCAGATAAAAATAGGACTTCCTTGATTTTTGGTTTACAGCACGTTGATTATACACAATGGAAAACGACTTGTAAAGCGAAAAAGTGACGGTTTTTCCGCCGGAATTTCGGTGTTTTTGTCAAAGGGGTTGCTCTTTCTACCATATCTATGTTAAAATAAACCTTACCGGCATATATTTAGTGTCTGATGGTGCCGGAAAAATCAGCAGAAAAGCAAGATTTGTGCGAATCAGCACAGGAATAGATAGCTCATAAGAGGTGTTTTTGCATGAAAACCTTTAAGCTCCATCTCATCCGCCACGGCCTGACTTCCGGCAACTTACAGGGCCTTTACATTGGCAGCGGCACGGACATCCCCCTGTGTGACGAGGGCCGCGCCCAGCTGGCCGAGCTGAAAGAGCGGTTCGAGTATCCGCAGGTGGATACCGTCTTCTCTTCCCCGCTCATGCGCGCCGTGGAGACGGCCAACATCCTGTTCCCCAATGCGACCCACCAGTTCTCGGTGCATGACCTGCGGGAGGCCGGTTTCGGCGTCTTTGAGAACCATCCCGTCAAGGAGCTGGTGAAGAACGGGGACTTCAAGAAGTGGATCACCCCGGGTTCCGGCTTCGTGCCGGAGGGCGCAGAGCCCACGGAGCAGTTCCACGCCCGCTGCTCGGAGACGCTGCTCAAGCTGTTCGAGTATATGATCCGGATGGACGTCACCGAGGCCGCCTGCGTGACCCACGGCGGCGTCATCATGAGTATGCTGAGCCAGCGCGCCCTCCCCTCCCGCCATCCCGAGCAGTGGATGGCCGACCCCGGCTGCGGCTACACCGTCCAGACCGACGTCCAGCTCTGGATGCGCGACCGTCTGGTGGAGGCCATCGACATCGTCCCCTTCGGCTATGCCGATACCCTGCGGGGTCAGGCGGAAGCCGAGGAGAATGAAGCATTCGAATAAGAAAGAACGCTCTGCCGCCCTGCGATTTTTGCCGCCGGGCGGCATTTTTGCGGCTTTTTGGTACAAGATCGGCAAAGAAAACGCAAAACCTGCGGCAGAACGCTTTCAAACCCTTGACAGGGGGCAAAGAAACCGATACTCTATAAAGTGAATGATTTTTCTCGCTGCAAGGAGGAGTCCCCGATGTCTCAGTCTCTTTCCCGCCGGTCGTTCCTGAAATGCGCCGGTTCGGGCGCGGTCAGTCTGGCCGCAGCCCTGCTCACAGGCGTTTCGGCGGCTGCGGCACAGCCCCGCGTGATGGGCCAGCCCGCCCTGCTGGACGGCAAGGCGGCGGTGGAGCTGCTGGGCTATGCGCCCGCGCCCGGGCTGGGCGGCGTGTTGGTCTACCTCTCAGTGGAGAACCTCACGGCCCGCACCCTGCCGGTGGGCGCAAGCTACCTCCACAGCCGGGATGTCTCGACCCTGAAGGAGCTTTACAGCCTGGACAGCGGTGTGACCGCCCGCTGCGGGGGTCAGAGCGTCCCCTGCGGCAGCTTTGCGGCACCGCTCTACGCGGAGAACGCCGCCGATGCCTCGGTCTTTACACTCAACCTCGCCGCCGGGCGGGGCGCGATGCTCCACTGCTTCTGCGCCGTCCCGGAGGATTGGGAGGCGCTGGAGCTGAGCTATCGCCCCGCCTTTGCCGCCGGTCAGCCGGTGGAGTTCGTGGTGCGCCGGGATGCCGACGCCGTCCGCCTCGGGGCGGTGCCGGCGGCACCGGCGGAAGTCGGAAGCGTAGTGGATTTGTAAGTTCTTGTTCTTCTTTTTACGGCTTCTTTCATGAAGTTAAGTTCTCTTTTGCGCACCAAAAGAGAACCAGAAATGGTTGTCGCGCCTGTGCGCGGGGTAAAGCGCTTTTTCATTAAGGCTAATGTTCTCTTTTGATGTCAAAAGAGAACCAGAAAACCACCAGCGA
>ENA-USYV01002184-USYV01002184.1-human-gut-metagenome-genome-assembly--contig:-NODE-2184-length-16386-cov-4.537372_pt1 | contig 16386 bp, 8 predicted proteins | sample MGYA00250066_ERZ773514 | MGnify/ENA primary metagenome ERZ773514 (study PRJEB29103, sample SAMN06112049) | human gut metagenome | biome: human gut; feature: ankylosing spondylitis patient; material... | reverse complement strand
TATTGGAAAAGATAAAAAAAAAAATAAAAGAAGAATTATATGTTAAACCTAAAAGACAAAGAAACAGAAAAAAATCTAAAAAAGAAAAAGCTGATAGTGATTCAGTTAAGAGAGATTTAAAAAAGAAAAACTCAGTTTATAAGGAACTACAAGAGCGAGCGAATTCTACTGATGCTACACTGAGCGATATGATGGCGGTTTCTGATGCAGAATTAAACAGATTGAACGCAATTAAAAAAGCGAGATCTAAAGGCGTGTCAGAAAAAGATCTTAAAAAAATATTAGGTTCTAATGCTCCATCAAATGATGAGCTTGAAAAGGCTATATCTGAAGCGCAAAGTAAAAAGATTAGTTATTCTAGTGCGACTGCTACATATGATAAGAAAACTCCTAATTCATATGCAGAAAAACAAATATCTCAAGGTCCAGTTCCAGATTTCGATCAGACGCGTGTTAGATCTCATGTTGATGATTCTTATAAACCTAAATATAAAGTTGTTAAGAAATCGCCAGTAATTAAAACTGGTCCCAAAATCGGATATGATAACGGAAAATTGTATCCTACTGCTGATGTTCCGGACGATTTTTCTGGATTAAAACAATTATCTCAAAGGGAATCTGCTGCCGGAAAGAAATTGGTCAAAATATATCAAGATATTGATAAGTCTATTATTACTCTGACACAGACATATGAAGAAAACGAAGAAACAGGTGCTTCTGGATGGAAGAATTCTGTATCACGCTATTCTGATTTTAAGGCATTAGGTACAGAAGCAACAAAAATCACAAATAAAATTCTTCAACAAAAAGCCGATTTCGACAAAGAAATGTCTAAACCTGATGATAAGCGAAATCAAAATAAGATTAAAGAGTTAAAGGAAAATATCAAAGCAAATCAAGCAGATCGTAGAGAGATTGCTGATATTGCAAGATCTATTGCCAATGATTCATCGAATGATTATAAGTTTTCAGATTTTGTTGATGCAGTTTCTAAAGGTTCAAGAGAACAAAGAAATGCATTAAATGCTACTAAAAAAACAAATTCTCAAAATATAAAGACTCGTAATTTTACAGATCAATATAAAGAAGCTATAGCTGATGTTAAGGAATTAGGAAAGGCATATACAACTCTTCAGAATACAATATTAAATCCTAAAGGAAGTATATATAAAAAGAAAGACGGAAAATTAGGCTCGTCATACGAAGATTCTATAGATCAGCAATTACAATCTATTGAAGAAAAAGAAAAGAAAATCGAATCATTTAATGAAAATGTTCATAATAAAAACAAGACTTCTCCTTCAAAAATAGCTGATCAAAAAATATATGATTCTTATGAGGAAGAGTTACAAAAAGGTCAAAGTCAAAGAGGCCAATTTGATGACAATTTAGTAAGCCTTTTAAGATCCGCATATCAAACTCGTAGCGATGCTCAAAATGAAATGCTTAAAATTATTGGAAACGCCAATAAGAGCGGTAAAATTAATAAAGCTGCGTATGAAAAACAACAAGAGAAATTTGAAAAAAGTGATTATGCCTATAATCTTTTAAAAGACAAGGTATCTAAAAGACAAGGGTTATTTGATACATTATGGTCATATAAGGATGATAGATGGGGTAATATAGAAGATAGAAACTCTATTCTTCAAAGTAATTTTGACACTTTAGCTAAACAAATCAATGATTATGTATTATCTATTGAGAAAGCTGGTAAAGCATCTGACCAATTTAAAAAAGATTTTGGGGGAATACAATCTGACTTAAGCAAAAATGATCCAACTCAATTTAAAGATAGTAAAGAGGGCATGAAAGAATATCTTGATTTTATGACAGATATTCAATCACGTTTTAATACTAATAAGGATTTTTATGAAAATGGTTTTGGAAAATCTTCTTTAGATTATGAAGCAATTAAAAATAAATTAATTAAATCAGAAAACTATGATACCAAGACAAATGATTATAAGTCAAAAGTTTCTGGTTTTGTAGAGCAATGGAATGGTATTATAGATAGTTATAATTCAGGCGATATAGAGAAAATGAAAGAAGCGGAACATGCCGCTGCATCTCTTATATCTACAATGAATGACTTTTATAAAGAATCGTCTAAAAGTGACAAATACAAGAAAACAACATCAAAAGGCACTTTGGTAGAAGATACTGTAGGAAAAGTGCAAGATATTAATGATGCGAAACAATCATTAAAAGAACTTACCGACGAAATGCAATTAACTAACAAAATATCGGAAACTATTGATACATCAACGGGTAAAATCACTCAAAAATTTAAAGATGATTCTGGAAATATAGTCACTATCACAAGTAATATTGACGAACTTAATAAAGCTCTTAGAACAACTCAAAAGATTCAATATTCTGGTTCTGGTGGTTCTGGCTCTCTTCTGGGCGGATTGAAAAATCTTGTATCCGGCAACTTTAAATCAATTGTTGGTGAAATAGGAAGTAGCGTAGCTAATGTTCAAATTCTTGGCCAAGCTTTCCAACAAATGAAAGATGGATTTAATACATTCCTTGATTTCAATAAAGGTTTAACTAATATCAGTTATACCATGGATATGAGCAAAGAACAGCTTTCATCTCTCGGATCATCTGCTGTTGATATGGCAAAAGATCTTTCTATGTCCTTGGATAATACCATGGATATCTATCAGATCTACGCAAATATGAATACTACATCTAAGGAAATCCAGGAAACAGCGAAACCTACTGCTATTCTGAGTAACTTAAGTGGTGTAGATGCTTCTACCGCCGCCGATCAGGTACAGGGTATTCTTCAGCAGTTCCATATGCTCGAAGATGGCTCTACTACTGCTGCTGATGCTTCTATGCACGTAGTTGATGTATTGGATAAGATTTCCGGTGCGGTAGGTATGGATTACGCTAAAGGTATCAAAGTAATGACTGATGCTGTTCAGGCATCTGGTCAGGTTGCATTTGATGCAGGAATGAGCTACGAGCAATTAGCAGCAATTTCTGCTAAAGTAGCCGAAAGAACACGTGAGGATGGATCATCAATTGGTAATGCTTTAAAGACAATCATTACCAGAACAACAAAAGTTGGTAAAATGCCTCAATATGCAGATGAAGTAGATAATGCAACATTATCAAATGCTTCTGAATCATTGCATTCTGTAGGTATTGATGTCTATAATCCAGATGGATCTGATCGTGGTATTATTACTGTGCTGTCCGAGCTTAAAGCAAAGTGGGACGATTTAAGCGATGCACAACAAGCAAAAATCGCGTTCGACGTAGCAGCAACACGCCAGACCAGTAAGTTTAAGTCAATATTGGATGCATTTAGTGAGTCTATGACTCTGGCCGGAGAAGCTACTACAACCAGTGGTAACGCCGAAGCCAATCAGGAAAAATATATGGAATCTTTCTCCGGAAAGATCCAGGCAATAAAAACTCAGATGGATGAGTTTTGGTTAAACTTTTATAACTCAGATCAAGTATCTGGAGCTTTAGATTTTGTACAAGGTTTAACCAAAGGATTTACAGGGCTTGAAGAAGCCATTGGTCCAATTCCTACTCTGATCACAGCTGTATTCTCAGCATTGACCGTAAAAAATGCAGCAGCAAAAGGATTAGAGTTTTTAGTAGGAAAAGATGGACAAGCAAGTGGACTTGCAAATGCCGTGGGTTGACCCAAATTCGGGGTTACAGTTATTATTTCCGATTAATAATGAGCCTATCTACATAAAGATCGTGAGATCAATGTGTGGAGACGAGCGGCAATAAATAACTAGAGGATTAAAACGTTGAAACCTGCTATTCTATAATATAGTGAATCGGGCGAAAGCCTGCAGGTAACGCACGTGCCAACCTGGTTAACGTCTAGTAATATGTGAAACATTAGTAACAATTGCGAAAGCAATGATGAGGGAAACATATGAATAATCAGGAAGTGTAGAGAGCGCACCCTTCCTCGGAGTATATACAGAATCCATACATGTATATGCTTTTAATGAATGTGCCTATAGTAATGATGGTGAAATCCATCCAGTACTCTTCTACTGTTATTTTGAATGAAGAAAAATATTTTTAGGAAGTGCCCCTATAAAAGAGGAACTGTTATTAAAGGTTTTATCCTTTAACCCCCAGGCAAATAAAAAAATGTCCCACGGACGTCAATTGCTGCCTGGTGCAACGCTTGCAAAGTCACAATTAAAATTAGCTGAGATCTCATTTATGCCAACTTTAATATTAAAACTTAAAGCTTCTGGATTGTGTTTGAGTATCATCCAGATAGCTGCAAGAATCAATATTGAAATTATAGCTAATATAATTATTGACCCTACAAGCTTAATTCGTTTTGAATTATTGTCCATATTTCACCTCCTGTCTGCAGTGTTTATAGCACTGCCATAGGAGACAAATTGACTCTAACCAAAACGTCAGAATCATGATGACTTCTGATAATTTACCACCTACACTTTTCTGAAGGTATTATGTAAGAAATATATAGTGCACTTATATATTCTACACATGGTAAATTATACCAATTATATTCGAAATGTATAGTCAGAACATTTGATCTGATTAATACAAAAGTGTATCACAACTAGAGCAGGACGATTGATCCTGCTCTATTCTATTATTTCCGCTCCTACCTGAAAGGACTAAATACTCATGAATAAGTTTCAACGAATTTTACAACATTATAGACAAATCAAAAATTCTACTACTGGACCGTATACAAAACCCTATGAGTTCAGGAATATGACTAATTATGAATGGTACAAAAAATGTTGTTCTGATATATCACAAAACTATGGGATACTGCTCAACCAAGATCAATCATATTTAAGCTATTGGTTTCATAGGAAAAAGGCAGATGTAAAATTGTTATTGTCTATTGTTGTTTCCTCCATTTAGAAAGGTGGCGATCCATTATGCAGACAAACCATAAGGTTCTCTCTACAGTTATAGATGTTACACAGTTACTTCATAAAAATTTTTGCACATACGATGAAGCATATAAAATATTAAAGATAGTTACTGATGAACTCAAACAGCAACAGGAAAATTTAGAATACGCAACATACGACGACTATTTTGCAGGTACAAAAACTGATGATGTAAGTAATAAAGTTATTACACCATTAAATCATGCGGGTGGCTATTGATTGTTTAGTGACATACCATATTAACAATATGTTTTGTTCCTTCAATAAAATTGTCAAGTGCATGTGGATCTTTTAACATTGCGGTACCTAGCGTCGTTGCAATACCGCAAACACCTTTGAGTGAAAATTCTCCTACTGCTTTTGCTCTGTTTTTTACTGCCTCCCAAACGGTTGGATTTTGTGTTTTCTCTAAAAATGAATAACCTTCTATAGTAAGTCTGTTTATTTTTACTAGCTTTAATTGGCCGGTAGGTAAGTAAGTTGGAGGAGTTAATAATTTTATTAAATCTGTATCAAGAAGTAATTCAATGGAATAAGCAATATCATTTGAAGTGTACTTGTCAGATTCCGGTACTCCTTTAACAATATCTCCTTGAATAAAATAGACTTTTTCTATACGAGTATCATTTTCGTATTTTGTGTTATCTTTTATATATTGCAATATAGCACGTATTGCATCAATATTAAACTCCATAAATCAATTCCTCCTAAAGAAAGCAGGTGTTTATATGTATTCTACAAGAACTTCTATGGTAACAAATGATGTTGAACTTCTACTTGCAGAGCACAAATGTACTATTGCAGAAGTAGAAGAAATTATTGATCTTATGCAAAGTTCAATAAAGGAACAGAAGAAACGTTCTCAAGTAAATTTTAAACCAGTATATTCCTTAATGATGTATGGTTTGACAGATACTTTTCGTGATGAGGTTCCTGCTGTGGACATTGCTAACATTAATCCTTTGAAATTTATTAATGTAAAATAATCATTTACTTCCTCGCACCCGGCCACCAGGTATAACCACATTTCTGACACAGGTTCTTCTTTTTGGTTGATCCTAACACACCCCACATAATACTGTAACCTCTCTCCTGAGTTGTTACCGACGTTGATCCGCACTTTGGACAGCGAACAATGTTAGGATCAGGCTTATGAGTAGGTTTTGGTGCAATTGCTGCATAGTCTGCAGTGTTGAATTCAAAGTATTCAAAATTGTGATTGATACATTCAATGAGGAATTTATAGGTAAGATACATCTTACCGTTTTTATTCCACCAGTTGAACATTTGCCCGACCATTTGAACAAGATTTTGTCCTGTAGGAGAGTCATATTCTGTAGAAATATCTAATAAATCATAACCACCTTTTGTTATTTTTTTATATTTTTTCTTACATTCTTTATAAATAAATATTTGGTCTTCTTTTGAATATTTATTATATTTTCTATGTAAAGATGAAATATTATAAATATTTTCATCAACTTTCACTGAATCCAGAGATATTCGAAGTTTTTCTAAAGGATATCCACAATGAATACAAGCTGAAGATTTATCACTAATATCTTTCCCACATTCTGGGCATTTAATAAGAGCCATATAAACACCTCTTTTCATTGTATTTTCTATATTTTATCATTAAAATAAACTATTGTCATTACAAAAAATCGGAAATCTTACTAATGCAGTAAATACTTTGAAAAAGAAATCAGGTACTGGCAAAGATATTATTTCTACTTTATCAAGTTTTGGTGATTTAAGTACTGCTGCTAAATATTTAGTTTCAACAAATAAAAAAGGTGAAAAAACTCTTTCTGAAAAAACATTATTCAATTTGTTAAAGGGTGCTTATGGAAACTTAGGTGAAGAAGCTATCTCGGAAGCCCTTAAACAAGGAATTAAAACCTCTTCTATTAAAGGCGCTCTTTCTTCCGGAATTAGCGGCCTTGTAAGCGGAATTGGCGCAGCTGGTACAGGATTAGTATCATTTCTGGGTTCTATCTGGCCTCTATTAGCAGTTGGTGGAGGAATTTTTGCAGGTGTTAAAGGATACCAGGCATTAAACGATAAATTCACTCTTACCAAAGGAATGGCGGACAAGCATTATTCCCAGTCAACACAGGAATATGCAGATAATCAGTCCGAACTGGAATCGTTACAGTCTCAAAGAGATTCTAATCAGGAACGTATTTACGAACTCCGGGCCAAAGAAAATAAATCAACAGACGAAAAGGCAGAACTGAGTCAGCTCCAGGAAGAAAATAATCTTCTTAATTCTCAGGTAGCTATAAAAGAAAAGTCTGTGGACGTATCTAAGCTCCAGGCAGCCAATGATGCCAAAACGAAACTTGAGAAAAAAGGATACCAGAAGAACTATAAAAAGGAAGCTTACGATAATCAAGATAAAACTTCAATCAACGATCTGGATGAAGCTTCTGAAATGATTGATTATTTAAATCAGCTTAAATCCGAGTACAAAGACCGTGTTCAGAAAATTGCGGATGAAGGTAGAGAACCAAGTTGGATTGAACAGAAAGGTTTGGATAGCACAAAGAAAAAGATTGACAGTTTAGAATCAGATGTTGCTGATAAGGTAACAGAGATCTCTGATACTGCCAAGAGCATGAAGAATGATGATGGATCTCTTATTGATAAGAAATTCAAAGATACTGTTGCTTCTGCTGATGCTGTTGTACAGAAATATCTGAACTCTACAGACTCTACCACAGCCACTTCCGACAAGATGAATAACATCTTTGCACTCTCTCAGTTCTCAGATTTGAAGGATAAACTCATTGCCGCAGGTAAATCCGGTGGTACAGATGCTATCCAGAAAATGATTGATGACACAGACGGTCTTAAAGATGCAATGAATAATGCCGGACTCACTGCGGATGATCTTAAGGATAGTATTATGTCTATTGCAGATCCAGATAAGAAGAATCTTGAAGGTATCAAAGAGAATCTTGAGGACATATTCGGTAAGAATGGTCTTGGACAGTCTGATTTCTTCAAAGGTAAAACGGATGAAGAGCTTGAAAACTTCTGGGATTATCTTCAGGACAACAACTATAATCCTAAGCAGATGAAATGGGATAAGGAAACCACTAAGAAAAACTTCGAAGCAGCACAGGAAGCTAAGAAGAAAACTCCAGAGGAATCTGCCACATTCGTTTCCAAGTTCAAGAATGCAGCAGAAGATACTGCTACTGACATTGATACTGTAACAGATAACTTCCAATCTGACATGAAGAATATCCAGTCTGCTATGGAATCCGTAACAAACGGTACATTCCAGAATTCTGATATGGCAGATCTGATCCAGCAATTCCCGGAATTAAGTAATGCCAGTGGTGACTTGAAGGATAATCTTCAGAATCTTGCTATGAATAAAGGTGCTGAGGCCATTGGTAAGATCAGGGATGCTGTAAAGGATGTCACGGACCCGAAACAGTTGGCACAGGCGGATAAATATGTTCAGAGTATCATGGATGCAATGGACATGAGTGACTTTGATATCGATGAGTCTAAGGCAAAAGAATTAAGCAAAAATAACATAAAGAAGAATGGTGCAGGACGACATTCTCAGAACGAAACAAATAAAAAAATAGCGACATTAACAGAAAAATACGCTGGCAATGAAGCTGCATTAAAAGCTATTGTACAACTCTCAATGGATCCTTCTATGGCTGATGCCACTATGGAAGAATGGGAAACTAAGATTGAGGATCAAGAAGTCCAAATAAAAATTAATGCAGATACCAAAGAGTTAGATAATCTCTCTAAATCAATGACTCGTCTTCAGACAGATGCTTCTAATACTCAGACAGATATGAGTAATAAGGCCGCTTTCAATCAGAAAGTAAATAAGAACGATTATGATGCATTAATTAAAAATGGCGATGCTCAAATTAAGAACTATGACGAGCAAATTGCACATTATAAAAGCTTACAGAAAACACTAAAAGAAAACAATATTGATGCAGAGAGCACTGAGCAATGGAAACAATACCAGGATAATATTGATGCGGCACAGCAGTCTATAGAGAACATGAAGGCTTCTCAGGCTGAATGGGGCGATGCAATCAAGAATCTTCCTATTACAGATATAACAAATCTGTCAAGTGCTATTACTACTGCTATGAGCGAAATGCAGAGTGATACCGGATTAACCACAGATAGTATAAAGAATTTGGCTACACAGTTTAGTGATCTCGGTGATATAAACATTGATAGCTTATATACTAGAACTGCAAAAGGCTTACAGCTTAATACCGATCGTCTCCAGGATTATATGGAGCAACAGAATGATTTTGTCAATTCTGATTTTGAGAACAAAGTAAAAGATCAGAAGAAAATTGTCGAAGATACTTTCAAAGCATATCAGAACGGAGATAAATCACTCGCAGATTATACTGCAGAGCAGGATGCTCTCGATGAGTTATTAAACCGTAGAAATCAATATTTTGCACGGTATCAAGACGCTCAGGAACAATTTACTGATTTCCAGAAGATGATCAATGCTGAAAATGCAGCTAATGCTGGCGACGAATATACTACAGCTAAATCAAAACTCGATGAATTAAAAGAGTTATATGACAACAATCTTATTAGAACTGAAAAGTTTAAAAAAGGTGCTGCTTATTTCTCACAGAATGGATTTGAAGATCCAGAAAACTTCATTGAAAATTATAATCATCTCAAAGATTATTATACCGATGATTCTTCCGGTCCACAGAAATTCTTAGAGGATTTAAATAAGAAAGGTCTCGCTACATATGAGACTCTTGCAAATGGTCAAAAGCAATGGGCTTATTCATTTAATGATGTCAAAGACGCTGCTGATCAGATGGGAATGAGCTATGAATCATTCCAGTCTATATTAGGAAGACTTTCTGATTATGGCTTTGTGAATAATCTTGTTACTTCTACCCAGGATGGAGAACAACAGATTGATGAGCTAACAGATGACCTTATTACAGAGAAAAATAAGCTGTCAAAACTGAAAGCAAATGGAGCCACAGATCAGGCTATTCAGGATCAGGAAAATGTTGTTGACCAACTTGAATCTAAAATTAGTGGTGTAAATCAGGCAGTAACAGATTATGCTAATGGTGAAACAGACAGAAAAGTCCAGGATTTAAAAGAAGCAAAGCAGATTATCAAGGATTCAAAAGAAGCCTATGATGAGGCAATGAAATCTGGCGATACGGATCTCGCTCAGAAACTTCGTAAAAACATCCAGGATACTGCTAAAGATAATGACATAGAGTTGACTCCGGAACTTAATATTGATGAGAAAGCTCTTGATAAGCAAATTGACAACCTACAAAGTGAAGCTCGCGAAAAGAGCGTACAGAAATATAAGGATATCCAGGATCAGCTCCATAATGGACAAACAGAATGGACAGATTCTGAAGATTTCAATGCAGCGGATACTATTACCAAATTAGAACAAGCTCAATCAGAAAACGCAGAAGGATTTAACAATCTTGTATCTAATATGAAGAAATATAATCTTTCTGACCTGGAATCTATGATCTTTGGTAATGGCGCATATGAATCTGAAAATCAAGGTCTTCGTGATATGGAAGATCAGATTCAGGGCTTTGCTGAATCTATAGGACTCACTGCCGATCAAACTAATATGCTCGTTCCTATTCTTGAGGCAATGGGTACTTTGGACATATCTCCTAAAGTTGATAATTCAGAGCTTGAAAAGACCGTGACAGATGCTCAGACTGCAGAGCAGACTCTCGAAGAAACAACAGGGAAACAATATAACTTTAATTTTAACACAACAGACCTGGATACTATTCAGAAACAGGTTGATCAAGTTAAAAAGGATATCGAGGACACTTATCTTAAGCGAGATGAGAACGGTAATATCATTAGAGACAAAAACGGTATTCCTACTTATGATTATAGTGCTCCTGGCGCAAAAGAAACAGCTCAGATTTATGATGCTTCTATTAAACAGCAACAACAGGCAGAATATCAAACTTCTGCTTTAGGTCAGTCGACATCTTCTGATGAAGTAGTAAAAGCCGCTCAGGATTATATGACAGCCAAGAATGCAATGGATGTGGAAACACAGAAATACAATCTTGGTATGGAAAATGATCTTGACACCGCACGAGATAACGCTAAAAGTGCTATGGAGGCATATGCTGAAGTTGCAGATAAGAATGGGAATCCATTAGAGACTGACTTAAAAAATATTGATCCACAAAAACTTGAAGATCAATTATTAGGAGTAACTGATAAGGATCTTAAGGTAAAAGTCGGAGCAGACACATCTGATGCAGAAAATGATATTCAAAATTTACAGAATCTTGAGGGAAGTTCTATCACTATCAATGCGGATGTTTCTACAAATGGTGGTGTTGAAGAATTACAAGATTCTCTTGCTTCTATTCCTCAAGGAGTATCTACTACTGTAACATGTGATGTAGAAGGCGAGTCTGATGTAGATAATTTGGAGTCTTCTATGGAATCTATTCCGGATAATACTCCTGTTACAATCGATTGTCATGTTGAAAATCAGGAACAGCTTGATCAGATTAACCAAAAGGCAGACGAACTTAATGCTAACGGAAAACAAATAAAAATCAACGCTACTGTTGGAGAAGTAAAAACTGATGGAGCAACTTCTAATACGCCTATAGATGTTAAAGGCAACGTCACTAAAATCACAGGAAACCCTTCAGGTACAGTCGACGTCAAGGGTAATGTTACATCTGTTACAGGTAATCCATCAGGAACAGTAAATGTCAAGGGAAACATCACAGGTATAACAAATGAAGATGCAGTAAAAGGCAAGGCTGATTATACAGTAGGACACTCACCAAAGAAAGTTCCTGATGCAAGCGGAAAAGCTAATTTTGGCCTTGGAAAACATCCCGAAAAAGCCCCTGATATTTGGGGTACAGCTCATTATACTGGGGATTTCCCAACATCAGCTCCCACCCTTTCTGGTACTGTAGTATATCACGCACAAATTCAAGGAGCACCTTCTGGTGCACAACCAGTTGCAACAGGTACAATGCTCTCTCCTGCTCATGCTTCAGGTACGGCTTATAATGTTTTAAATATGAAGCAACTCTCTCCTGCTCATGCCGGAGGAAATGTTGCTCTTAAACATAATGAACAAGCTCTTGTAAATGAAGTAGGCACAGAGTCTATTGTTCGTAACGGTGTATGGTCTCTTCTTCCAGGCGGAGCGCATCTTGAGAATTTGAAACAGGGAGACATCGTATTCTCTGCTTCTCAAACAAAAGATCTTCTTGAACATGGACGTACAGCTGGACATGCACGTGCTTATGCAGAAGGCACTGCTTCTCTCGCACATGCTTATGCTCGTTCTTCTGCTGCTAATGGTGGTGGAGCTTTTGGTGGAGTTGCAACAAGAACAACACCCCCAAGCACTTCTTCAAATAACAATTCGAATAATGTTCAGAATAACAATGCTATTCAATCAATCGCAGATAATACGGATTCAATTGCTCAATCTTCCGGAGAGACTGCAGATAATACATCTAAGTGGGAAGATCCATGGAAAAATGCAGTGGATTGGTTTGAGAGATATAGTACTAAAATTGACAACAAGCTTGATTTAAATAGTGCTATCTCTGAAAACTATCAAGGAAATAAAAATAGTAAAAATCCATTCAGTATTGAAACTAAAAATCGTAAACTATCTGATTCTATTAGTACAATACAACAGGAGGTTCCAAACTATCAGAAGCAACGCGATTATTATGCTTGGCAAGCCGAAGCTTATGGAGATAAGATCGGTCTCTCTCAGGATCTACGTAAATTAGTTCAGGAAGGTAAAATCCAGGATATTGAAATTTACGATGACGATACAAAATCTAAAATTGAAGCATATCAGACATGGTACGACAAAGTTCATAGTGTTGAATCTTCTATTGAGGATCTAAAATCTAAAGAAGCGGATCTTTGGAATCAAAAATTCAGTAATATTACTGATCGTTATGATGCATTAAAGAGTATTTATTCTAACAACAATGATGTTATTAGTGCACGAATGGATTATCGCGAGGCATCAGGGCAGTCTCAAACTTCCAGATCTGCTTATGCTAATGATATCAAACTGCAAAGAACAAATCAGATTAAGCAAAATTCTCTTACTGCCGTAGAGATTAAAAAGTATCAAACAGAGTTAAGAAATCTTGGCAAAGAATATGGTACTCAGTCTACTATTTATAAGCAGGCTCAAGCAAATCTTATTGATTTAAATAAAGAGTATCAAGAAGGTAAGAAATCCGTTCAGGAATTTACCAATAAGCTAAATGAGATTAAATTAACTGATCTTCAAAATGTTATTGATAAATATGACCGTGCATCTAGTAAGCAATCAAGTTATCGTGACTGGAAAGATGCCACACATTATAAAGGCACTTCTGGAGTTACACAAAATGATATCAAAGAAGGTATCAAAACCAACGAGAAAAGTATCAATGCTTTATATGCTAAAAGAGCTGAAGTGCAACGACAGATGCTTAACCTGTCTCCTGGCTCTGAAGACTATCAGAGTAAAGCTAAAGAATTTGCTCAATTAAGTCAAGATATTTTAAATACAGTAAAGAATACAGCTGAGTTACGTCAGGAGCTGGCGAAATTACGGACAGATCAATATGACAAAGCAATCAAAAAGCTTGATCATATTGTAACTGATTGTGAAAACATTCAGGGTATGATGGATTCAGACACATTCTTGTCTGATGACGGATCATTTACTACCAATGGTCTTACAAATATTGCTTTAGAAAATCAGTCAATACAGGCTAATCAGAGAAAGATCGCTGATTGGAAGCAAGAATTGGCAGAGCTTCAAAAAGCATACAATAATCATTATATTACCGAAGAGGATTTTATTTCTCAAAGTGAATCAATTGTTTCTAATATTAATCAGGCTGCAAAAGATATCAATTCAAGTCAACAGAATTTGATTAGCACATATATTGATCAAATTACAAAAGAGAATGAATATCTACAAGATAATATTTCCAAACGGAAAGAAGCTCTTGATGCCAAGAAAGATTATTATGATTTTGATAAGACTATCAAGAGTAAAACCAAAGATATCAATGCAATCAAAGCACAGATTGCAGCTCTTGAAGGTACGACAAATGCTGTTGCCAAAGCTAAATTAGAGCAGCTTAAGGCAGATTTAGCAGATAAACAAGATGATCTTAATGATACCAAATATGATCATAAGATCGATATGGAATCAAAAGGATATGACAATCTTGCTGATCAGGCGGATAAAGCTCTTGATTCTGCTACCCAGGCCATAAAGACCAATACTGATATGCAGAAATCTGTTATCAGTAATATGCTCAAAGAAGTTCAAAAGAATTATAAGGACGTATATTCCAATATCACAGATATTGTAAAAGATTCCGGCGCTCAGATTTCTACTGAGTTCAACAAACTTCTTACGAATATTAAAAATGGCAAAGGCAATTTTACTGTTACTATCACAAGTAAAGCCAAGGCCAATATTGGTGGAACAAATGCTTTTGATAATAAAGCTCCGGGTTCTACTGGTCGAGAGAATGGCAAAACCAACACAGAAATCAAAAATACTGCAAAAGATATGGGAACGTCTAATGGTGCTTCCGATGAAAATGGTACTGGAAAACAAATGCTTCAAAAAGTTACTGCAAGTCCATCATCTATCACTATGGGCGTGGGCCGAGGTGCATCTGTAAAAATTGGTTTTGTGCCATCAAACGCTACATATAAGACATTCACATACGAAGAGTCTAATAAAGGTATTGTATCTATAGTAAAAGGTAAGGCTTCTCTCTCATTAAAGGGATTAAAGGTTGGTTCAACTACTATTACTGTCAAAGGTCATGGAGCCGGATGCAAATCTGCAAAAATCACTGTAAAAGTTACAAAAGATGGAGCACAGAAAACCGCAATTGCTAAGAATGTAGCAAAATCAATGGGATATTCATTACATACTAATGATGTTACCAAGATTTTAAATGCTACAAAAGGTGAGTCTAATTCAAGCACTAAAGATTTTGTAAAATCCTATATATTACAGAAAAAAAGAGATGCAGCAGAACAAAAAATAACGGAACAGGAAATAAAAGAATCCGACCTAAAAACAAAATTATTCAAATGGTTCACAGCTCTTCCTGCTTTTAAAGGCGATGCTTCTAAGATTGCGGACCCTGTAATCAAGCATATTGCTCAAAAAGGCAAAAAGGCAACAATTGCTAATATTCAAACAGCTGCTTCTATATTAGGATATAAAGATTATAAGAATGTATCTAAATGGTCTTCTGCTCAAAAGAATGCTCTGGTAAAGAAACTTCAGAGTTATGGCTTTGCCAATGGAGGAATTATTCGTAATCTGATTCCGGCAAGTATGGGAACGCTTCTGGGAAATGCGATCATGAGAAATGGTGATACAGGTCTTATTTCGGCTCGACAAGGCGAAACTGTACTTACAGAGGAATTTACCAATATGTTAAAACCAACTGTGGCTGCCATGAACGCATTTACAGATATGTATCAAAAAATGAGTACTCCAAATATAAACAGTACTGCGACAAAACAACAAACCATATTTAATCCAGAATATAATATTAATATTACTGGAATGGATCTAAGTAAAGCAAATGAGCTAAAAAGTGTTATTCGAGGAGAACTTGATAATCACGATAAGCAACTTGCAAAAGAATTTAAAAAATTTAGATAATCATTATGATGCGTAATAGATATATTCTGTTACGCATCATGTGTTAAAAAGAGAGGTGAGAAAATGTTAGAATTTGAATTTAATGGCCATAAATCAAGTGAGTTTGGAGTTATTATATCAAGAGTAGAAGAAAATGACAATCTAATCTCGCGCTCTCCTATCTTAGGACAGAAAAATAAATATCGACCTCGTGAAAATCATTTTGGCATGACATATGACGATAATTATTCTTTTAAAATCACATTGATTAAAAATCCATGCCAAATAATACATGTGGATACTTCGACTCAGACTGTCAAAGTAGGGACAAATAGTAATGGAGCAGATATAATAAAAAGAATATTATTGTTTGATCACGGAGATCTTATTCCGTCCATTATTACTGGAGAAAGAAACGGGAGAACTGAGAAATATTTAAATTTTTCAAATACTTATCATAGAGATGTTGATCATAATATATTCAGCATATCGAATGAAACGGGATGCTTCTCATCTAATGATATAAGTAAATTAAATGCATGGCTTACCTCTCCACAAATTCCAATGCGGTGTCCTCCCTGAATAGTCAAATAGCCCTGACGAATCTGCTCTTCTGCTGCATATACAGAAAAACGGCTTGCATTTAATAGGGCTTTATCTTAAAATAGAATAGTAAATTGTGTTTCAGGTTCCTACAGAGCTGATAAAGGAGCAGGATGTATGATGAACAGT
>ENA-USYV01002181-USYV01002181.1-human-gut-metagenome-genome-assembly--contig:-NODE-2181-length-16395-cov-64.874065_pt1 | contig 16395 bp, 15 predicted proteins | sample MGYA00250066_ERZ773514 | MGnify/ENA primary metagenome ERZ773514 (study PRJEB29103, sample SAMN06112049) | human gut metagenome | biome: human gut; feature: ankylosing spondylitis patient; material... | reverse complement strand
CTGCTGTGTTCCAGTGCGTAATTTTCCAGCCAGCTGTATGCGTCCAGAGAGTAGTAGGCGCGGTGGTAGACTTTCCGGCGCTCATAGTTCTCCATCTCCCGCTGGGCCTGATACATCGCTGCCCATCAGGGTGATGCTGTGGCTTTCCAGATACTTCTGGAACAGGTAGACCTCATCAATGGTCAGCGAGATGACCTCGCCGTCCATGTTGGTGCGGACCAGAATCACCGGGCCGGTCAGGTAGTGATTGCCGCCCATCTTCAGCACCTGCGCCGGGTTGTAGCAGAGCAGCAGCGAGGTGTTGGGGAGGTTCAGACAGGCATCGTCCTCCTCAAAGCAGGGCAGGATGTTGGGAGCCTCGTCCAGCGTGATGACGGTCAGCTCCATATCCGGGGCGATGGCTGCGAAGTAGACCTCGCCGCCCCGGTTTGCCGCCAGTGCAGCGCAGATACGCACGTCAATGGTGATCTCCTCGGAGCGGATGGTGCGGTTGGAATAATCATTCATAGGCTGTTCTCCTCTTGTTTGCAAAAGAAAAAGACCCCATCGGGTCTTTCGTTACGATATAAGTCAGCGTTCGTTCTGCCGCTGCTGTTTGCGCTGCCATTGTTCCAGCAGCTTGATGATGGTGTCCTCCATCTGTTTCGGGGTGTAGCTGCGGGGGAAATACTTCCGCAGGGTGTCGTTTTTGATGACCACTTTGTCCAGCTCGTCCTTTTTTTCTTCTCCCATGACCGCAAAGGCAACGTCATACGAGAAGTGCCCTTCCTGTGCCAGCTTTTTGAGCCGCTGCGCTTGGGAAAGGGACGGCGCATTCTGGGTGTCCTCCATGGCTTCTAAAAAATCCCGCTGTTGGCTTTCGTCCAGATAGGACAACTCCACAGCGGGATTGAAGGCGATTTTCTTTTCATCTACCATGTCCAGCAGTTCCGGGACAAGGTTGGTCAGGCGGATAAACCGCTGGATTTGGTTGCGGCTTTCACCAAGCTCTTCAGCCATGATTTGGTCGGAACGTTTTTGTGTCCCAATTTGGGACACATTTTCTTTTGACGGTCTACCGCTAGTTCTTCTCATCGCATCCAGTTTCATCTTGTACGCAAAGGCTCTTTCACTGGGCAAGATGTTTTCACGTTGGAGATTGCTGTCTACCATGAGCAAAACGGCGGCATCATCATCCATCTGACGGACGATAACGGGCAGGACATCCAGCCCGGCAAGCTGTGCAGCGTGCTGACGGCGGTGCCCGGAGATGATCTCGTAGCCACCTTCCGAGCGTGGACGTGCAATCAGCGGAGAAAGCACGCCGTACTGTTCTACGCTTTCCACCGTGCGCTGCATGGACTCATCGTCCAAGACCTTAAAGGGATGGTCTTTGAAGGGGAACAGCTCTCCGATGGGAATCTGCTGCACCTGCTCCCGTTGTTGTTCCTGCCGGGATTCCTCGGTGGAGAAAATGTCATCTGCCCCTTTCAGTGACACGTTTAAGCTGTTTTTCGGCATCCGCCAGCACCTCCTTTGCGAGAGATTTGTAGGCTTCTGCCACCTTGCCCTTGGGGTCATAGGCGAAGATGCTTTTGCCTGCGGCACTGGTTTCTGCCGCACGGACAGACCGTGGAATGGTCTGCTCAAACACCTTCAGGTGCTTTCCGTATGCCTGCCGGATCAGATTGCTGATCTGTTTTCCGTAATTGGTGCGGCTGTCGGTCATGGTCAGCAGAATACCCTCAATTTTCAGCTTCGGGTTGATCTGCCGCCGGACCTTTTGGACGGTCTGTAAAAGCTGTTCCAAGCCTTTCGCGGACAGGTACTGCGCCTGCACGGGAATTAGAGTGGTGTCTGCTGCTGCCAAGGCATTGACGGTCAGCATCCCAAGGGAAGGAGTGCAATCCAGCAGAATGAAATCATAGTCGTGCTTTGCACTGTCCAGCACCTGTTTCAGCATCTTTTCCCGGTTCATGCAGTTGACAAGGGAAACTTCCAGCCCTGCCAGTTCAATGTTGGCAGGGATCAGGTCAACGCCCTCTGCATGGTGCAGGATGCCTTCACCGGGCGGAATGCTCTGGTCATTCATGGCTTTTGCCATCAGGGTGGAAAGGGTGGTGGGCAATTCATCGGGCTGCTTCCAGCCCATGCTAATGGTTAGCGACCCCTGCGGGTCAGCGTCCACCAACAGGACCTTCTTGCCCTCCATCGCCAGACCGATGCCTAGATTTTCACAGGTCGTGGTCTTGCCGGTGCCGCCTTTCTGGTTGACGATGGCTATTGTGGTTGCTTTCTTTGAAATTCTCATCACCTCCGATTCGCTAAGTCGTGATTAGTTTGGTTCTGGTAGGAAAGCTGCATGGTGGTGGGTGCGTTGTACAGAGCAGCCAGCAGGTATTGTTTCATGTTACGGATCGGATTGCTGTTCTCTGCAAGGCACTTCAGCACAAAACGGATATGGTCGGCGTTCAGCTTCATAAACCGGCTGCGTACCACCTCGGCGGGCTTATCGTCCCCGGCAATGTGCAGTAGCTTACGGTTGGTAGCGCAGGTATCCACCAGCAAATTCACGATTTGATAGAGGGTATCTTCATCATCCGGGTAAAGCCGGAGAAGAAGGTCCATCTCCAAAGAGTGTGAAAAATATTCTTCAAGCAGTTCACGATTCTTCATCTTCTCCGATTCGTCGGAAAGGATAAGATTCGTATTATTCATCTCTGTTTTATTCTCTTTCTTCTTAATACCTCGTGATCTTACCGGGTCTTGACAAGCGATTTTAGAGCCACAAGAATCGTCATTATCACGATTCTTGACACTCTCCTTTGAAGATTCTGCCGAAAAGTTTTTCACATACACCAAACATGGCTTTCCTTGCCCTCGACGTTTTCGTTCAATCAAACCAAATTCTTCAAGTTCCCGGAGCAGTCTGGTCGCTTTGTTGTCTGCGCAACGCAAAGTCCTCTTGACATCCTCAATCGTGAAGATGATGAACACTCGGCCTTTTTTGTCAAACCATTCATTTCTAACAGAAAGGCTCATACGGTCAAGCAGGATGCCATACAGTATTTTGGCATCTGTGGACAGATTTTGAAACCGCTGCTCCTGAAACAGCGCCTTTGGAATACGGAAGAACGAAAATAGCTCTCCGGCTTGTCCGTAGAAATAATCAAGTGTCATATGATTCTGTCAAGGATGAAAAAACGACGATGGTTCATTGACATGGTTGACAAATCCTCCTTATAGATAATTCGTGCAAACAAAAAGCGCAACTTCGATTGATGAAAATCGAAATTGCGCGATGTAACTTAGCTGGGGGAGAAAAGTCATTTGTCGGGGTCGTTTGACCACAATTTGACCACAAAAGGAATGAAACGTCTTGACATCCAATGAAACAGAATGGTATAATGCATTTGAAATTTAACGATACTGAGTCTAGGCAGTATCGGATTGTACATTGTGTTTTCGAGAGAAGCACAATGGGGTTCAAGAGGCCGTGAGTTCGATTCTCGCCACTCGGACCAAACAAAAATAATCCGAACTTGTTTCCGATAGGAGATGGGTTCGGATTATTTGTTTTCTTCGGAAAATTAGCGTTTGCGAAGCAATGAAAGCCCCAGTGGGGCTTTTAAGCGACGGAACGGTCTGCGTTAGCAGATGGAGGGGCTTTGCCCCGACAAGTTCCATGCAGGTGTCCGTGGAAGATGAGATCCGAAATCATAGATTGACCGACATAAGCCACAACATGATTTCAGGAGGACATGAACATGAAGTACGATGCAAGAGCTTGCCATTTCAACATAGACACCGGATGCGTGGAGCTTCTGCTCCGGGATGGAAGAAAAATATCAATCGACTGCACCGGGGTCGAGAATGCACTGGATGTGACTATAGCACAGAGGTCGGAGTTGGATTATCTCATCTACAATGACCCGCTGGGCTATGCCGATTTGATTCTGAATGGAGATCCGAAGGAATATTTGAAAAACCTAACTGGGAGCCATAGGTTAGAAGATTAAGAAAAATGCCGTTCCAAAAGCAACTGGAACGGCATTTCTTATCTTTCGATATTCGGCATCTTCTGTCCCCGCAGCTCCTGTCGGATGGCACGGAACTGCTCCGGCACGTCCGCATCGGTCATCGCACCGGGGACATCCACTGTCCCAGCGGCTTTGGCGGCTTCATAGAACCAGCATTTATACTCCACGGTCTCCAGCGTGTGCTGTAACTGCTGGATCTGCTGGGTGAGCACCTCCCGCTGATGCCGGAACATTTCCAGCCGGGTGTCAATGGTGTCGTCTCCCTGCATGGAAAGCTCAATATACTTCCGGATATCTTTGATGGACATTCCGGCTTTTTTCATGCAGCGGATGACCTGCAGCCACTCGAAGTCGTTTTCCCGGAACATCCGAATGCCGCCGGAGGAACGCTCCACAAAGGGAAGTAACCCTTCTTTGTCGTAGTAGCGCAGGGTGGAGGCAGGTACGCCCAACTTTTGTGCCATTTCGCCTACGGTATAGATCATCTGAAACCTCCGTTTTTTCAAAAAGCCCTTGACTTAAAGTGCGCTTTAAGTTGTATGATAAAATCAAACTTTATCAACATCATAATGCGGATGCACTCTGCTGTCAAGGAGGTTCCTATGAGCAAGAAGGTATTGATTTTGTCTGGAAGTCCCCGGAAGGGCGGTAACTCTGATATTCTATGCGATGAATTTCTGCGTGGAGCGCAGGATGCCGGGCACAAAGCAGAAAAGATCCGGGTCGCTGAGAAAAAGGTGGCTCCCTGTTCCGGCTGCTACTACTGCAGCACCCACGGCGGAGCCTGCGTCCACAAGGATGATATGGCAGACATCCTGCAAAAGATGATTGATGCCGATGTCATTGTGCTGGCAAGCCCGGTATACTTCTACTCCATCAGTGCCCAGTTGAAGGCAGTAATCGACCGTACCGTGGCACGGTGGCTTGAGGTCAAAGACAAGGAATTTTACTACATCACCACCATGGCAGACGAGGAAAAAGCCTCTGCGGACACTACGCTGACCTGCTTCCGGGGCTATGCAGACTGTGTGGAAGGTGCCGTGGAAAAAGGCGTCCTTGTAGCAAGTGGTGTCTATGAGCCGGGTGCGGTGCGAAACACCTCTGCAATGGCACAGGCTTACGAGATGGGGAGGAACGTATAATGGCAGTGAAACAGACAGCAGGGCGGGATGCTCTGGGCGAATTTGCGCCAAAATTTGCGGAACTTAACGATGAGGTACTGTTCGGGCAGGTGTGGAGCCGAGAGGATAAACTCTCCCTCCGGGACCGCAGCCTTGTGACGGTGGTAGCACTGATGGCGCAGGGACTGACGGACTCCTCGTTTCGGTATCACCTGACGGCAGCGAAAAACAACGGTATTACCCGGACTGAAATTGCAGAGATCCTGACCCATGCGGCATTTTATGCTGGCTGGCCCAAGGCGTGGGCGGCTTTCCGCATGGCCAAGGAAGTCTGGGCAGAGGACGCTGCAGAGGATGCCAAGGCAAAGCACCAGAGTGAAATGGTGTTCCCCATCGGTGCATCCAACGACGGTTTTGCACAATATTTCAGCGGAAAAAGCTATCTGGCACCCTTGTCCACCGCACAGGTTGGCATTTACAACGTCACCTTTGAGCCGGGCTGCCGGAACAACTGGCACATCCACCATGCTGCAAAGGGCGGTGGGCAGATCCTTGTCTGCGTGGCAGGCCGGGGCTACTATCAGGAATGGGGCAAAGCGCCGCAGGAGCTGCATCCGGGCGATGTGGTGAATATTCCCCCGGAGGTCAAGCACTGGCACGGTGCTGCACCCGATTGCTGGTTCTCTCATCTGGCAGTGGAAGTGCCCGGCGAAGGCACCTCTAACGAGTGGTGCGAGCCGGTGCCGGAAGAAACCTATAAGGAGTTACGGTGATGCGGTTTGATGTACACCCAACCATGATGAAACAAAAATAGGGTGCGCCCACCCGGACGCACCCTGCCAAAAGCCACAGACGATAGCGATATGTACAACAGGGAGTTCCCCAGAGCAGAGTTCCCATAAAACAGTATTTGCAAAAGTTCCCTAAATGGGGAAGATTTGGCGTGACTTCGGTCACGCCTTTTCTTTTGCTTCCAGTTCATCCAGAGGGATGTACCCCAGCCCGTCGTACTTGATATGGATGTGCTGCACCCGCTTTCCGCTGGACTTATCCGGGGCATCTACATAGATAGCCGACACCAGTTCACGGAGAGCATAGGGAGTGAGTTCTTCAATATGAACGTACTTGTGCGCTTTCTGGACGAATTTTTCAATATTCTCGATTTGCTGTTCCTGTACTTCGATTTCCTGTTGGATAGAGAGGGATTCCTCTTCCAGCTGCTTCTGTTCGGCATCGTAGCTCTGGCTCATCATGTCGAAGCGGTCATCGCTCAGCTTTCCATTGGCGTTGTCCTCGTAGATTTTCATGAACAGCCGTTTGAGGTCTACAATCCGCTTCTCATTCCGGGCAAGCTGCTTCTTCAGGACGGTCAGCTTTTCGCTGCTTTCCACACGAAGCTGCTCCTCCATGACCTTGCGGAAGTAGTTTTCATGACGGAGAATGTAGTCCGTCACCCGCTGAACATGACTCAGCACACGTCCTTCCAGAACCTTTACCCGGATGAAATGTCCCTTGCACTTGCTCCCGTTCTTCTTGTGCAGAGAGCAATCAAAGAAGTCTTGACTGAAGTCCCTGTTATTGGACGAACCATATTGCATCTTGGAACCGCAGTCAGCGCAGTAGACCATACCGGAGAAAATGCTGCTCTTGCCTGTTCGGGTCATACGGTGACGCTGGCTGCGAATCTCCTGAACCTTTTCAAACACATCATCGTCAATAATGCGCTCATGTGTATCCGGGAAGATAGCCTGATTTTCCACAGGATTCAGATGTCTCTTTTTATCCCAGATAGAGTTAGTATAGGTCTTGAAGTTGACTGTGCAGCCAGTGTACTCCCGGCGTTCCAGAATCAAACTTACTGCTCTTTTATCCCAGCGGTAAGGGTCTTCCGGGGCAGGTGCGTTTGTACTCCGACCATGGCTCAGCTTGTAGGCGGTGGGAGTCAGAACTTTGTCCACCCACAGTTGGTTTGCAATTTGGGTCGGGCCACGGCCTTCCATGCACATGGAGAAGATACGCTTCACGACCGCAGCCGCTTCCGGATCAACAAGCCAATGTTTCGGGTTCTCCGGGTCTTTCACATAGCCGTACGGCACATTGACCGTCAGCGGTACTCCACGCTCTCCCTTGGCTTTCTGAACGGCCCGAATCTTGCGGCTGGTATCGCGGGCGTAAAACTCGTTGAACCAGTTCTTAATGCCCGCAAAATCGTTGTTTACGCTGTTCGGGTCAATGGTGTCGTAGTTATCGTTAATGGCAATGTAGCGAACGCCATACTGGGGAAAGGTGAAGTTGGTGTACAGACCAGTCAAGGCAGAATTGCGCCCCAGTCGGGACAAATCCTTCGTGATAACGATTCCTACACGCCCTGCTTCGATTTCGACTAGCATACTCTGAAAGCCGGGACGGTCGTAGTTCGTGCCGGAATAGCCATCATCCACAAAGAACACCGGGTTCGGGAAATGGTTCTTTTTGGCGTATTCCAGAAGAATAGTCTTCTGGTTCTCAATGGACAGGCTTTCGCCGAGCCGTGCGTCCTCTTGCGACAGTCGGCAGTAAAGTGCGGTGATTTTATTCGTTGCTCCAGACATTGTTGTGCCCTCCTTATTCTGTGGAGCAACTGTCGGTACAGGATTGGTTACCGGGTCAAGTATAGCAGAATTGGACGCAGTTGTCATTCGTCTGCACCCTCATCTTCAAATTTTTGCTGGGCGTTCTTGGCAACAATGCGCTCCAGCTTCTTCAAAAAGGACTCCTTGCCCTCATAGCTGCCGGTCACGGTGTAGGTGGTGTGACCGACTTTCTCCGTGGTGGTCAGTTCTGGAATCCAGAAAGCGGACAGGTTCTTGACATGGAGGTTGCCGTTCTCGTCCACATAAGAGCTGTGTTTCTTCTGCTCTTCGGTCAAGGGCTTCCGCTTGAAATAGATTTCATTTTCGGAGATGTTCACAGTCTCGCTGGTCTGCTCTTTCGGGGCATCATCATACAGCTGTGCGAAAAATGCCAGTGCATCTTCGGGTGGTTCTTCCTCCATGAGCTGCTCGAAAACTCGCTGTTCCTCTGCCGAGAGGTTATTCCATGCGGCTTCCAACTCCTGCTCGTTGGCTGCGTTGACGAAGGCTTCGATCTCTTTTTTCATGGTGCATCCTCCTTTGGCTGCGAAAAGCGGATTTTCAAAAAGTATGGGTTTTCGTGAGAGCAAGAATCGTCCCGTGGCCACAAATTTTCAATTCTTGAAAATTCTTGCCCTTTTGGGACAGCTTCTTGTTGGGGCGTGCCTGCCCCAAACCCTGCTAGGTAATTTCATTCTTGGTGGTTGCTATATTGCTTATATGCCTTTTCAAATCCTGATTTGTTATATATGATAAATTTATAACATTCTCCATCTTTCATGGAAATTGCTGCAACAGGAACGACCATCTGACTCCATGAAAGCTCCCTTATCTCGTTCATGGGCAATACAAGGTTGCGATACAGTGGACTGACTGTGAGCTTTTGAGTTGAATATGTAATGCTCTGTTCATCAATGTACAAACCACCGCCAATGATTCCATTACGGCATAAGCTACACACAAAAGTTTTTCCCATAATATTACCGCCTCCTATTAGTTGATGGTTGGTTAAGTTGAGTATATCATATTGATTTCCAGAAGAACACCCCTATATAGGAGATTTTAGCCGTTTTACTGCGTACGTGCGTACGAGAGATTGGTACGCACGTACGCAGCGATTTGCCCGAAGCGCACCCTATATAGCCGTTTCCCCCTCGGAGAGCCCACTACACTTTGCAGACCACAGGGATGAAAGTGTCATAGTGGGTTATTACACTTCCGCAGAAGTGCCTTCTCCTCGCCGCAGACAGCCGGGTGTGCCTTTTGTGAGAGCTTTCTGTGCGGCGAATCTACATCGCCCACAGGTGATGTGAGCAGGGATTCTAAGGGGCGCAGCACCCTTGGCACACGACTTTGGTACAAAGTCTAGTGTGTTACACCTTGCCAGAGGCGTACACATTCCTGAAATGCAAAAGCCCCATGCCCAACACCTTGACGGTGCGGACATGGGACTTGGTGCTTCCTCGGCCTAGCCGGGTACTCGTAACCAATCCTGACAGGCAGTTGCCGTGTCATTTCTCGAAAACTGTTTTACGAATACCCAGCAAGTGGGAACTTCCTGTTTTTCGTTGTTTGCATGATGAGCCTGTTCCGTCTGCCAAGGCAAGCTCGCGTTTGCGCAGCGCAGCGGAGCAATGAAAGCCCCAGTGGGGCTTTTAGGCGACCGAACGGTCTTGCGTTAGCAAGATGGAGGGGCCTCTGCCCCGACAAGTGACCGCTGGCCTTCCTCGCTGTTCCAGCAGGCAAGGATGGCCGGGTAGAATGCCCGTGCCAGACGGACTTCATCGGGATAAGGGGAAGTGTTTGTGGACTTTTTCTTTTTGTTCAAACGCACGCTCCTTTGAGCGTCCCACCGTGGCAAAGTCGGGCGAGAAAATCAAAGTTCCAATTTTTATCAGGCGCAAGGGCGCGGAAGTTTTCCACCCTGCACTTGCGGCTGGTGGCTCATTGATGGCTTAAAGCAAAAAGCTCTAGGCTTAACCCCTCTTCTTTGCGGATCTTTCTGATCCGTTCTCCAACAAGGGATGCTAGTTCGGCTGGTTCAGATTCAGGCTGATCTTTCGCTTTTTTCACAGAGAACACCTCATTTGCGGGCAATCATCAGATGCCACGGAACGTAAAGGTGAACTCCACAGGCTTGGTCACATCAGGAATATACTCCGGGTGGACATTGGCACCCCAGCTGTCATCGCCGCCAACGCCCATCTGCTCGCCGATGGCACGAATTACCGTGTAATGCACCGGGGGCAGCTCGTAGGGATGCTTGGCACTCTCCATTTCATGGGGAGTGTAGGGCAGCGCAGAGAAGAACATGGGCTTTGCGGCATCCGCGGTAAACAGCAGCCCGCGACCCTTGCGGTCCACTACCTTTGCCCAGCGCACAGCGGTCTTTGCACCGCACTCCTGCGGCACAAGGTACTGTGCCATGTTGTCTGCGACCTTGTTCTGGTAAATGCCCAGCTTTGCACCATGCTGACGATCCCAGTAGGTCTCCGCAGGGCCGTTTCCGTACCACTCCACCGTGTCGTAGTCAGCGTCGATCTTGAACAGTACGCCGAACTCCGGCATTGCTGCAAGTCCTTCCACCGGGTCATAGTGCAGGGTGGTCTGGATGCGGCCATCACCGAACACGCGGTACTGCAGGCTGCACTCTGCTGCGGGGCTGGTCTGGAGGTTATAGAGATAGGTCACGACCACGCTGTCGGCTTCCACCTCGCAGGTGGGGTTCTGGAGGATGGTGCCGCCATGAACGGACGGGATCTCCTTGCCGATGCCCTTGGTGGTAGCGTACAGGCTTGCCAGCTTCCACTGACCGCGAACGCCGCCCATGTTGTTGCCGCGGTCGTTGTCGGTGGGAGCGCGCCAGAAGTTGGGACGGGGAATCTCCTGAATCATCTCCTTGCCGGCATAGCGGTAGGAAGTCAGACCGCATTCTTTCAGATCGGAGAACAAAACATCGAAATTCTCACCACGGACACCGATGTTGTGTGTACCGTGCGTAACGGTAAACGGCGTGACCTTCTTGCTGGGAATGGAACGAACCACAGCGATCACACCCTGTCCAAAGGCGACTTCATGACCCTTCTTTGCCCAGTTGGTGTCCTCCTTCAAACGGAAGCTGATGGTCACTGCATATTCACCGGGGAGCGCAGGAACCATAAACGGCAGCGGGAAGCTGGAACGCTCTTCGGGAGCAACATCAATATTGATCAGTTCCTGCTGCTGATACAGCTTTCCATCACGATGCAGCAGAGCAACGCAGTCGAAAACATCCGTAGAGGTGAACAGGTTCTTGTTCCAGACTTCAAAGCCAGAGTTGTCGATGGAAACTGCGATGTTCTGATAGCAGAACTTGACCTCCTGCATCTTGGGAGAAGGAGCACGGTCACCACCGTAGGCAATGCCGTTTCCGCTGAAATTATAGTCGGTAGGACGCTCACCGAAGTCGCCGCCGTAGGCTTGGAACCACTTGCCGTAGCGGTCTTTTTTCCAGATGGACTGGTCGATGTAATCCCAGATAAAGCCGCCCTGATAGCCGCAGTTCTTCTGGTCGGCAAGTTCCGTGTACTTGTGCAAAGCACCGTTGGAGTTGCCCATAGCATGAGAATATTCGCACTCGATATAAGGCCGCTTATCGCCCTGTGCCAGATACTCTTTAATGTCCTTCACAGTGCTGTACATATGGCTCTCGATATCGGTGGTTTCGAGGAAGCGGGGATCATTGACCACACCTTCGTAATGCACCAGACGGGTGTCATCAAAGCGGCGGACCATCTCTGCCATCTGGAGCAGGGTCTCACCGCCAAACGATTCGTTGCCCAGAGACCAGATCAGAACAGCAGGATGGTTTTTGTCACGCTGGTAAGTGGAATTCATGCGGTCAAACAAGACAGCTTTCCACTCCGGCTTATCATTGGGCAAAACGCCCTCGATGCCGCGAATGCCAGCCTGATGGATATCCCATGTGCCATGGGATTCCAGATTGTTCTCTGCGATCAGATACAGGCCATACTCGTCGCACAGGTCGTACAGTGCATCCTGATTCTGGTAATGGCTGGTACGGATGGCATTGATGTTGTTCTGCTTCATGGTGATGATATCCCGAAGCAGTTCCTCATGGGTGTGTACGCCCACAGCACGACCCGTAATGGAGCTGAACTCATGACGGTTGGCACCCTTGAACACGATGCGCTTGCCGTTGAGCAGCATCCGATTGTTCTTCAACTCGAACTTGCGGAAACCGATTTTCTGCCCGGTCACCTCTACCAGATGGCCTGCATCGTCCAGCAGCTCGATTTCCAGTTCATACAGAGCCGGGTCCTCTGCACTCCACAGGTGGGGGTTCTCCACCGCATGGCTGAACAGAGCAGAACCGCCGTTCAGTGCGATTTCTTCGGAGAACACTTCCAGTTCACTGCGGCGCAGGGTCAGACGGGCCGCGCCCTTACCCTCCACCTGCAGTGCAACTTCCAGCGTGGAATGAGTAAAATCATCCCCGGCAAACAGCGCTTTGACGGATACATCTTCCAGATGCACGGTGGGGATGGCGTACAGCCACACGCTGCGGAAGATGCCGGAGAAGCGGAAGAAGTCCTGATCTTCGCACCAGCTGGAGGAAGTCCACTTGAACACCTGCACAGCAAGTTTGTTCACGCCCGGCTGGAGATAGGGAGTCAGATCGAATGCGTGTGCGGAGAAGCTGTCCTCGGTGTAGCCCACATAAGACCCGTTCAGCCAAAGAGCCATGCCGCTTTCCACACCCTCGAACTCGATGTGGACGGGCTTGCCCTGCATGGATTCCGGCAGCTCGAAGTATTTTACATAGCTTGCCACCGGATTGAACCGCTGCGGGATCTCACCCGGCTGTACTTCTTCACGGCCATCCCACGGATACTGAATATTCGCGTACTGGGGAATGTCGTAGCCCTCCATCTGGATGTGTGCCGGAACATGAATGTCATCCCAGCCGCTGCAATCGTAATCTGTCTTTTCAAAGCCGGGGATGGCACTGGTGTAGTTTTTTGCGTAGGCGAATTTCCAGATACCGTCCAGCTTCATCGCCAAAGAAGAGGAGCCTGTCCGATATTCTTCGCGGGAAGCGTAAGTACGGAAACTTGCATGAGCATTCAGCACGTTTTCCTTGAAAAAGGTGGGGTCTTTTACTTTTGCAAAATCAAATGCAGCCATAGTATTTCCTCATTTACCTTTTATAATTTTATAATATTTCTCCAGCCTCCCCGGAGGAATCGCTGGATTCCTCCGGGGAACAGCAGATGAAGGAGAAATGATAATGACTTGTTATCAGACTGCTTCACGCAGTTTTTCATTTGCTTCTTCAACTTTCAGATGAGACAGAATGAAGGTGATAATGGCATCCAGAGCAAACGGGATCACCAGATACATGATTTTCAGCATATTGATGCAGGAATCCGGCTGAACGGTCAGAGCGCTGTCAAAATGGCTTGCTGCCAGCAGCCAGCCGGTGATGGCAGTACCCAGACCGCCGCCCAGCTTCACACCGAGAGAAGTGCAGGAGTACATCGTTCCGTCCACACGCTTGTGCTTCGTCAGCCAAGTGTACTCAGAGCAGGCTGCGATCACAGCGTTCATATCGCCCTGCCAAGGACCCTGACCAAGAGCTGCGATTGCAGTAAAGAGCAGCATCAAGGTCACATTGCCGCTGCCCATGTAACCAGCTACAGCAACCAGTGCACGAGAAATCGTTGCCAGAGTATAGCTCATTACATTCAGCTTATACATTCCATTCCACTTTGCAACCAAGGTCGGGGTGAACACCAGTGCGATGATCAGAGGAATGTTGATTGCCCAAGAGAATACACCGAACAGATTCTGGTTGCCAAGGATGTAGGTTGCATAGTAGGTGCCCATGCTGATCATGGCACCGTAGATCTGCTGTAAAATGTAGGTGACGCAAATCATCATATAATATTTGTTACCAGCAAGCAGCTTTGCAGCCTGAACCAGATTGTACTTTTCGTCCTGCTCGATTTCCTTTTTGTCGGTGGTATCCACCAATTCGCCTTCCGGCAGTTCCTTCACGGAGAGAACGGAGAGGGTGTTGACAAGCAGACCGATGATGGCGTAGATGATTGCAACAGTGCGCCAACCGGCAGCACCACCGCCCAATGCCGTAACAGCACCCAGCGTGATGGACTGGATGAGCAGGCTGGTGGCAAAGGCGAACATGAAACGCCAAGAACCCATCTCGACCTGTTCGGCACTGTTCTTCGTGACGAGAGCAGTCAGTGCAGAGTAAGCAATGTTGTTGGCAGTGTAGAATACAGCGTTCAGCAGAGTATATGCAATCAGGAACCATGCGTACTGTGCAAACTGTCCCAGATTGGTCGGGATGGCGAAAATTGCCACCAGCGTAATGGCACAGCCAATGTAGCCGTACAGCATCCAAGGACGGGCTTTGCCCATCTTAGAATGCGTTTTGTCAATCAAAGAACCAAAGAAAATGTCCGTCACACCGTCCAGCAGTTTGGAAACTGCAATCAGAGTGCCGACAATACCGGGGTTCAGGCCAACGGTGTTGGTCAGATAGATCATAACGAAGGAGGACAGGAATGCATACACCACGTTGCCTGCAATATCGCCTGAACCATAGCCGATTTTATTATACCACTTTAGATAACGTTTCTCAGTCATTGTGCTTTCTCCCATCTTGCTTGTTTTGTGTGGGCGCGACCAATCTGCTGCGCACTTCAGACTGGAATTCTCATTACGCAAGTTGCCCAAATCTCTTGCGTTCCGTCTGAAAATATTATAGAATCTAATGGAACGAAAAGATATAGACAAGATGGAACAGAATATGCACAAAATCAAAGAGTTTGTAATTTTTTGATAGAACATTTCCCAAATCACTGTAAAATCTCTGAAGATGAGGAGGACGCAGGAATGTATTTCAACTCAGGATATTTGAACAACTCCCGTTTGGATTTCAAAGACTACTCAAAGCCGCTGGTCGTAGGCAGCTGCGGCACTTATCGCTTGAAAAAACGCCCTAAGCTACCTACTTTTTGGGCAAAGGGTCGCAGAGACTATCAAATCCTCTATGTGGCATCTGGTAAAGCACACTTCTGGTTCGATGGTGTTGAGGAAGTGGTGACTTCTGGACACATGGTGCTTTATCAGCCGAAAGAAATCCAGAAGTATGTCTACTATGTAGAAGATCATCCAGAGGTGTTCTGGATTCACTTTACAGGATACGATGTCAAAAACATCCTGAACTATCACGGAATACCCTTGGACAAGCACGTTTTTTACAGCGGCACACTGCCGGATTACAAAATGCTGTTCCGAAAGATCATCCGGGAACTGCAACAATGTGAATATGGCTATGAAGACTATATTGCTTCTCTCTTCAACATCATTCTGCTTTTAGTAAGCAGGCAACAGCAGGAAAGCGAGAAAACAACTACAAGCATCCCGGAAGAAATCGAAGCCGCCGTTGCCTACTTTAACGAGAACTATAACACAAAGGTCAGTGTGGACGATTACGCAGAATCGCTGCATATCAGTACGAACTGGTTTATCCGTAATTTTAAGCTGTACATGAAAATAAGCCCTGCACAATACATCCTGTCCCTTCGGATGGTAAATGCACAAAGCTTATTGGAGAACACCGAATACAATATTGGAGAAATTGCAGAGATCGTAGGGTATGATAACCCACTCTATTTTAGCCGGGTATTCAAGAAAGAGTATGGTGTCAGTCCGGCACAGTACCGAAAGAATCTGGAAGAATCTACTGAAAAATGAGAAAGATTCCTTATAAATAAGGAGAGTAGAACCATGCCGATAAAAAATGCGATCCACAGCTAACAAGTCTACGACCCAACGGATGAATCCATCATGGCAGAGCAGGAACTTTGCATGGAATGGCTATTGGAACAGCTCCCGAATGGATACAGCGACCATTATGTGCCGGATGGCTTTGTACGAGATTAGAGTGTATACAAGGAGGTCTCTTTATGTTAGAACATTTTTTCAAATCGCTAGTTGCAACAGTTTCTGACCCTTACCAATGCAATCGCATCACGGATGCGTTGGCGGCAGCTGGAATTAAATTCTATTGCAAATCCAAAGATGTCAATCGGCATAACACATTTGACCAAGCGAGAATTGGAACCCTCGGCATAAAACCGCAGTATGTCACAGAGGTGTTTGTGGACAAAGAAAATGCTGATATGGCTCTGCACATTATACATACCCTGTCATAAGCCCAGAGTTCCCCTGCGAACAAAATATTCCGATATAAAAAGGGACGCTGCCGCCTCTGGGTGAGAGGTTGCAGCGTCCTTTTGGCATCAGAGGGCGAATGATCTGTCAGACTAAACGGCTCCCAACGAATGCGATGCTTTTAGCTTGCGTCTTTCTGTTCGTCAAGAATGCGCCAGCCGTCCATCAGGTCTGAATTTTCCATAATAAAGGTGTGGGCAGTATCCTGTCCCCACGAGTTGTCGTATTTCAGCATCAGATAATCGCTCAACTCGGTTCGATTTTTGAACTTCAACAAGCGATACGGCTCCTGAAAAGCGACCTTTTCGACGAAATATACCGCATCCGATGTGGGAAGCATAACGCCGACATGACCGATCATAAGAGAATTGTCCGTTT
>ENA-USYV01002163-USYV01002163.1-human-gut-metagenome-genome-assembly--contig:-NODE-2163-length-16499-cov-4.796675_pt1 | contig 16499 bp, 10 predicted proteins | sample MGYA00250066_ERZ773514 | MGnify/ENA primary metagenome ERZ773514 (study PRJEB29103, sample SAMN06112049) | human gut metagenome | biome: human gut; feature: ankylosing spondylitis patient; material... | reverse complement strand
TTCTCGCTTTATCTACCTTGTAATACTTCGTCCAGAGGTTCGGAAGCGCTTCGTCCGGGATCGGATTTCCCGTGTTAAACACTTCCACGCAGACCTCTTTTCCATCGCGCCGGTGGTCAATCCGAATCTGAATCTTCTTCTCCCCGCCGCCTACATGATGAATCGCGTTCGTCAGATAATTGGTGATGACTTCCTCTATTTTAAATTCATCGCCCATGACGTAGACCGGTTCCTTCCCGTCAAAATCCACAGTCAGCTCATTCTGCTTAAGCAGCACACCGGAAGAAGAAATCACACTGGCAATCAGCTCCGTCAGGTCAAACCGCTCCACAGACAGCCGTTCTCCGCCAAATTCCAGCGCCGTCAAAGTCAGAAGCTGGCGCACCATCCGATTCATTTTCCCAGCCTCGTCCATGATAACGCCGCAGTAATAATCGCGGTTCTCCTTGTCCTCCGCCATGCCCTCGACGAGTCCTTCCGCATAGCCCTGAATCAGCGCGATCGGCGTCTTTAACTCATGCGACACATTCGCAATGAACTCCTTCCGCATCTCATCGATCTGCACTTTCTCGTCAATATCCTTTTTAAGCTGTGCATTCGCCTCTTTCAGTTCCCCGATCGTTGTCTTGAGGCGCTCAGAAAGCACATTCATGCTGTTTCCAAGCGTATCAATTTCCTCCGTCGAGCGGCGGCTTGTCTCATAACGGGCATCAAAATCCAGGTTCGACATCTTTTCCGACAGCTCCGACAGCCGTTTGATCGGCATCGTAATGTGCCGGGTAATAAAATAAATCAGAATACTTCCCGCCAGAATTACCACGATTCCAACAAACATCAGAAACCGGTTTGAGATAGCCGCGCTCTCATGGATGCTCTCCATCGGCATCGTCATGATGAAAATGGTCGCATTATCCGAGAAAAATCCCCAGCTTTCCAGATAAAACGTCTTGCTGAGCGGGTCAAACGTCTTCTGAATCATGTAGTTGTCATATTCCCGCAATACATCCCGCTTCGCCCCCGCATGACCGACGATATAGCGCCGCACCCGGTCACGCATGACTTCCACATCCCGCGCCGAGGAGACGAGTGTCTGGTCACTCTCGCTGTCATATAAAAGCAGGGAAATATTCGACCGGTCACGCAGCTCGCGGATCACATTTGCCAGCCGGACACCGCCGCTCGAAGCTTCCTCCCCATCCAGTGCATCCGCCGATGCCTCCTCCGAGTCATCCTCCAGCACCACCGTGTCACCTTCCGCATATTCACCCAGCGCATCCTGTGTCTCATCGCCAGCCCTATCACCGGTTCCATTTTTACCAGACTGAGCCGAACCGCCATCCGCACTGTCTATATCAGAACTTCCATCTTTCGACTTCTGGTACTCTTTCCAACCCGAATTCAGCTCCGCCTGTGCGTCCTCCAGCGAACTCTCGCCATTCCGGACCTCATCCTGGATAATCGCGTCAATCGCCCGATATCCCTTTTCCAGCGTATGAATCTTATAATTCTGGTAATATCCGGACAGAAACCAGTTATTGATACACCAGATAAGCGCGATTGCAACCGTCATCAACCCGGCAAATATGATTGTAAATTTCCATCGGACCGAACGTTTCATTCGCTTACCTCAAATTTGTAGCCCATGCCCCAGATCGTCTTGATGTACTCGCCTTTCTCGCCCAGCTTACTCCGAAGCTTCTTCACATGCGTATCGATCGTCCGCGCATCGCCGAAATAATCATAATTCCATACATTATTCAGAATTTTTTCTCTCGAAAGCGCAATTCCCTGATTCTCTGCAAAATACGTCATCAGCTCAAATTCCTTGTAGCTTAAATCCACCGGTTTTCCATCCACGCTGACCTGATGTGCCGTCTTATCAATGTGGATGCCGCCCACATCGATCACATCCTGGCTGCCGCCGTTGCTGCGGCGCAGGATCGCCTCCACACGTGCGACCAGGATCTTCGGACTGAACGGTTTGGAAATATACTCATCCACGCCCAGATTAAAGCCCTGCAGCTCGTCGCTCTCCTCGCCTCTCGCCGTCAGCATGATGATCGGCACCTGCGAATACTTGCGGATCGTCTTCACAACCTCCCAGCCGTCCATCTTCGGCATCATCACATCCAGAAGAATCAGCGCAATGTCCTTCTGCTGGAAAAACAGATCCACCGCCTCCTCGCCGTCCCCGGCTTCCAGCACCTGATACCCTTTAATCGAAAGGAAGTCCTTCACCAGCTTCCGCATCCTCGCCTCATCGTCCACGACCAGTATTTTAATCTTATCCATAAAATCTTCACCTCATTTATTTTACTCTGCCGTGTATGACAGAACCTTTTTCCACGCTGTCATATCCTGATTACATTCTCAATCTGTCTGTATTTTAGCAGATTCGGGTGGGAGATTCCATAGGTTCACAAAAGATTCATAGTTTCTACCACATATAGAAAAGAGAGTCCTTTTCCATCCTCCTGGGTTCCCCAATGCAAGCAATTTATATATTCAGTTGCCAAGGACAAATGGAACTTTTTCATCTCACACGCAAAACAGGACTGTCCGACAAAATCCAGTATTTCCCTGCATTTCTCATCCAGCCCTGTTTGCTTTCTATTTCACAGTCTTCCCAGGCTGTTCCATATCTTATATTTTATTCTTCGGTCTTCTCCGCTTCATCGCTCTCGACCACACCAATGGAAAGATCTTCAAGCTGTTTCGGATCAACCTGAGACGGTGCTTCCATCATCAGGCAGGAAGCATCTTTTACCTTCGGGAATGCGATGACGTCGCGGATGCTGTCTGCGCCGACCATCAGCATAACCATACGGTCCATACCGTAAGCCAGACCAGCGTGCGGCGGTACTCCGTATTTGAATGCGTCTAACAGGAAGCCGAACTGCTCCTGTGCTTTCTCCTTCGTGAATCCAAGAACCTCAAACATCTTCTCCTGGATGTCTGCCTGATGGATACGGACAGAACCGCCGCCCATCTCGGTACCGTTCAGGACGATATCGTATGCTTTTGCACGTACCTTGCCCGGATCAGTATCGATCAGCGGAAGATCCTCTTCCATCGGCATGGTAAATGGATGGTGCATAGCTACGTAGCGATCCTCTTCCTCTGAATATTCAAGCAGCGGGAACTCGGTTACCCACAGGAACTTGAAATCATCCTTCTTTAAGAGGTCAAGCTGTCTAGCGATCTCCAGACGTAAGTTTCCAAGTACATCAAATACAACTTTATCCTTGTCAGCTGCGAACAGAAGCAGATCGCCCGGCTTACCGCCCATAGCTGCAACCAGTGCATCCAGCTCTTCCTGTTTCATGAACTTGGAGAAAGAGCACTTGTAGGTGCCATCCTCATGGATTGCCAGGTATGCAAGACCTTTCGCACCAAAGCCCTTTGCGTACTCAACCAGCGCGTCGATCTTCTTTCTCGGCATAGCGCCCTGTCCTTCTGCGTTGATACCGCGGACAGAACCGCCATTTTCCAGCGCGCTCTTGAACACAACAAACTCGCAGTCCTTTACTACATCCGATACGTTTTTCAGCTCCATGCCGAAACGCAGATCCGGCTTATCGGAACCGAAGCGATCCATTGCCTCGCGCCAGGTCATACGCTGGATCGGAAGCTGCAGATCGTAATTGCAGATCTCCTTGAAGAGCTTCTTTAACAGACGCTCATTGACATCCAGAACGTCCTCAACGTCAACGAAGGAAAGCTCCATATCGATCTGGGTAAACTCAGGCTGACGATCGGCTCTTAAGTCCTCGTCACGATAGCAGCGTGCCAGCTGGAAGTAGCGGTCATATCCAGAACACATCAGAAGCTGTTTTAACAGCTGCGGAGACTGCGGCAGTGCATAGAAGCTGCCCGGATGTACACGGCTCGGTACCAGGTAGTCTCTCGCGCCCTCCGGAGTACTTTTAATCAGAGTCGGAGTCTCAATCTCAAGGAAGCCTTCCTCTGCTAAGAATGCACGGGTCAGGATAGCCACGCGGCTTCTTGTCATCAGGTTTCTCTGGATATCCGGACGTCTCAGATCCAGGTAACGGTATTTCAGGCGAAGATCCTCTTTGGTTTTGGAGTTCTCCTCGATCGGGAACGGCGGTGTCTCAGACTCTGCCAGAATGCGGAGGTAATCCGCGCGGATCTCAATCGCACCTGTCTTTAAGTTTTCATTTACTGCACCGGAACGTGCCTCTACGCGTCCGGTTACGGCGATAACGAACTCGCTTCTCAGCTTTTCTGCCTTTGCAAAGCTCTCAGCGCCGCAGTCAGCTTCCTCGAAGATCAGCTGCAGGATACCGGAACGATCCCGCAGATCCACGAAAATAATGCCGCCTTTATTTCTGCTCTTCTGAACCCAGCCCATAACGGTTACTTTCTCACCGATATTGGCAGTTCCCAGCTCGGTACAGCGATGGGAACGTTTCAGTCCTGCCATAGATTCTGCCATGATAGTATTTCCTCCGTTTATTATAGTTTTATCTGAAAAATTCAAAAACTGAATCACTTCAAACTGTCTTTGTAAAATTCCACGATCTCCTCGTAGCCGTCCTTCGCCAGCTGCTCCTTCTGGAATTTCTTGTTCTTGTTCATCTGTGCGACTGCCACGCGGGTGCCGTTAGCGCGCTCTTCCTGTGCTTTCTTTAAGACGGCACGGAACTGCTCGCCGCTTAAACCTTTCTCATACAGGAATGCTTTCTTGCCGGCTGCCTCCGGTACTTTGAAACCGGAATCCATCAGGATCGTGATGATACGCTCAAAACCGATGGAGAATCCGCACGCCGGTGTATCGACGCCGGTAAATTTGCCGATCAGCTTGTCGTAACGTCCGCCGCCTGCAACGGAGCCGCCGAAGCCTTCCATGGAAACCTCAAAAATCGTTCCGGTATAGTAGCCCATGCCGCGCACCAGCGTCGGGTCAAATTCAAGACCGAATTCGATGTCTGCAACCGCTTTAACTGTCTCCATGATCGTTGCCAGATTCTCTGCCTTTGCCGGATCCATCACGCCGGAGAGCTTCTCGCCCAGCGCGCGGACGCCTGCCGCATCGTTCTGAATCTCTGCCAGAAGTCCGGTGTATTTCTCAACCGCCTCTGGCGCATAACCTTCTGCAAGCAGCTCTTCGCGGACACCGTCCAGACCGATCTTATCCATCTTATCGAGAATGATAAATACCTTATCGGTCTCATTTTCCGGGAATCCGCTGTAATCTGCCATGCCCTTTAAGATCGCACGGTCATTGACGCGGACAGTGTATGCCTTGTCCGGGCAGATGCGCTTCAGCGCCTTGGTAAGCGCCAGAATCTCCTCGATCTCAGCCAGGTTTGTCGCATCACCTAAAATATCGATATCACACTGTACAAACTGACGGAAACGCCCCTTCTGCGGACGATCGGCACGCCATACGCTTCCGACCTGCAGCGCCTTGAACGGCGCTGATAAATTAGCAGAATTGTTTGCATAATAACGGCTGAGCGGCAGAGTTAAGTCATAGCGGAGACCACCGTCTACGACATCTGCCTCTGTCTGTGCTGCCTCGACGTTCAGCTTCTCGCCTCTCTTTAAAATCTTGAAGATCAGCTTCTCATTGTCGCCGCCCTGCTTGCTGGTCAGGTTCTCAATGTGCTCCACGCACGGAGTCTCGATCGCCGAGAAGCCGTATCCGCGGTAGGTATCTTTGATGATATTCAGCACATAATCCCGGATCTCCATCTCGCCCGGAAGAATGTCCTTCATGCCTGTAACTGGTTTTTTCTTTAAAGCCATGTGTCAAACTCCTTCTATGTCTTTCTGCAACCATATTTCCTGTGCAAAGGAAACTTCACTTTTCCATGCTGGAAACTGGATTTTTATTTTTCTCTGTTACAAAGTGTTTTTCTGCATCTGACACCCTGTATCTGTGAATTTTTCGTTTTTACTCTCTTCGTCCAAGCAGCTTCTCTTTCCGCCCGATCATCTCATCGATCCGGTCGATATACTGCTCAACTTCCTTGACGTTCTCCGCCCTCTCAATCCGGTTTTCTGCCGGGAAATAAACCTTGGTAGTCGTTCCCGCACCGCAGGCGGCGATCGTCTGTTTTTCTTCCATAATCAATATATTATAGAGACATTCCTTGCCCGGAACCGCATAACCGACATTTTCAAAATTGCCCGCCATATTTTTCTGGCGGTAGAGATAGTACGGTTTCAGTCCCATCTCCTCGGCATACTGCGCGGTCAGGTCAATCATCTCCTGTGTATTGACAATCTTCAGATTTCCGTAGCGCTCCTTATAGATATTCAGGCGCGCCGCGCGCTTGATCGCCAGCGAATGCACCGTCACGCTGTCCGGTCTGAGTGCCTTGATCTCCTCCATTGTCTGGCGGACATCGTCGATCGTCTCCTCCGGCAGACCCACGATCAGGTCCATATTGATATTGTCAAATCCCAACTCCCGCGCCAGCAGGAATTTTTCCTTCACATCCTCCACCGTATGACGGCGTCCGATGAGGTCAAGCGTCGCCTGCTTCATCGTCTGCGGATTGATGGAAATACGGGAAATGCCGTGATTCCGGAGCACCTGCAGCTTTTCGCGCGTGATGCTGTCCGGACGTCCCGACTCAACGGTAAATTCAACTGCCTGTTCCACCGGGAATAATTCTTCCACCTTTGTCAGGATCTCATCCAGATCCTGCGGATTTAACGAGGTCGGTGTGCCGCCTCCAAAATAGATGGTCGAAAGCGGGCGATCCTTCATCTGCTCCGCCACATATTCCATTTCCTTAAAAAGCGCCTCTTTGTAGAGGTCCATCCGTTTTTCCCATTTCACAATCGGAAACGAAGTAAACGAACAGTACAGGCAGGTCGTCGGACAGAACGGGATTCCCACATACAGGCTATACCCATTCTCATAATCGATCGTGGACAGCAGGCGTCTCTCGCGCTCCGCCACGTCGATGCTCAGATCGATCTTTTCCTTGCTGGTAAAATACGTCTCGCGCATATAGGTCTCGATCTGCTCGTCCGTCCATCCATCATACAGCTTCGTGAGCGCAATCTTCGTCGGACGGATACCGGTAAGCGTTCCCCACGGAAGCTCTCTGCCGGTCTGGGCACTCAAAAGACGGTATAACGTCTGTTTGATCTCATTTTTCGTCTCAAAACGGTTGGAAAAATCCGGATAAATCAAAGCAAAGTGAACAGCTTCTTTCTTCACCGGCGTCACATCCAGGGAAAACGAGTTTCCGTCCCGGACTCCCCGTACAATCAACTCCGCCTCCCCGGCTTCCTCTTCCTTGTGCGTAAATGTCTCGCCCGGATAAAATGCCATCAGGAGCTCACGGATATCCTGTTCAAAGGACGCGTCATTTAACAAAATCGCTATCATGCTTCGCGCCCCCTGTATCCTGCCAGCGGATTGTACTGTTTTTCGTCGGCGATCGTCGTATATCCCATGTGTCCCGGATATACATTCGTATCATCCGGCAGGTTCAGAAGGATATCTGCCACCGAATGAATCATCTGACGTCCGCTTCCAGTCGGGAAATCGATGCGTCCGTAAGAACCTTCAAATAAGGTATCTCCCGAAAACAGCACCTTCTCTGATTTTACATAATAACAACAGGAACCTTCCGTATGCCCCGGTGTATGAAGCATCTGGAACGTGTAGCCCGCTGCCTCGAACGTCTCTCCATCCTTCAAAAGCATATCCGCTTTCAGATGCAGACCGCCGCCCTGAAACTGGACGGACAGGTTCTTATCCGGATCCGCCAAGACCGCCTGCTCCTGCTCACAGGCATAAACCGGCACGCCCAGATCCCGTCTCAGCTCTTCCATCGCCGTCACATGGTCAAAATGTCCATGAGTCAGCAGAATCGCCTTGGCCTTCGCTCCGGTCTGCGCCAGTGCATCCTCGATCCGCGCCGCCTCATCGCCCGGATCGACAATCACAGCTTCCTTCGTCTCCGGATGCACCGCAATATAACAGTTCGTCTGGACCATTCCCACGATCAGCCGTTTTATCTCCATCTTTTCCTCCTAATAATATGTGAAACTTTCACAGGGTGTAAGTACCTGTGAAATATAGAGAGAACCGCTTATCCGGCAGTTCTCTCTATATCTAATACTCCTTCAATCTGTCTGAGTTTATCAGATAATTTATTTAATTCCTCAATTCCGTGAATATCGAACGTCATGACGATCGTCGCCTTGCCCTGCTTGCTTGTACGCACATTCATCGAGGTAATGTCGATCTGGCGCTCGGTAAATACCTTGGAAATATCCACAAACATGCCGATGCGGTTGTTCGCATAGATCTTGATTTCGGTGGAGTATTTTTCCGTGCCCGTCTGTGCTTCCGGCTGCTGCCACTCGGCTTCAATCAGGCGCTCACGCTCTTCCTGCGGCAGATTCATCACATTGATGCAGTCCGTCCGGTGGATCGAGATACCGCGTCCCCTTGTGACAAATCCGACGATCTCATCGCCCGGAACCGGGCTGCAGCACTTCGAAAAACGAACCGCCAGATCGTGGATTCCCTTGACAACGATACCGCTCTTCGACTTCCCGGCTGCGATCACCGGAACCTTGTTTCCATCCGACGCCATGTTATCGAGGATCGTCGTGTCGGTTACTTCCTTCTTTAACTTCTTGTTGCGCTCATCCAGCATCTTGTTGATGACCTGTCCCTCTTTGAGGGCGCCATGTCCGATCGATGCCAGAACGGAATCCCAGTCACGGTACGCATAGCGCTTCATGACTTTTTCCATATATTCCGGTTTATTTAACTCCGAATAATTGATGTCCTTCGCCTTACAATATTTATCCAGAAGCGCACGGCCGCGCAGGATATTGTCCTCTTTCAGCTCGCTCTTGAACCACTGGTTGATCTTATTCTTCGCCTGTGTACTCTTAACCAGTTTCAGCCAGTCGCGGCTCGGTCCCTTGGAATTCTGGGAGGTAATAATCTCGACACGGTCACCATTTTTAATGACATAATCGATGTTGACCAGTTTTCCGTTGACACGGGCACCAACCATCTTGTTGCCGACCGCACTGTGGATCGAATACGCAAAATCGATCGGTGTGGAACCGCTCGGCAGGTTCTTGACATCACCCGTCGGGGTAAAGCAGTATACATCATCCGTAAAGAGGTCCAGATCACTCTTTAAGAGACTTAAGAACTCTTTATTATCGGACATATCCCGCTGCCATTCCAGGATCTCACGCAGCCAGGAAAGCTTTGCCTCGGCGCTGTCGATCGCCGCCTTGCTGCTGCCGCTCTCCTTATATTTCCAGTGTGCCGCGATACCATACTCAGCGGTACGGTGCATCTCATAGGTGCGGATCTGAATCTCAAACGGCTGTCCACTGCTGCCAATCAGAGTCGTATGCAGCGACTGGTACATATTCGGTTTCGGCATGGCAATATAATCTTTAAACCGTCCCGGAATCGGTTTGTACATCTCATGGATGACACCGAGCGCCGCATAACAGGCTTTCACGCTCTCCACGATAATCCGGACCGCAAAAATATCATAGATCTGATCCAGCGTCTTGTCCTGGTTTACCATCTTTTTATAGATGCTGAAGAAATGTTTCACACGGCCGTCTACCTTGGCTTCGATGCCCGCATCGTCCATATGTTTCTTGACTTCATCCATAATCTTATGGATAAACGCCTCCCTGGTGTCCTTACGGAGCGCCAGTTTTTCGGACAATTCTTTGTAAACCTCCGGCTGGAGATATTTGAGAGACAAATCATCCAGCTCGGTCTTGATCTTGGAAATACCGAGACGATCAGCAATAGGCGCGTAGATATCCATCGTTTCACGCGCCTTTTCTTTCTGTTTTTCCGGCTTCATATATTGAAGCGTCCGCATATTGTGCAGACGGTCTGCCAGCTTAATCAGGATAACCCGGATGTCCTTCGCCATCGCTAAGAACATCTTACGCAGGTTTTCCGCCTGAATCTCTACTTTATCGATCGTCCACGAGATCTGGGTCAGCTTGGTAACGCCGTCTACTAAAAGTGCTACCTCCTCGCCAAAGATCGCCGTGATCTCCTCCTCTGTCATGACCGTATCTTCCACGACATCGTGCAGGATACCTGCCACCAGAGTCTCTTTATCCAGCTCCAGATCCGCCAGAATGATCGCCACACAGAGCGGATGAATGATATACGGTTCACCTGATTTACGCCTCTGGTCCTTGTGTGCGTCATACGCGATCTGGTACGCTTTCTCAATCATGCTGATGTCATCCGACGGATGGTACTTGCGAATGGCGGCAATCAACTCATTATACAGTACCTCCGGACTCGTAAAATCCGCCGGCGCTTCAATTTCCTGATCCAGCTTTTTTATTTTATCCAAATTTCCCATATATGCCTCCTGACCCTTCCGTAGATAACTGAAACGCCTGCCGTTCGGAATCCGGAAAGCGGTTCACGCAAATGAAATAAAATATTATATAGAATACCCCTATTATACGAATATTTGACAAAAAATGCAACGGCAAACTATTTTGTTACTGTTCACGCATACGTGCCCAGTAACGGAATTTGCCGTGGCTTCGCATTTAAATACGGCAAATTCCTGCTGCCACCACGTTTTCTTACGGCACTTTCGGTTCCAAAAGTGCCTACCCGTGAACCGTTATCTATTTCCCCTCATAGGTAATTAGGGCATCCACCGCATATCCGTTCAGTTTTTCGCGTCCCTTTAAGCCTGCCAGCTCCATCACGCAGCAGATTTTTACAACCTCGCCGCCCATCTTCTCGATGAGCTTGACAATCGCCTCGGTCGTTCCGCCGGTTGCGATCAGGTCGTCAACGATAACTACCTTCTGTCCCGGTTTAATGGCATCCTCATGCATCTCCAGAACCGCGCTGCCATACTCCAGATCGTAGCTTACAGATACCGTCTTGCACGGCAGTTTGCCTTTCTTGCGGATCGGCACGAATCCCTTGTGCATCGCATATGCAACCGGCACGCCGAAAATAAACCCGCGGGACTCCGGACCAACCACGATATCATAATCCACGCCCTCTAAGGATTTCTGGATTCCGTCGATCGCAAGCTGCAGTCCGTCTGCATCCTGTAAAATCGTAGTAATATCGCGGAAAATGATACCCGGCTCCGGAAAGTCCGGAATGCTTCTTACATATTCTTCCAGCTTTTTCATGATTTTAACCTCTTTTCTATAAATTTTGTATCTCAATTTCTCAGTTTCAAATCGCCATCCGGCTCTTTTTCCACCGTTCTTCTCATTTTTGCAGAAGTTTTCCCCTGCTTCTTCTTCCTTATATACATAGAAGCCACAATCACCGCCAGCACAAACAGCGCACCTCCGCTGATCAGCAGTCCCTCATGCAGTCCCTGCGGATAATACCTGAGTTCCACCGTATGGGTTCCCGCCGTCAGTTCCACGCCGGTAAATGCCTTCCAGACCGGACGCGTGATAGCTTCTTTTCCATCCACCGTGACCGTCCAGCCCTCGTCATACGGGATCGTGAGGAACAGCGTTCCGCCCTCGCCCGCGTCGATCGTGCCCTTCATCGCCTCCTCTCCCAATGTTTCCAGTTCAAATGGATGCTGGTTGAGGCGCTCATAGAGCGCACGCAGCCCGGCTTCGTCAAAGCGGTACGCGCTCGCGTCCATGCTTCCGGCACTGTCATTGCTCTCCAGCAGAATCAATGTGCCTGCCTTCACATATCCAGTTTCCACCAGATACCCGCGTTTCAACGTATCAATGCTGCGGCTCTCCCCGCCGACATCCAGTTTAACCGAATCAATCTGACGGTTTGCGACACTTATATAATACTCCCCATCTTCCGGTGCTGTAAAGGAAAAACGATTCCCCTGCTCCTCCCCGTCCGTGAAAATCAGACACTCCGGCACGCCCAGCACATCCGATAAATCGTTCTGGACATCCGCCGGCGAAGAAAGATCGCGCTTCCAGCCCGTTTCCACTATGTCCGGCAGGATAAAGCCGAGCGGCAGCGTCCACGGATTCTCATAGAGGTACGTGTCACCTGAAAATGCATAGAGCGACAGGCGCGGATTGTCCTGCTTGCCCTCATAGAGTGCATATTTGATTGAAAATAACGAATCCACCAGCGGCGTACTTCCCACGATGCTGTATGCGTTCGTCGAACCTTCGCAGCCCATCTGTTTGAAGAAATCCGTCACCCCGGCATTTGCCACCGATGAAAACAGAGATACGGATGGAAAATGCATCCACGCGCCATCATTTTTCGTGCGCGCATTCGTTTTATCAATCCGGTAAAATTCCGGCTTTTTGAGCGGCTCTGTCACCGCTGCAACATCCTGATTGTCTGCCACATAATCAGTCCGGCTCGTCGTCGGAATGCTCGTTGCCGCCATATTGGCAAGCGCCTCCACACTTACCAGCGCCATCGCCAGAAGCGCCGCCGTGAACGCGAAATGTTCTTTATTTTGATAGAAATAAAAGACGCCCAGATACAGCAGCAGAAGCACCACTGCCACATACCAGACAACTGGCTCAAACGCATCGTCCGTCACCAGCTTTTCTGCCAGAATCACGTAGCCAATCGCGGCAGATGTCACCCCGGCAAACTGCCGTTTGGATATTTCATCCAGATATAGATACGCCCGGAAACACATCGTCAGCACCAGCGCGATATAGATAAACGACTGGCGGCACGGCAGGCTGTTCGGGTAATGGAAGCCATGCCAGATAAAATTCAGCACGTTGAACGAAAAGCTGGCATAGAAAAAGAGCAGCAGCACACCGTACACAACCTTTTCCCGGATCGCAATCCGGCGGTTCAGAAAATATAACCCCATGAAAATGTAGACTGCCACGCCGCAGTAGAGGTTCGGCCAATGGTCGAGTCCCGTCTCCACCTGTACATTTCCGATGTGCCGCGCGATCATGTCAAAGATCGGGAAGTAGATTTCCAGTGTGGTCGGAAAATTAAAATCGCCAGACGCCGTACTCTGCAGCGCCGCAATCTCCGGAAGAAGCACCGCAGCCGCCAGCGCACCCGCCAGAAGCGAATACACACCAAACAGGAAAAAGCTGTGCAGACAATCTTTCCATCCCGGCCGTTTCTCCAGAAACAGGAGCGCCACATAGTAAATCACCATGAAGAGGCATATCATAATTGATATATAGTAGTTGGACAGGATTGAAAGTCCCAGCATCAGGCAGTAAAAAAGCCCTTTTTTTTCGCGCACCAGCCGCTCCAGGCCGTGCAGGATCAGCGGCAGCAGCACGATGCAGTCCAGCCACATGATATTCCAGCTATACGCCGCCATATAGCCGGACAGCGCATAGAATACGCCGAAATAGCACGCTCCAAACTTCTGTGAACCCGTGTGCTTTTTCAGATACCACGCCATCGAAAGACCCGCCAGACCGCTCTTGAACACGATCATGTAGGTCATAAATTCGATAATCAGGGACGACGGGCATAACAGCAGCAGCCAGTTGAACGGGCTCGCCAGATAGTACGCATAGAGCGCGGCAAAGTTTACGCCCATGCCGACATCCCAGCTGTAAAGCAGGCTCTCGCCACTTAAAAGCTTATGCCGGAATTCCGAGAAAAACGGCGCATACTGGTGGTACATATCCGTCCGCAGGAAGCTTTCCTGCCCAAAGGGGAAAATACCGCGGTATGCAAAAATCAGGATCAAAATCACTACCGGCAGGAAAAATGCCGCCAGGAGATCATCCGACGGACGGAAAACCGCAGCCAGGCGGCCCATTCCGCGGGGTGATTTCTCTGATTCATCCCACTCATCTAATTCTTCCTGCTCCCAGTCATCGTCATTCAACTCATTAACGACATCTGCTCTGGACTCTGAAAGTTTAGATTTTCTGGCATCTTCTTCCTGTCTCCAGGCCGGCATTCGTTCAGCGTGTCTCATATCTGTACAGGCGGTCTCCGAATCCACGTCCGCACCTTCCCGCTCGTTCTCATACTCCTCTATTTTCCCCGTTGTTTCCGCTCCCGTAAGCTCCCTGAGTGCTTCTTCCAGTTTACTGGAACTTTCGTCTCGTTCTCTTTGCTCCATCTTCCCTCCATCCAGAATCCTGTTCAGGCGGCGTTTTCTCTACTCTTTCCGGTCTGTCTTCAGCATCCATTTCCGCTGTCATTTCCCCACACAGCCCTATTTTCAGGATTCTTTCTTTTTGAAAATAAATAATTTACTGCAAATATAATTCAACACCAGCGAGATCGCTGATACCACAATCTTACAGATCATATCCTGTTTGATTCCCATGCCGTCTACCATCACGATCATCGCCACATACGTGAACACCGATGTGAGAATACGGCAGGAGAAAAACGAAGCCATTTCCTTAAGAAGATATACAGGGTGGAAATTGTAGCTTCGGAATACCCAGATCTTGTTTGTCACATATGCAAACAGGATCGCCGCCGCCTGACAGCAGATCGTCGCCATACGGTAGTTCATGCCGTTGTGGCGAAAAACCGCATAGGAAATCCAGTCCACCAGCGTCGTCAGAACGCCGAATATCAGATACGATATCGTCTCCCTGTTTACAAACTTCCCCCAGATCAGGGATAACTTTTCCTTTATCATCACTTTTTCTCCAAAAAAAGAATTGTATGGGCAGCGGTCCTTCGACATACCCATACAATTCCTGTACTTCTTGGTTTAATATTACATTTCCTCTAACAGCTTGTTGACACTGACCAGCTTGACGCAGAGTGCAAACAGCTCGGTTGCAGTGATCAGATCCTGCAGCGGCGGATAAGATGGAGCAATACGGATGTTGCGATCCTCCGGATCCTTGCCATATGGATAAGTTGCACCGGCTCCGGTCATGACAACGCCTGCTTTCTTGCACTTCGCAACGATCTCCTTCGCACAGCCGTTCAGTGAATCAAAGGAAATGAAGTAGCCGCCGTGCGGTTTTGTCCAGGTACCGATCTCCAGTCCGCCCAGCTCGCGGTCGAGAATGTTCTCAACTGCCTCGAATTTCGGGCGCAGGATGTTGGCATGCTTTCTCATGTGCTCTACCATGCCGTGGATATCCTTGAAGAAACGCACGTGGCGGAGCTGATTCACTTTATCATGACCGATAGTCTGAATCTTTAACTGCTTCTTGATATCATCCAGGTTATTGTGGGAGGTTGCGATTGCCGCAATGCCGGAACCCGGGAACGTAATCTTGGAGGTTGAAGAGAATTTGTAAACCATATCCGGGTTGCCGGCTTTCTTACATTCTGCCAGAATCTCCAGCACATGATCCTGCTCATCATCGTATAAATGGTGGATGCCATAAGCATTGTCCCAGTAAATACGGAAATCCGGAGCTGCCGGATGCATGCGTGCCAGACGGCGGACAGTCTGATCGGAATAGGAATTACCGGTCGGGTTGGAGTATTTTGGAACACACCAGATTCCCTTTACGGTCGGATCGGTGGTCACATACTTCTCCACCAGATCCATATCCGGACCATCTGCGGTCATCGGAATGTTGATCATCTCGATACCAAAATATTCAGTAATGGAGAAATGTCTGTCATATCCCGGTACCGGGCACAGGAATTTAACCTTGTCAAGCTTGCACCACGGGGTATTTCCCATAACGCCATGAGTCATAGAACGGGAGATGGTGTCGTACATTACGTTCAGGCTGGAGTTTCCATAGATAATGATATTGTCAGCCGGAACCTCGATCATATCCGCTAACAGCTCCTTCGCCTCGCTGATACCGTCCAGGCCGCCGTAATTGCGGCAGTCTGTCCCATCTTCGCAGGTCAGATCACTGTCGCTGCTCAGTACGTCCATCATTCCCATCGATAAATCAAGCTGCTCTGCACTTGGCTTACCGCGTGACATATCCAGCGTCAGATTCTTGCCCTGAAACTCCCGGTACTGATCGCTCAGATCACGCTTAAGCTCCAGAAGTTCTTCTTTCGTCATCTCGCTATAAGGCTTCATCCTTCAACATCCTCCTTGTTTCTCTTATTTATTTCATCATAATTTCATAATCTGCTTTTCATCCAGCTCCCCTTGTTCAAGGGTTCGGAGCATCTCATCTAAGCATCGTTATAATAATAACATAGGTACAAAGGGCATGACAAGCATTAATTTGTTATGTCAGCACATAAAATTTGTTATATGGTACCGCTTGGTTTTTCCGATTCGGTGCATTTCACGGACACCAAATTATAATAAAAACATGATGTTCCCCCTTCTTTCATATACTTATGAAAATATATCTTTCAGGTCACATCATGTTCATTCATTTTCCCATGCATTCTGTTCCATCACGTTTCCGGCACATCATTTCCCCGCTGCTGGTTCCCGCCCTGTTTGCCATCTCTTTCTTCGCCGGGCAGACTGCCGCGCATTTCCTGCGCCGTCCATCCGGGCACACGGTTTCAGCGCCTGTTATCGCCTGTGGCTCTTGGATTTCATCTCTTCGCGAAAAAGCGTGGTACAAAATTCAGAAAAGGAACCGGTACTTTTTCCGGCAGGGGAGAG
>ENA-USYV01002162-USYV01002162.1-human-gut-metagenome-genome-assembly--contig:-NODE-2162-length-16510-cov-3.800645_pt1 | contig 16510 bp, 10 predicted proteins | sample MGYA00250066_ERZ773514 | MGnify/ENA primary metagenome ERZ773514 (study PRJEB29103, sample SAMN06112049) | human gut metagenome | biome: human gut; feature: ankylosing spondylitis patient; material... | reverse complement strand
CCGCGATCATGCAGCAGTACGGTAGAAATTTGTGCTTTGTTACATACGGGAAAGCAAGCAGCACAAAGGACGTCGCCATGTAATACCGAATCAAATCAAACGAAGTGTATAAATACGGAAACGATAGCAGTACAACTGCCGCTGGCAGAATGTGCTCTGTATTCTTGTAGAGAAAACTGCATGCGGCAAAAGCAATAAAGCCACTGGTAACCCAGTACATTGTGCGCGCGGTGCCGCCGCAAACCGCAATCAGCTTGCAAAACACATAAAATCCATACTCCATAAAGTAGGTATATCGCCGTGGGGAAACCCACGACGACTCGGAAAAGGTGCGGAACGCCGATGCATAGGAGCGGCCATCATAGGAAACATCAAAGCTCCGCGCGCCGGAAACCATGGTCAACGTCGCTGCAACCAGCACAAGATAAAAAATGCGCCCGCCCTTCTTTTGCAGGACGCCGAGCCATTGAAACAGCACGCCTACCGCAAGCAGAACGCCATAGTAAATAAAGTAAATCGCCATTTGCTCTAACCAAGCTTTCTATCGTTTCACCAATCTTTTTAGGAGAGGCTGCGGAAGCGCGCAAAGAAACGCGCAATAAACGCACCGCTTTTGCAGCGGATATTTTACCATTCTCAAGTATCGCCGCGCACCGGCGCGGTCACCCTTCAGCAGCAGCTGGCGACAGCAGGTACAGCGCCACCGATCCAGCAGAAGCCGGATGCTCCGCCGCTTGTCTTTCGTCACAGCCGGATCTTGCATTAGTTGCATCTCCCGGCGTGCAAACGCCCATTCCAGATTGTTCGTTCCGCCGGCCGTAGCGGTACTCAGCTCACGCCGATAAATCGCAGTCTCCTTGCGTATCAACAACAGGGGTTCGATTGCCGCAATGCGATACCAAAGATCCGTATCCTCGCCAATCCGTTCACCGACTTCGAAGCGCTGGTTTTCCAGAATGGTGCGGTGGACACACACGGTATCTGTGTGGATGAATGTAGTAGAATGCTTCAGTACCAAATCAAAATAATTCTCTATCCACATCTGCTCCGGCTGCTGCGGCAGCAGCGCCAGTTTGGACTTCACCGTTCCATCCGGATAAGTCATCCGATACATGGTACTGAGAAAATGCGCATCCGGTCGGCCGTCAATGGCACTGCTCAGGGTCGCCAAATGCTCCGGAAGCCAGAGATCATCTGCGTCTAAAAAGCAAATGTACGCCCCGCTGCTCTCTTGGATGCCACGGTTTCGCGCAGCGGACACGCCCGCGTTCTGCTGCCGGATGAGTCGAAAGTTTCCGCAAACCGGCAAAAGCGCCGTTTCAAGATTGTCGGTCGAGCCATCATCCACAAGGATAATCTCATAATCTGTGCAACTCTGCGCGAGGACGCTTCTCACAGTTTCCAGAATGGTGTCCGCCTTATTAAAAATCGGTATCACTACAGAAAATCTCATATACGATCCTTTCAGGGCAGGCCGCGGATACCGAAGGGGAGAATCCCCCCTCGATATCCGATAGAAATACATTGCGTTACGTTTCGATCATCTTGCCATCCGCGCCGAAGTTATAAAATCCAGCGGGCAGGAGATCGTTGGGTCGATTCACCCAGTAGTGCGACGTCGTGACCACCTTGCAGGAGCTGTTGACGTAGTAGTAATCTCCGTCGATCTGGATCAAACCCGCGTAGGTTTTAACGCCATCCACATAGTAGTACATCGCGCCGTTCTCGGTGACGAAGCCATTTTTCGTATGATCAACCGGCTTGGGCGGATTGGTCATTTTGCCATCCTCGCCGAAGTCATAAAATCCAGCGGGCAGGAGATCGTTGGGTCGATTCACCCAGTAGTGCTTCGTTGTGACCACCTTGCAGGAGCTGTTGACGTAGTAGTAATCTCCGTCGATCTGGATTAGGCCGGCGTAAACCTTGACGCCGCTTTCATAGTAGTAAAGTGCTCCATTTTCTTCCACAATACCGCTTTTCGTAGGATCTTCCGGTGCCGGTGGATCAATCATTCTGCCCTTCGCATCAAAGGTATACTTGCCCTCAGGGATCAAGCCGTGCGTCCAGGAGACATAGTAGGTGCAGCTGTGCACCACCTCGCACTTGGAATTAACGTAGTAATAATCGCGGCCAATCTTGATCAAGCCGACGTAGGTGGGCTCACCGTTGGCATAATAGCGGAGCGTTCCGTCTTCCTCGATAATGCCGTTCTTGGGCACACCAATCAGCTTGCCTTTAGCGTCAAAGACATAATAACCGGGCTCTTTCAAATCATGCGTCCAGGTGATGTAGTACGTACAATTGGTCACCACTTCGCCGTTGCTGCGAACGTAATAGTAGTCACCGTTGATTTCGATCAGGCCGACGTACGTCACCTTGCCGTTAACATAGTAGCGCAGCACGCCGTCATCATCCTGGACAATACCGTTCAGGGAAGGACGAACCATCTTTCCATCCGCATCAAAGGTGTAATAACCAGGCTCTTTCAAATCATTCGTTCTGGAGCAGTAATAATCCTGACCGCATACCAGCTGTGCCTTGCTGTTAACATAATAGATGTCGTTATCGATTTGGATCATTCCCGCCGGAGCTTTGATGCCATCGATGTAGTAGTAAAGTGTGCCGCCCACGTTTTGGATACCGTTGATTTTGGTATTCTCATGCGGAATAACACCATTCTCATCAAACTCGTAGAACCACGCCGGAAGCAGGTTGTTGGTCTTATGCAGCCAGCATTTCTCGCCGTGCAGATTGTCGGCATTGACAGCCGCCGAAAGCACAAGCCAGTCCTGCTCCTCCAAGTTATACGCGACCGCGAAGTAATAATAGTTGACCTCGCCGTTCTCCTTGACAACGCGCTTCAGGCCGGCTTCTTCTTCGATGATGCCGCTGTTGAGCCAATAGGTGTCCGCTCCGACGCTGTAAACACCGGTAACGTCGCTCTGGAATACGCCTTCCGCATCAAAGACGCAGCGTGCTTCTTCCATTGCTCCATCGGGGATCAGCGTCGCGATTCCGGTAGCAGCATAGCCGGTCTCGGGATCGAGATAGTAGGTCTGACCGTCGATTTCGGTCCAACCGGTTTTCTGCGGCTTCCCGTCCTTGTAATACTGTCTGCCCTGCTCGCTCTCAAGCCAGCCGGTCGGGCACGGGATCACTTCGCCTTTTGCGATAAGCTCATTACAAACCGTGCAATACGTATCGCCGGTGTAACCGGGTGTCGTAAGCGTTGCTTCGACCGCATTGCGAATCTCCGGCTTGTGACCGGTAGCCGGGATCACTTCCTGTTTAACAATGACTTCGTTGCAAACAGAGCAATGCTTGCCTTCCGTCAGGCCGGTCTTGGTGCAGGTCGGCTCAACTGCCGGATCAATGACCTCGGTATGTCCCTTGGCGGGGATCACTTCCTGCGCAACAAGGACTTCGTTGCAGACAGAGCAGTGCTTGCCCTCGGTCTTGCCGGGTTCGGTGCAAGTCGGTTCAACAGCCGGATCAATGACCTCGGTATGGCCCTTGGCAGGGATTTCTTTCTGGGCAACGAGTACAGTATTGCAGACGGAGCAGTGCTTGCCTTCCGTCAGGCCAGGCTCGGTGCAGGTCGGAGCCTTTGCTGCGTCAATGACTTCGGTGTGCCCCTTGGCTGGAATGACCTCAACGCCGGAGAGGACCGCACCGCAAACAGAGCACTTCATGCCGGCCTTATGGCCGGGCTCGGTGCAGGTGGCCGGTTTTTCGGGGATCTGAACAAGCGTGTGGCCGGTCGCGTTGATGGCCTTTGTTTGGGTCTCCTTGCAGCGCGTGCAGGTAAACGTCTTGACACCGGCGTTTTCACAAGTCGGAGCAGTCGTGATCACACCATCGTCCCAAGTGTGGCCAAGCGCGGGAATGACCTCGCCGTCTGCAATCTTGTCGTTACAATCCTTGCAGTAGGTGTCGCCGGTGTAGCCTGGCTCGGTGCAGGTTGCTTTCTTGGCATTACGAAGTTCTGTGTTCGCATGTGCGCAAGGCGTGCCGCCCCATACGCCGCTGACATAGTGGATGGTGTCGCCAGCGTTTGCGGTCGCAGTTTCCGTATAGGTGCTGTCGGCGTTGTGCAGCTTGGCGGCGGTGATGGGGATGGTCACCGCATTATTGCCATTTGCATTATACTGATAGGTTTCGGCCTCCGTGCCGGGTGTGCCCTGCTGAATGTACTTGCCGGTGCCGTTGCTGGAGCAGATGTCCGCACCGCCCTTGGTGGTGTAGATGGCGCCAATCGCCGTTACGCTGCCGTTCACGTCCATCTTGGCATCGACCAAATCGTTGTTAGAACGGTTATATGCCTTGCCAGGCGCATAGGCCACGGACTTAAACTTGCAGGGGCCCCAGACAAAGTTATCGGAGTTCCACTCATCGCTGTCATAGAAATAGATATTCTTCCCGTTTGCAACCGTCAGGCCAGCGCCCTCGGCAATATTGATCTTAACGCCCGCCAGCAGAGCTGCATCCTGATTGATCGTCACATTTCCGGACTGGATATTGATGGTGATGTTATTGGTGATGGGCAGTACGTAGCTTGCAGAGTTGACATCCTTGCCTGCAAGCGTCAGCGACAACGTGTTCAATGCCGCCTCGCCGTTTACTGTGAATACAAGGCGGTCCGTCTTTTCATCGTAATCCTTAGTAAAGCTACCGGATTCCACTTTGAACATACCGGTGTCGCCAATGAAATTAATAGCAGTAGTATATGTGGTTTTCATTGCAAAAACGCCGCTGAAAACAATTTCGTTGGCGCCTGCGTTCAGCGTCAGGGGAACCTCAATATTCTGAACGAAATACTGGGAGAAGGGGAAAACCTTGTTGCCCATATTGGAAGATGCGCTACCGCCACGGAAGTCTGCAATCTGATAGAATTCGTACACCGTAGCGCCAGATTCAGCCAAAACAGAGCCGCTGCCGGAGATAAAGCCCCACGCATAGAGCTTGCCGCCATTCTTCACCGTGATAGAGCTGTTATCCGCCATTTTAATATAGCCATAATCGCCCACAGGACGACCCTGCTGACCGCCGCCAGCTGCAAAATATCTGCCGCCCAAACTGATGGCACCATTGACGGTAATAGAAGTGCCTTCGCTCATCGTCAGCGTTCGGAAAGGCTTAGACTCGGGAGTCGTCCGAATCGCCGCAGGAGCATCCGTATACAGCGTTCCCGCCTCATCAAACGGAATCAGCAGGGTAATACCCGTCGGGATGGTATAAGTACCGCTGATCGAACCGTTTGTAGCCAATGTGATTTTGGACTGACCGTTTGTCTGCGCATAAGCAACCGCTTCATTCAGGTCTGCAAACCGCTGGCCGCCGGTTTCAAACAGGGCCGCCGTTTTACTTGCGAACCGCGCTGTGATAGTGCAGTCATTTTCAATGTTCAACGCAGCCTTTGCAGACGTGCTGATATATTTCTCGTTAGAAACATCATACCAGCCCATGAACTGATAACCATCCGCTGGGGTCGCCACTACCTGATAAGCAGTCATGGAGCTTTGCGTGTTGCTATATTTCTCGGTAATGAGTTTTCCGTCTACTGTATAAGTACCGTTTTCAGCAGGCACGAAAGTCGCAGTTGCATTGACATCGCTTACCAGAACCACGTTGGTAAGGGTGATCTTCGTAGCAGCACTGGTGCTGCCAGACTCGATGTATACTTTAACGCTCTCGTTTGCCGCCAGTTCCTTGGTAAAACTGGCACCCGAAGAAACCTCTGCACCATCCACCTGAATTTTTCCGCTGTTCTGCTCAATAGAGTAGTCAAAGGAAAGGGTTGCTGTTGTCGACTTCTTATTTGTAATTGTCAGTGTGGATTTATAGGATGTATCGCCGCATGTTCCACCCGTGCTGGTAGCTGCGCCGATAATGCTCGTACCATTGGCCGACCAAGCATCATCTGCATCACCTTCAAAACTCAGCCCGATATTTTCGTCGGTTAAACCTGTCACAGTGCCACTGGTTGCTGCAAACGCTGTCATGGTCACATTTGGAAGCAGTGCCATGACCATGCACATGCAGAGCACAAGCGAAAGGAATCGCTTCAATGTGCTTTTCATTTCTTTATTACCTTCTTTCTTTGATGATTTCTGGCGTTTATTTCTATGTAAATGCTGAGTCCCGCCGCAAATGCGATGGCTGCCCAGACATGAGAAAGGTGGAATAGCATCCCCGTAGAGGACGTCCGAAAGAATTCATCAATGAAGCGGAACGCTCCATAGGATGCCATATAAAGTGGGTAAATACTGCCGGGGTTCTTGCTCTTTTTCACTCTGGGGATGAGCAGAATCAGCATCACAATATAATAGAGGATCTCGAGTTCCCTTGTTGGGAAGTGAACGTGCGTTCCCGGTATGACTAAGCCAGCGCAGCATCCAGAGACGATGCAGTTGACCCGAGCGCACATCACCGTGAAGATCATGCAAATCGTAAAAATATCAAAAACGGCTTTGATATTGCGTTTTGAAACCTTTGCGCTGATGAAATAAAGCACTGGCATAAAGAACACTCCGCCGAATAAGCTCATGTTGCCAGCATCTCCGGTTTCCAGAAACGCAAATGCTTTTACACTCAAAACACCACATACCGTATGCAGCACCGAGAATGCTATCACGGCGTACCATTTCATTTGGAGTTGCCGCCGCATCCTGTACAGCCAGAACACATTGAAGATAGTTCCTACTGTTAGCAGCAGATACAGTGAATTCGTTTGAAGCCATGACATCATCTTTGCACCTTCTTCCGGCTATGAGAACTCTGCTCTAAGCAAATAGCCAAATAGAACAAATTTAGAAGCAGCACTATTACACCACAAACTGCTACAAATAAAGAACTCTGCATATTGGATAGCCACGCGAACAAATCTCCCAAGAGTTTCAATACCCCGACAGAAATTCTTCCTTGGGGGGCGATTTGCTTTGCGCACAGGACGTACTCAATTGCCATAATGAGATCTATGGCAAAAACCGAAATCCTTTGTCCATCGACATTAGGAATACGGAACATTCCATATAGAACTAAGATAAACACAACAATTGAGAGCAAGTACTTCTTGCGTTTACCCTTTTCTAAAAAACGAACATTATGAAAAACAATGAGGACATCCAATCCCGTCCACAGCACATGCCCATAAAAACCTCTCGAAAGCAGCAGCGCATTAATCTCCCAAGCAAAATTTAAACTTCCTGCTATCAATGGCATAAGCAATAGATGGGATTTTCTATTTTGAATTCCGCACAGAACAATGATTACATATGTCAATGTCCAGAAAATTACTGTTAAGTGATTAAGCAAAACATACCCCCATTGAAAGGTTTCTCTCCATGGGGTATGGCATTAAGCGTGCCATACCCCATGGGTTATTCTGTCATCTCACCATCTTGCCGTCCGCGCCAAAGTCATAGAAGCCTGCCGGAAGAAGGCCGTTGGAGCGGTTCACCCAGTAGTGCGGCGTCGTGACCACCTTGCAGGAGCTGTTGACGTAGTAGTAATCTCCATCGATCTGGATCAAGCCGGCATAAGTCTTGACGCCGTCCACATAGTAATACAACTCGCCTTCCTCGCTGACGATACCGTTTTTCACTTCGGGATCGGGATCAGGATCGGGCGTGACCGTAGGCGGGTTGAGCATCTTGCCGTCCGCGCCGAAGTCATAGAAGCCTGCCGGAAGAAGGCCGTTGGAGCGGTTCACCCAGTAGTGCAGCGTCGTGACCACCTTGCAGGAGCTGTTGACGTAGTAGTAATCTCCGTCGATCTGGATCAAGCCGGCGTAGGTCGGGATGCCATTAACATAGTACCAATATTCTCCATCGACCTCCACGATACCATTATAGTTCGGATTGGTCTTCACGATCATGTGACCATTTTCATCGAAATTATAGAAACCTTCCGCAAACCCTGTATCATTGGGGTACGACACCCAGTACCGTCCGTTCTTCACAGCTTTATAATTACTGGCAAAGTAGTAATAGTATCCGTCTTCTGCCAGATACAGGCCATTGCAGACTGTGCCGTTGATCGTATAGTATGTGTCTCCGTTCAGCTGGAATAGGCCCGTGTGCTGATACACGCCATGGCAGACACCGTCTTCCCCAAAATTGTACCAATAACCGGGGTCATCGTGGTTGTTTGTCTCCTTCACATAACGAAGGCCTTCGTATCTGTAGCCGTTCTGGTCGAAATAGTAACGATTTCCGTCCACCGCAAACCACTTGCCGTAGACATAGACCGGTCCATAATAATACTTCGTTCCGGAATTTGTTGTTAGCCAGTCGCCACGAATAAGTTTGCCATTTTCAAACTCATAGGTCAGGTTCGCAAAGAACCGCTGCGTTTTTCCGTTCAATCCCTTGAACGTATTCTTGTCGAAGTAGTAGTAACTCTCTTCGCCGTTTTCATCCAGGAGACTCCACCAACCAGAACGCAGGATGCCGTTGATGGCGTAATACCGTGCGCCGTCAAGTTCGAACAGGCCTGTGACCTTACCCTCGCAAGCACCGGTCGTCTCATTGAACTGGTAGAAATACTCGTTGCTTTCATCGTTGAGACCAGGGACCTTGTGAACGCCCTTCACAGCGACGTTATCCACAAAGTAGTAGGTTGCGCCGTTGATCTGCTTCCAGCCGGACCAGACTGTGCCATCCAGAATGAACTTATCCGTAAATTTCTGATACGATTCGCAGTAAAAATGGCCGCCCTTGGGATGTGTGACATTTTCCGGCTCCTCATAGGGATAAATACCATATTGCTCTTGGAAAGAGGTCTGCTTGGCCATGCTGTAGAGCGCGTTTGCGCCAAGATAGATATCATAGCCGATCGAACCAGCGTTCGTAATTGTCAGCGTCTGATTCGCGCCGTTCTTAGCGGTCATCTTTACACCACTGAGAATGCAGATGGGGTTGGCCGTTTCAGGATCAATGGCCTGGCTCTGCTTGATGAAATTGCACTTCACCGTGAGCAGATTATTCTCGTCCATGGATGCGGACGTCAGACGGAAATAATCATTCGACACCGTCAGGTTGGAAATGTCCACATCGACATTCTGGTCGAACTGGAACTTCACCGTCACCTCAGTCTTCGGGCTGACACGCTCTGCCAGCTGGAGCAGCAGATCCCAGGCCGTGATGCCGGAAATATCGCCGCCAGCAACCATGGACAGAAGCGGCTCCAGCTTTTCAGGCATCTTGATCGTCATCATATCCAGTCCGAAGACATAGGTGACGTTCATGGGCTGGTTGGGATCGATCACATGATAGCGGCCTGTCTCGCCGTCGCCGCCGGGGAGATATTCCGCGTTGGAGACTTCTCTTGTCCATGCGAAGGTTCTGTCGCCGCCTGTGGCGTTGTCAAAGTCGAAAATCGCCTGATTGGCACTGTACATGGCGACCTTGATCGTGGCACTGATGGAATAGTCCCGCGTGATCATAGCCGTGATGGTAACGTTGCGCAGGCCGGATCCCTCGCTGCCAGTAAAGGCAAAGCCATTGTTCGCAGCTTCCACAGTACCTGCTGCGCTGTTGCTCAGTTCAAATGTGATATCGCCCGCGCATACAGCGACGGGATTCTCATTATAGGTTGCGATCAGGGGAAGGCGCACCGAATCCCCGTAGATGGCGTTGATGCTTGTCTTGGAAAATTTCAGTCCATTCGGCTCGACCACGGTAAGCGTCTTGCTGCCGATCACCGTGTCACCGGACAGGAGCTGAATTTCCACGCTGCCTTTCTTGACGGCGGTGAAAACACCATCTTCAGAGACGGTACCGATGGTTTCATCCGCGGACTTCCATGTGATATCGGCAGGAAGTTCCGCCGCGCTGCCGGACACACTGACACCGGAAGCAACCAGACGAACCGTGGCGCCGCTCGTCAAGTAATCGTAAGCAGAGGTGATCAGGGCATGATCAAACTCCGTAGAGACAGGGGCCGTGGAGACCACCATCAGAGAGGAACTAACGGAACGCTCATAACCATCCGAAGGACGGTTCACAACCGTGAGCGTATTGCTGCCTTCCTGCTTCGCTACGAAGGTAGTGGAACCGCCGCCATCCAGATTGATTGCGGTCACACAGCCTGCGTCCAGCATGATCTGTGCCAGTTCTTCAGCACTGCCGCCAGCGGAGAAGGGTTCCTGACGGCCGTCCAGCACCATCATGACGACCTTGCCCTCAGCAGTGATACCCACACAAGTGCGGGAATGACGGCTGTTATAATAGTCCGCCGCACTGGTCACGACAGGCTTCCCATCCTTGACCAGATAAACGCTGCCACCGACAGCCTCTTGGATCTGATCCTGATAAGCTGCGTAATCGCTGGGCCCGCCGATCATGGCAGTCCCGTCTTTCAGGATCGCAAAGAAGTTTTTGGAGGTGCCGCCATGATACTCGACACCATCCATAACCAGAGCGCCGCTGGGGGCACCGGTGGTCATGTTGTAGAAGTCAGCGTTGACACCGACCACTGCATTGTAGTGCTCGACGTAGTTTGCCGCATCGGACGGATCGGAATGACGCTTCTGAGCCGCCGCCATCTGATCGGACACGCGGGACATTGCCCAGCCCTGGCTCGGATCGTTGTCGTGATAATTGGCGTGGATGCTCACATCCTCCCGGGCGATATCCGCCGTGGCAATGTAGTAGACGATCTGCTTGTCGTCCTTGGTCAGTGCATAGTTGATCGTCTGCGTCACACCGGGCGCGACCGTCGTCGTGTCCGAGGAAAACACAGAATAGTAGGCATTATCCGGCTTCGGCTCGGGCTTAGGATCCGGATCGACCGGGTCGGGATCAACGGGATCCGTGCCGTTGGGATCGCCAGCCAGATCAAACAGATAATCCGCAAATGCATAGCAGCAGGCCTTGCGCAGCGTCTCGCAATTGGGCAGATCTGTCAGCGAGTACGAGCTCTCCAGCGCACCGATCAGGGTATTCCCGGTATAGGTGCTCAGGACCTTGCTCCGGATACCGTCTTTGGTGACCATGCCGCCCAGACGGTTGGTCAGGAAGTAGGAAGCGCGGCTTGCGTCTGTAAGCCCTGCGGTAAAGTAGTTCTCAATGATCGTGCTCAACGCCACACCGCCGCGGTTCATCTCCGTTGTGAGATAGAACGCATCCATGTCGCCATAGAGGTCCGTATCAGTGAAGGAGTGACCCACACTGTTGAGTGTGCCGTAATCTACACCGAGGTATTTTGTACGAATGTTGGCGGCAAGCGTATCGACGTCAGTCTCCGTGGTATCTACCTTGTCAGCGATATCCACGTTTTCGGCGCAGTACATCAGATCTGTAATGTCACCGGCCCAACTGCCCATGTCGGCACGAGCCTGAACAACAGCATCCGTCATGCCCTGCACCTTGGCGTAATTGGCCACATCCATTGCGCCAAACACATGGCCAAGGTCAACTTTATTGCCATTGGGCAATGTGAAGTTGCCCAAGTTCTTCAGCGCAGAAGCCGAAGTGTTGTTCGCGGTATCCTGCTCGGAAACGTAGGCGGTAAAGGCAGTATTCTCCTTGCCGCAGACCATTTCCCATGTGCCGGAGGTGTACCGCTCCACGCCTGTACGGATATAGTTGATGATCAGCGCATTGGCATCCTCACCGGCATTTTCTTCCGCATAGGTCTGGGCATAGCCTTCCAGAACCTTGAAACAGGAAAGGAATGTCGCATAGTCTGAAATCATCGTAGTTGCAGCTGCGTTCCCCCCGGAAGCAACAGAGCCTTCATCGTTTGAGCCCGCCGCGAAGACGCTGACCGGCAGCATAGCTGTCAGCAGCATCACAAGAACAAGGCACAAAGACAAATGTCGTTTCACCAGTCTACTTGTCATAACAGTTCTCCTCCTATTGTAATTACATTCAGCTTAAATGATCGATCAGATAATTTAAGTCCTCTTGCATTGCATAATACCGGACCAGCTCCGAGCCCTCCAGGCCCGAGTCCTCCGGCAGCTCCTGCGCGCGCAGATAAACATTACGCTGCGTACCATCATCGTCGGTCAGCCTGCCAGCCACCTCACCAGTACCCTCACCAATTAGGATCCGAAACAGCTCATAGGTTTTCTCACCACTCTTGGTTTCGAACACGACCGTGATTGTATCGCTGCTCTGTTCCTGCCAGATCGTGACATACTCCCGCCAGCACTCCGGGTAATACAGGGTGCCGTAACTTGTGTGGATGATCAAATCTTCAGCAGATGTTTCAATCAACGGGCTGGTGTTTTGCAGCACTTCCTCCTTAGGCTCTCCTCCGCCGCACCCCGCCAGCAAGCCGCACAGGAGCACGCAATTCAATAAAAGCAGCCCAATCCGCACTGCGCGGTTATGTCTCGTTCGTCTATGCTTTTGCATGACCTCAACCTCCTCGACCGGAATATTGGTGAATTGCTTTGACAAAGATGTCATCTATGTATGTCTCGTTTTTCTCTGCGTCATGAAATGCATTTGCCAGTTCGCGCGATGCACAGACATAGTTTTCATACATATCATACTGTTGGCAAAGCGCACGAATCGCAGTTGGAAAGTCCGCCGCGTTGTTTAGAATATAGGCCGCCTTATGCCGGTGCAAATACTCGATGGATGCGATTTCTCCAGGCCCATAGGCGATGATACACGCCCCACTACGCAAGCTCTCCGCAACCTTTGTCGACAGAGAGTACTTCGTCCGGCGGACAGCGTTCCGATCTGATGACTCTACGAGAAGCAGGAATTTACTTGCTCCCAAAACCTGCTCGACACCTTGCTCTGTTAGCCGCCCGCAGAATGTGAGGCCGTTGTCCTCGCGAATCTGCGCAAGGGTTGCCGGATTCCGCTCACCGGAATACACACGGATTGTCTCAAATCCCGGCAACCGTGCCTCCTTCAAAGCACGCCCAAGTTCGATCAGCGGTGTGATCCGATTCAGGCCCAGATTGCCGACATAAGAAATACCTTTGCGCTGTTCGAACGGAAGAGCCGCAGAATTGACACCGCTTGAAATGCGAATCGTCTGCACCGGGAAGCCAAATAGCACCTCATAGTCTCTTTGCATGGCGTCGCTAATCGTGATCATGCTCTTTGACCGCTCTGCAGCACGTTCTGCCAATTTACGCAAACGGCGGCAGTGCAGACGTCTGAGCAGCGTCCCGCTCCTCTGCGGTTCAATATAAAAGTCATCTGCACACCACATAGTGATTGGAACATTAAGCAGGTCGGACAGATAGAGCGCAACGCGGTAGGAGAACGCATAGTCTCCCGCTGCGAAAAAAATTACATCTGGTGCAAACGTCCTCGCCCAATCTTCAAGCGCACGCGTCTTCCATTTCCCGAGGCACCACATGGTATCCCGCAGAAAATAGATCATAGGGGTACGCCGTCTGGAAAACTGATAGACCTTGGCCAAATTACCCGTGTCTGTTCTGCTCTGAGATGCAGATTCATCGATATCACAACTTGAAAATGTGCGGTAATGTGCTCTGCGAGTAAATACCGAGCGCAAAACATCACTGTCCGTGATTCTGAAATAACGAAGGCAGCATTTCCGAGTTGGGATCTCTTGATGAAAGTAGATTTGCGCGACGTTGTTTGCCGGGATTCCCGCTAACATATGCATCATGGTTTTTCCCATGTTCCCAGATGAACTGAAAACATTGTGACTAATGACAAGTACGCGTAATAGCTTACGTTTTGTATTCATATCGTTAATTTCAAGGCTTTTCTAACTGTCATCGCCCAATAATCAGTCGGCCTAACACATTTGACTTCTGGAGCATCAACCCTATGCTATAACAAAGTAGAAGGATTACAATGCTTTCGAAAAGTGTTAGCAGATAATTTAGCGTTGCAGTTTGCGTTAAATTCGGTAGGACATAAATAAACAAATATGTCGACAAAATGTATATGCTGAGCGTTTGAGTACCGAACCGCTGAACCAAGGTAATAAAACTGTTTATCTTAGATTTATATACTTTCTTATAAAGCAGTTTAAGACCGTATAGAAGTGCAATACTGCCAACAAATCCAATTGTAAAGCGATAGACATTAATCAGTATTTGTTGTACGCAGTTTTCCTTTCCCAATAGTGTGAATCCACTTAGGTATATGTAAGAATCTCTTGTATAAAACGGTATCATTGCACACCACACAAGTAAAGAAATCACTGCAGACGTAGAATTTAACAGCCACTTGTAACCATATCTGCCGCAGCAAACCCCCACAACGAAAAAGAAAAACATAGACTTATGTGCACCAAGCCAATAGAAATCTGGTGTAAAGAGTGCCGCTGTAAGGATCACTCCATATATGCATATCCGAATTTGGATTTTTCTTGGTGAAATATACTCTGCAAAGGACACCAAAACCGCCGCGATCATGAGTGTCCACAAAAACCAAAAATCTGTGAGACAGAGTCTCACCAATGTCTTAATACTACCGTTCTTCCCCCATGCAATCCTTAGTCCCCAAAGCATTATGCCCCAGACAATACAGACAGGGAGTAATTGTTTAATCCGTTTTAAAGCGCTCTTAATAGGTCCGTATGAATGGATGCTAAACCAGTAGAAATAACCGCTGATGGCAGCAAATAGAGGCATATGCATACTGTATATTGCTTTCATGATCGGGTTGTCCCAGTAAAGCTCACTAGCAAGATAATCAGACCCGCTTCCGTATTGCAACGCATGACCAAAAACCACCAAAAAGATTGTAACGCCTTTTACAAAATCAACATAACCATTCCGCTTCTTTTCAATAATCATTGTCTCTCCCTTATCGAATACTACGGGTAAAAACAGAAATATCCAGCGTTTCTTGCTTTTCTAAATAGCTATGATACGAATTCTCCAAGTCTAAGATCGCGACATGTTCTTTACACTTTCGCTCTTCCATCGGCGGGAGCTTTTGATAATCCCCATACAGCCGACTCAAAAGCGCGTCATAATACGCCGATACCGGAAACCTTCCATCCTCGAACGGCATCTCCACCGTTTCTTCAAGCCAAACTCTTGGCAAAACATTCTTCTTGTATTTTCTGCCGGCCGCCAAGAAAGAATGGAGCATCTTGGTCCTATCCGCTTTCCTGTGCATACAGAGGCTTTCTAATGGACGGCGGGGCAGCAAACGGCAAAACTGTATAAATAGCTTCTTCAACACGCTATCCGTCTCATAACCCCGTGCATACAGTGCCTTTGCAATCACGATTTTTGATGCAGCAAATTGCAATTTGCGCATCAGCGGCCGGTCGGAAAGATTGTCACACGGGAAGATGTCGATGTAGACACCCTGATGGATGAGCGGGTCTTTCGGATGGTATTTTTCGATGCAGGCCGTGTGGTTTCTACGCAGTTTTGAAAACTGCATTGGCCAATGCGCGCTGTTTTCCTGCTGCACATAGTAGGTATCAGCGTCAAAATCCACCGCCGCTTCCGCGAAGAAGCGGTCATATTCACTCCGCATCAAGATGACATCCAGATCATCGTCCCAAGGAATAAAGCCATGGTGGCGAACAGCGCCCAACGCCGTTCCGGCAAAGAGCTGATAGCGAATACCGTGCTTGCGGCATACGGCGTCAAAGTCCTTGAGCATCTCCAGCAGGAGCGCTTGGTGCGCGGTCATGTCCTTTACAACCTCCATGCTAGAATCTCCTATGTTTGCGCATGCCGTGGAGTGCATATGTCAGAAACGCTTGCGCCGACCGTGGCAGCGAGAGCCTCTCGACATCACGGTAAATCTCCCAGCGATACTTGGCCGATTTGAACTTGTTACTTGAACGAGAGCCGTTCACAACACGATAGTCCACCAGAATTTCTCTACAGGCCACCGCGCGATAGCCGAATCTCATCAGTTCCAGCCAGAGCGCATAATCCTCGTGATAGTGCTCCGCAGAAAAGTGATGTTCTCGTAAAATAAGCTGACGGAGCAGCACGGTAGAACAGCTCAGCACGCTTTCCCTCAGCATGGCATCATACGATGTCGTTTCCGGAACGATATAGTCCGATAAATGCGCTCCGCTTTCATTAACCAGCGCGTAGGAGCAGTAGATGATATCCGCACCAGCACGCCCTGCAACAGCCATCTGCTTTTCCAGCTTATCACTGTGCCACACATCGTCGCTGTCGAGCAATGCGATCCATTCGCCCTTTGCGATATCAAAACCACGGTTTCTCGTTTTCGCCACGCCCATGTTCTGCGGATTCCGCAGCAGACGTATACGAGTATCAAGGCTTGCAAAGTACTCCGCAATTTCGGCCGTGCAGTCGGAAGAGCAATCGTCAAGAATCAGCAGTTCCCAGTTTTTATAGGTCTGCGAAAGCACGGAAGAAACCGCTTCCTCAATATATTTTTCTGCATTGTACGCAGGCATGATGACCGAAACGAGCGGTGCCGCTCGTATTCCGTCAATTTTTCTTTCTCGTTCATACATACTTCTTCTCCAGCATCTGTCTGCACTTCTGCCAATCCTTATACCCGCGGCCAAGCATATGGATATCACTTCCGAGGTACTTTACATATCCATTTTC
>ENA-USYV01002135-USYV01002135.1-human-gut-metagenome-genome-assembly--contig:-NODE-2135-length-16722-cov-7.004205_pt1 | contig 16722 bp, 7 predicted proteins | sample MGYA00250066_ERZ773514 | MGnify/ENA primary metagenome ERZ773514 (study PRJEB29103, sample SAMN06112049) | human gut metagenome | biome: human gut; feature: ankylosing spondylitis patient; material... | reverse complement strand
CTGAAGAAAAGTGTATAATTATTTGATTATCTTTTGCTTTACACTTTTTTATACCTCTGTTTTTTATCCCCGGAAATTCTCCTGAGTGACGGCTCTTTTCATAACGGGGCGCTCCCTCTTCCGAGACCCCTCCGCCGGTGCGGCGGTCAGTCGTGCCGCCCCTGCGAACGCAGGTAGGAGATCAGCAGCTCCGGACGGTCGGTCTGAATCATCGTCGCGCCCATGTCGAGCAGCTTGCCGTAAACCGAGCCGGGATCGTCGCTCTCCCACGCCGCATCGTCGCACAAGCCGCCGCAGAGCGACTCCCACAACGAATTGACCCAAAGTTTCGATCCGCTCTCCACCACCTTTTCCATGCAATCCTTCACTTCGGGCGTGTACTCGTTCCAGCAAACCTCGTAGGCCAGCGGCACGATACCCTTCGACATGTATTCGTCGAAAAGCTTCTGTCCCTGCGGTTTGAGAATGTCGATGATCGGCATATACATCATGTTGTGCTCGTATTCGCCGAATTTGGCGGCGACGGCCTCCGCCGGACGCTTGCCCTTGATGAGCATCTGCTCCGTCACGCCGAGCTCCTCGCTGATCTTCAGCGCCATGTCGTAAAACTCATATCCTTGGTCGATATTCACCACGATACGGTCCTTGCAGACCTCCAGCGCTTCGCGCAGGGTCGGCATCTTCCGGGGCGTACGCACGCCGTGCGCCGTACGCAGGAAGCAGCGCTGAATCGAATCATAGGTGATGTCGCACACACGTCCCCGCCCGGTAGTGGTCCGGTCGATGGTATGGTCGTGGCAGAGCACCAACACGCTGTCCTTCGTCAGTTTGAGGTCCAGCTCCATGATATCGACGCCCATGCGGATCACCGACTCGATGGCGGGAATCGAATTCTCCGGATAGTTGCGCCAGTCTCCGCGGTGCGAAGCCACCACGACGTATTCCGACGCGGGATCGTGAATCTCGGCCACGATTTTCGCCGCATGCGTCGGATATTCCGGAGCGGCGGTTTTAGGTCCGGCGCATCCCCACAACAATGCGGGGATGGCCAGAATACAGCTGACAAGTCTCTTCATAAAAGTTTACGCAATTTGGTTTATCGTTCGATAAAATAGTCGCCCTCGTTACCCAGCACGATCTGCTCGGCCACCGAACGCAGGTAGGCCGCCTTGTCGGGATTCAATCCGCAGTCGGCCGGATCTGCGCCGAACCGCTCGCCGAAAAGCACCAGATAATTGACGCAGGCCTTCAGGTATGCGCCGTACTCCGACTGATGCTTGCTGTCCGAGTAGTAGAGGTTGATGCCCGAACCGCCCTCGCGCACCTGCCTGAAGGCGGGGCCGATCGGCGACACCCAAGTCCCGGCGGCCTTTGCCATGGCTTTGGCTCCGGCGTCGTTATAGGTCTCGAAGGTCGGGAAATCGGTAAAGCCGCCGTAGGACGCCGACGAGAAGGTCCACGTCTCCTCCAGAATCACCTTGCACGAAGGCGACGCGGCGCGCACCTTGTCGGCCAAGGTCGTAAGGCCCGTGAGGATCGACGCCGTGGCGTCGCGGCCATAGTTGGCGGGATTCTGGCTCTGGTCCTGCAGGAAAGCGAAATCGTAACCGCCCTGTTCGATGACGTCGGTCGAGAACCCCAGCGACAGATGCTGGGTCAGCGTCTGCGACCCTTTGAAGTGAGCCTTGATGTTGAGAGCATGCCCTTCGCGCCATGCGATCTCCTTGAGCATCCACGCAGGGTTGCTGTAGTAGGAGAACGAGTTGCCCAGACACAGCACCTTCTTGGTGTCGCGGGGCGTCGCCGTGCCGAAGTTCTGCACGTAGCTGCCCGTAAATCCGTAGGGAGGAATGGAGCTGGCGGCGTTGGTCGCCGTGATGTTCTGCGTACCGCCCGCGCAGGTATAGGGTCCCACGGCGCGGCAGCGGATTTTCACTTCGCCGTCGGTCACGGCGTTTTCGAAGCGCATCGTCTGCATGACGGTCGCGTGCTGATACGAGGACCCGGTGGCAGTGCCCGAACACTTGTAGGTATAGCGGACAGCCGGGTTTTCCGGAGCCGTGAGCAGATCGGCCTCGACGCTCTTCCAGACTCCGCCGTCGAGGTATTCGACGATGAAGTATTTGGGCGAATTGGCTTCGCCCGCCATCGTGGCGTTGAAATCGACGACCGATCCGGCGGCGAGATTCTCCACCGGGAAGGTATAGAGCCAGTAGTCGCCTTCGACCATCGTCGAAACCGCAGGACGGTTCGTAACGACGCTCCGCTTGAAAGCGGCCGAAGCATTCGCATCGCCGCGCACGACCGAAATGAAGCCCGCCGCGCCCGATGTCGCAGGAATGACGTTGTCGTCGGTCCACGACGAGCCGTAAAGCGGCAGCGTCGAAGCTTGGAACACCCACTTGCTGGGGAACGCTTCGCCCCGCGCCTGCTGATCGACCCTCACCGTCGCGCTTTTCGAGCCGTCGGTCGAAGCGAACGTGACGACCGCCGACCGCGGCGCGGTCTTCGTATTGGCATCGGCCCCGATCTTGATATACTGCACGCCGGAGTCCCTGACACCCGAAACGACGGGTGCGTCCGAAAGGTCCGTAACATGCACCCAATCCCCGTCGGCGCTCACCGTCCAGTCGTAATCGACCGACGAAAGCTGTACCACGGCGGCATTGCTGCCCTGCGCATTCAGCTCGACCGACGAAAGGTTCACGCCGAATTCCGGCTCGGCGGGCACCTGCGAACCGTTGGGATAATAGAGGATGTTCTGGCTGTTCACATGCACGGCCGTCGCATTGTGGTCGCCGATGTAGGACATGTAATTCGTGTAGTTCACGCCGACCAGCGCATAGGAGCCGTCCTCGTAAGCGCCCAGATCGCCCTGCGCGATGCAATCGCTGAATCTGGCCGCCTTGTTGCACTGTCCGAAGAGCGTGCCCTTGTAATTGGCGCGGTCGGTGATCACCAGTCCGTAATTCTCGCAGCCGACGAATGCGTTGCCGTCGTCATTGACCAGACAGATGATGCCGCCCGCCGCGCCGCTCGTCTTGCAGATCACATTGCCGCGATTGACGGTATTGGTGATCTTGCTCCCGACTGCCGTAATGCAGGTAATGTTGCCGATGCGGGCGCTATTTACCGTGGCAAAGGCATTGACGTTGTCGCCTTCGTTCACGCAGTTCTCGATCTCGGTGTAGCGGTTCGCAGCGGCCACGATACCCGAAGCGCGGGCTACCTGCGTGTCGAGGTCTCCGTAATTGGCGCACTCGGCGATCGTCACCACGGCCGTCGTGTTGCTCTTGTTCGAGCTGAAGCCGACGATACCGCCCACGTGAATGCCCGTCGCGCCGTTCTTGGTGTTGCCGCCCGACGTGGCCGTCAGAGCGCCGTGGTTGACCAGTTTTTCGAGCCGCGCCCCGTTTTTGTCGGCAAAGGCGAGTCCCACCATGCCGATGGTCATGCGAGTTTCGTCGGGAGCCGCCCCATCGAAGGCAATCGAAGCCTTATTGACTACGTTGCGCACGGTTGCTTCGTAAACCAGACCGGCCACCACACCGCAGTCGGTGCCCGCCGTCGCCTTGTCTTCGAGCGAGCAGCTCGCGTCGAAAATCAGGTTCTCCACCACGGCCCCGTTGGCCACGGCCCCGAAGAATCCCCATGCCGAGGTCGCCTGCGCGGCCTTGCAGACCATCTTCAGGTTGCGGATCGTATGGCCCTGTCCGTCGAAATAACCCGTAAAAGGTCTTCCCGAAGTGATCGAAAGCGCATTGCTCGCCAGCTTGGACGTAGCCGCGCCGATCGGCGTCCACTCCGTCACCTCGGCCAGATCGATGTCGTCCAGCAGCACCACGACGCCCTTGTCGTCCTGCCACGGAGCGAGCGTCTCGCCCGCATTCACGGCCGCCGCGAACTCGATCAGGTCGTCGGCCGTGCTGATGCCGCCCTGCGGCGCGAAGGCGTAAAGCGCCTTGGCCATATGCTTGGCGCGGAATACGCCGCCCTGCTCGGCATAGGAGGTGATGCCGGTCTTGTAGATATTCTTCGAATAGCTCTTGCCGTCGGCCGTGCCGAGCGTAAGCCGCAGCCCCGCTTCGGATCTGAAACGCCCGACGGGGAATTTGATCGTCTGGGGCTTGGTCAGATCCACGCCCTCGGCGAAGTTGAAAACCAAGCTGTTGCCCGTACCGTTCTCGGCGGGCGTCAGCGCCAGCGTTTCGGGGTCTACCGTCCCTTCGAACGACAGAAACCCTTCGAAAGCCGCTTCGTCGGCCGGCTCGACGGTCAGCGACTGCGCCGCACTCGCCAACTCCCCTGCGTCGATACGCAGTTCGATGACCGAGAAGATATTGCGGAAGGTCACCTCCAGTGCACCTTCGGCAAGATTCCCCGAAGTGGGCAGTCCCACGAGCGGCGCCCGCGCCGGATTGCTCTGCGACTCCGCGTCGAGCGCAATCGTCCGCTCGGCCTCCACGGCGACCACCCCTTCGGCAGTCGTTGCGGGATAGTAGGCCGTCAAAGGCTTCGAAGCGTCGTAGTCGGCGATGCCGGCTTCGCTCGTGAAAGCGGTCGTCGGTCCCGCTTCCGCGGCCGTGTATTCATAGGCCGCGCCGTCGTAAACGACCGTGATGCGGTCGCCCGCCTCCCAAGTCGATTTACCCTCTTCGATGTCCGTGCGGGTCGCGGGCGGGCAGGCGGCCACGATCACCAGCCCGTCGGCATTCTCATATCCGCCTCCCCGCACCGGCTCCGCCAGATCGGGAGACTGCGCGCACCCTGCCGCGAAGAAAATCGCGGCGAATAACCATGCAAATATCTGTTTCATAGGATTTCTGCTTTACTCTTTGTTCGAATCGTTTTCAAAATCGGTGTCCTCGATCCCGTTGCCGGGCGTCTGGGTGCCGGGCGACATGTCGGTCACGGCAAAGGGCGTGGCAAGGGCGTAGCGCGCCGCCTGCAGCGCAACCGGCTGATTGTCGTCGGTCACGGGCGTCGTATAAGTGCCGTCCGCCGTACTCGACACGTTGTAGCGGAAGCTGTTGCCGTCGAGTTTCTTGCCGTCGAACGAAGGCGAGATGATCGACTCGAAGACGGCGCAGGCCGCGGCATAGCGGCTCAGGCCGTAATCCATGTGATAGCCGTCGCGCGTGAGGTCCATGTCGTTGTTGAGCGACGAGGTGCGCAGGTTCTGCAGCACCGTCCCGGTAGGAATGATCTGCTCCACGTCGGTCTGGTTGAGCACCTTGCGGGCCTGCGCCACGATCACGTCGAACATCTCGTCCTGCGTCGTGAAATTCTTGTAGGGACGCTGCGCCGTACCGATCTTGTCCATATTGAAATAGGCCTGCGACATGATATAGACGAACTTGGGCGTATGTCCGCTCTGGTCGGCCCTGATGTCGGCGATCAGCCCCTGAATGGCATTCTTCTCGGTGTCGCTCCATATCCAGCCACAGCTGTTGCCCGTATGTTCCTGCAGGCAGACGATATCCCACGTATCCGACTTGACGATCTGCTGAATGTTGTATCCGGTGTAGGAGAGCCAGAGCGAAGTGCCGGGGTTGTACTTGTAGCAGGTATAGTCGGACTTGGTCGCATAGCCGTCGGCATATTCGGGAATCGTACGACCGCCGTAATAGAGATGGACCATCTTCAGCGTCGGGATGTCGGCGGCCGAGACCATTTTCGGCAGGTGCTCGACGGCGTCCTTGGTAAAGCTGTTGCCGATGAAGAGGATGCGCAGCGTCGGCTCCACATCGTCACCGCCGCCCGAACCGCCCGAACTCGAACCGATCATATAGGTAATGTTGTCCGCGTTGATCGGATCGGCGGCCTTCTGCACGCCCAGATAACGCACCTGCTCGTTCTCGCCGTACGAATCGTAAACCGCGGTTCCGCCGTTGTAAACCCCGACCTTGCCGCCCGCGATGCAGTTGATCCAGCTGGTCGCATAGGCGCTGTAGCCGAAGAACACGCCGCGGTTGGCGTCGTCGGTGACGATCTCGCCGTAATTGGCGCAGCCGCTGAACGAGTTGGTCGCATGGTTGGCCAGACTGAGCAGACCGCCGCAGCGGGCGCCGCCCGTCGAGACGAGATTGCCGTTGTTGATGCAGTCGGTCATCGAGCATCCCGTACCCGTGATGCAGGTGATGTTGCCCAGACGGCCCGTCGTACCGCACGAATTGAGCTGGTTGCCGTGGTTCACGCAGGAGTTGATCCGCGTGTAGTTATTCGCCGCGGCGACGATGCCCGAAGAGCGCGCCGAGTTAGAGGTGATATTGCCGTAATTGTCGCAGTAAGCGATGTCGTTGCAGATCTTGTTGGTCGCGTTGCCCGTCGCAAAGCCGCAGATGCCCGCCATGTGGATCGCCGCGCCGGCTCCGTTGGCCGAATTGCCGTGGGTATCGGCCTCCACCGCGCCGTAATTCTGCAGGCGTTCGAGCTTCGTGCCCTCCGTTTCGCTGAAGATGAAGCCCACCATCGCCGCCGAAACACGCGCGGCGCTGGTGCCGTCGTATTCGATCTTCGCATAATTGACACAGTCGGAGACGTTCGCATCGCGGCATACGCCGGCGATCACGCCCACCTCGGCCGTGCCGCCCGAAGCGGTGACTTTCAATGCGCTCGCATCGCCCAAGGCGGCGCCGACCGTCAGGTTGCGCACCGTCGCGCCGTCCAGCACGCCGAACAGTCCGTAAGCCGTATTGGCCGCACTGCCCCCGTAGGCGAGTTTCAGGTTTTTCAGCGCATATCCCTGCCCGTCGAAGGTGCCCTTGAAGGCGTTGCCCTCGATAGTCAGCAGGTTCTTTTCCCATTTATAGGAGGCGTTGCCGATCGGCGTCCAGCCTGCGACGTCCTTCATGTCGATATCGCCGAGCAGCGACACCACGCCGCCGGCATCCTCCCACTGCGCCGTACTTTCGCCCGCATTGACCGCGTCGCGGAAAGCCGTCAGGTCCTCGACCGTCGCAATGCCCGGCTTGGCGGGTCCGCCCGAAAAGCTGTTGTTCTCCAGCGTCGGCACGCCGCCGCCCGTGAGCGTGAAGTAGATATACTGTTCGAAATTCTGCTCCGTAATCTCCGTCGCGCCCTGCTGCCCGTCCGAGAAGGGACCGATCCGGCCCCCGACCTTGCAGTTGCGGATCGCGATGGTCTTCTTGTTGGTGTTGGCGCAGACGATGCCGATGTACTTGTTCGCCGCGGCATTGATGATGTCGGAGAGTACGGCGCCGTAGTTCTCGCAGCCGTCGATGGCCGTATTGTTGTCGTTGGTCTGGCCTGCGATGCCCGCGGCATAGCCGTGCGTCGTATCGCCCGCAACGGCGAAAGCGACCGTGCCGTTATTGACGCACGATGTGAGGTAGGTGTGGCCGCCCATGGCCGACACGATGCCTGCCACGCGGCTGTTCGAAGCCGTCACGTCGCTGCAGGTCACCGCCGCATTGTTCGCGCAGTTTTCGAGCTTCGTGTATTTGTTCATCGTGGCGACGACACCCGCCGTACGGGTCGCCTGCGCATCTATCGCTCCTTCGTTGACACACCCCACGACGTTGTTGTAGCGTTCGGTGGTCGTCGAAGCGTCGGCGAAACCGACGATGCCGCCGATCGAGAAGCCCGTGGCTCCGTTCTTGGTGTTCACGCTGTTCTTCGACGTGATCTTGCCGTAATTGGTGCAGGAGAGGATATGACTGTCATTTTCGTTGGCGCAGATCGCGCCGACGATGCCGCCAGCCGATTCGCGTACATTGTCCCCGCCGCCCTGAATGTCGATCGCCGCACGGTTCTCGCAATTCTCGATCGTGGCTTCATAGGCATATCCGGCCACGGCTCCCACGGCCGTCATCGCAGCCGCGGTCGAAACGACCGACGAGCCTTCGCCGATGGCAAGGTTCCTGACCGTGGCGCCCTTCAGCACGCCGAAGAGTCCCCAAGCCGAACCCGCCGCAGCGTCGGCCGGAACGACGATCTTCAGATTCCTGACCGTATGGCCCTGTCCGTCGAAGGTGCCCTGAAACGCCGGTCCCGTCATCGCGTTGGCCGTCGTATAGGCGCCGTTTCCGATCGGGGTCCACGCCACGTCCTTCATGTCGATATCCTGCGTCAGCACGGCTTTGGCGGCCGCCTCCTCGCCGCCGGCATTGACCGCCGCGGCGAAAGCGACCAGCTGGTCGGGCGTCGAAATGGCGACCGTACCGAGCGTCGCGGCCTTGTAGAAGAGCGGCTTCACGATCACGTTGTCGGCCAGATCGTAGGCCATGACGATAACCGTACCGCGCGAGAACGAAGCGTCGAACGAAACCGTCACCGTCTTCGCGTCGCGGTCGATCACGGCGTCGAGCCCCTCGGCCTTGGCGACGGCCACGATGGCCGTCTCCTTAGCCTCGCCCGAAAGCTCGTAGGATACCGTAATGCTCTTCGAAGGGTCTGCGACGGTGGTAACCGGCATCGCGTCCAGCTTGAGGTTGAGCGAGTTGAAAACCCGCAGGGTGATCGTGCTTCCGTCGCCGAGCGTCAGGCTGAAATTGCCGTCGCCGTCCAGCTCCGCCGAGCGGAATACCGACGTGGCGTCGGTCGTGGCCTTGATCGGGTTGCCCGAAGCGTCGAGTATCTGCACGCCGTCCACGGTCCAGCAGCCGTCGGCATCGACCGAAATCGTCGGCGTGTAGCCGCTCACGGGGAACTTCTCCCCGTCGTCGTCGGTCAGCCACGTGATTTCGCCGTCGATGCACTTGGTCCAGTAATAGACGCCGTTCTCGTCGAGCTTCACGCCGATGATCGGCACGTCAACGATGTCGTCCATCGTCGCCAGCACGACCGTATGTTCGACGTCCTTGTTGTCCTTGTAGGTGACGACGTATTTCCCGTCGGCGTCCTGCGACACGGTGGTGATGACGTTGCCGTTGGTCAGATAGCTCAGGTCCGCGAGCTGCTTGCCGAGCGTCTCGGCCTTGGCTTTCAGGGCTTCGATCCGGTTTTTGTAGCCGTCGATCCGGCCGCGCAGCTCCGAATCGTCGAAGTCGCTGCAACCGCAAAAGACCACGGCCGCAAATAGTATGATGATATTCAGTATCTTTTTCATTGTCGTTCCGTTTTTCTGGATTACAGCCTTTTAGTTGTTTATCGTCGGATCGTAGTACTCGTCGTTCTTGTACGAGAACGCATTGTGAACGGTCGCGGCAGGCGCCGAAGTCGGATTGTCCTTGTAGGTGGTGTAGCTGCCCACGTATCCGCCCATCGTACAGCTGCTGACGTTGACCCACTCGCCGCTCGACTGGCCCGAATATCCGCAGGCCCATGCCGGACCGTGGTCGGAATTGTAGACGTCGCCCAGAATGGCGCCCTGATTCGCGCAGCCGATGATCCGGATGTTGGAGTGGCCGATGAATCCGCCCGTGCGGCAGCCGATATGGGTGAACACGTTACCGTAGTTGGTACAGCTCTCCACGGTCGCCGTCAGCACCTTCTTCAGGTCGTCCGTACCGCCGATCAGGCCGCCCATACGCTTGCTGTTGTAGGAATTCTGCGCAGCCGCTCCCTCGAACTTGCCGACGATGTCGTCCTCGACCGTACCGCGGTTGTCCGAATTCTTCACGTTGCCGTTCATCAGCGTAGCGACCAGACCGCCCGTGCGGCCCGTCGGGCAGCTGATGTGTCCGTAATTGACGCAGAACTGAATCAGGTTGCCTTCGTCCTTGGCCATGAAGCCGCAGATACCGGCCGTCTGCATGCCGTTGCCGCCGTTGCCGTTGTTGGTGATCTTGCCCGTGCGTACGAACCCGTAATTCGCGCAGCCCAGCGACTTGGCGCGGCCGCCGATGGTCGAGTTCTTCATCACGCCGACCAGACCCGAAGCCACGCAGAGCACTTCGGAACCGCTGTCTCCGGCGAAGTCGATGTTGTAGTAGTTGGTGCACGATTCGATCGTCGAGTTGACCGCATAGACGGCCAGCGATGCGACGCTCGTCGCCTTCGGGGCGTCGCCCGTGAAGGTCCACGTGATGTCGGTGTCGGGATCGCCCAGCGTCAGGTTGCGGACCGTAGCCCCGTCGAGCGAGCCGAAGAACGCGTAGCCCCACTTGCCGGTGGACATGTCGGCCGTATAGTTCAGGTTCTTGACGGCGAAGCCCTGACCGTCGAAGGTGCCCTTGAAGGGATTGACCGTCTTGTAGGGAGTCGTCGTATTGTACTCGCTGGCATCCACGCCGCCGATCGGCGTCCACGACTCGACGGCCGCCATGTCGATATCGTTCAGCAGCACGACTTCGCCCGCCTCGTTCTCCCAGCGTGCGGCGCTGGCTCCGGCATTGACCGCCGCGGCGAAGCCCATGAGGTCGGCCGCGGTCGAGATGCCGCCTCCGCCGCCTTCGGGAATCTTGGGCGACTGCTTGACGACGATTGCCGCCGAGATGTCGTAAAGCGCATTCGAGAAGCGGATTTCGCCCGTGCGGAGCGCGCCGCTCGCATCCTCGTAGTAATCGGCCGTGAAGACGTGCGTGAGGGTCGTCATCGCGCGGGTCGAGTTGTATATGAGCCACTTGGAGGCCGACTCCTCGACCGTCACTTCATAGTCGATGCTGGCCGAAACCTTGACTTCGAACTGCGTCATGTCGCCTTCGAGCACGATGTCGGCCGTCGAACCGTTGTAAACCGGGTCCTGAATCTCGGCCGTGCCGTAGGTGAAGAAGAGCGGTTTGAGAATCGTATTGCCCCCGGCGTGCGCCATGACGAGGATATTGCCCTCTTGGGCGCCCTCCTTGAGCGAGACGGTGATCGTCGATATGGATTCGTCGATCTCGGCGTCGACGTTATAGGAGGTGAAGATATCCACCAGCGCGCCTTCCGCCTGCGAACCGCCGACGGTGTATCTGATCTTCACTTTCGACGCATAGTCCGGAACGGCCGTGTAGGTCGGCGAGTCGAACGAAACGGACAGCGCCTCGAACATCTGCAGGCGCAGTTCGGTGCCGTCGGCGAGAATGAAGACGGCTTCGCCGGTCTTTTCGTCCACGTAAGCCTCTTTGAAGAGGATGTTGCTGACGTCGTCGGCCAGCACCTTGTTGCCCTTGGCGTCGGTGATCGGCTTGCCGTTCACCGTCCAGAAGCCCTCGGCGTCGATGCCCACTTCGGGCTTCTCGCCGCCTGCGGGAACCTTCTCGCCGTCCACAAGTATCCATTCGTAGGTCTCGCCGTTGTCGGAGGTCTGGCGCCAGTACCACACGCCGTCCTCGTCCTTGGCGATGCCGACGATCGGCAGGGTCACGACCTCTTTCTGGGTGGCGAGGGTGAGCGTGCGGCTCTCCCCGCCGCGGTCGATGTAGGTGATGACGTAGTTGCCTTCGGCATCGGTCGAGATGAGCGACACGAACGAGCTGTTTATCAGCTGCGTGAGCGCGTCCATCTGCGTACGGAGCCCGTCCACGGCCCGTTCCAGTTCATCGAGAATCTGTCCCACGTCGTCAAGGTCCTTCTTGATACGGGTATCGTCGTATCCGTCGCTGCATGCCGCTGCAAACAGGAATGTAGCGAGGAAGATCGTATTCAATATCTTTTTCATCGTTCTGTTCATTTAGTCGTTTATGGGTTCCTTGCTACTTGATCCTGACATGCATGTAGTTCATGCAGCTGCGCTCGCCCTTCGAGTCGCAGGGCCTGTTGGCGATCGCGCCGGCGCCGTTCTCCCATTTCCACAACGTCGTGGAGCCGCCGCCGTCGAAACGGATCGCATTGTGAAGCCCCAGTTTCTTCATGGTCATGTAAAGCTGCCAGTAGTTCATGCCGGTGTCGATGCTCGTGCGGCCGTCCACGCAGACCAGCTTGACGGTCGTGCCGGCCTGATCGGCTCCGATGCAGGTAGCCGGCATGAGCGTCGCGTCGTTCACCGCATTCCAGTTGCCGCCGTTCAGGAAGCGGTACATGCTGGAGTTGTGCATGATAATCTGTTTGGAGACGCTGCCGATAGACACGTTGGCGTTGATCCGGACAGCGTCGCCCACCTTGAGCGCCGCAGCCAGCGCCGCAGCCTTTTCGCCCGTCACCTGAAGCACCCAGTCGGTCTTTTCGCTCACGAACGGCACCTCGACCGAGGCTCCGTTGCGACCGTCCACGATCGCCGTGACCGTCGCGTCGAACCAGCCGTCGTTGACGGTCATCTGCTGCGAGCAGCGGCCCACGACGAAGAGCGCATCGCTGCCCACCGGATTGTAGATGCCCGGATGCGGCTCCTTTCGGAAGCGCGAAGTATAGAGATTGGCGTCGTAACCGTCGGTGTTGTTGAGCCGGACGATCGTATCGTTCACCGAGTAGTATTCGTAGTCCGTATCGTTCACCTTGAGATAGCCCGTGAAGCTGCGGTTGTCGAAGCTGACGGTACGGTCCTCGAAGAAGGTGAAGCCGGGACGGTGGTTCGAAAGCGACTGGCGCACGGTCGGGTTGTTGATGAAGACCGGTTCGCCGTATTCGATGTGGAATCCGCGCGGGAAACCGTCGTGCGAATTGAAGAAGCCCGTGTTGATGCCCGCAACGATGTTGCGGCCCTCGGCGCGGCGGCGCGTACAGGTCTCGGAGAGCGTTTCGCGCAGTTTCTTGCCGTTGTTCGAGTTGTTGTTGGCATTGGGGTTGAGACAGAGTTCGTCGGCCATGACCGTTTCGAACACCACGTTGGGATTGGTCAGGTCGGCCTCGACGACATAGACGTTCTGGGCGAAATTCTTCATCGCGTAGTGGTAGAACTTCACGCCCTCGGCCAGCTGCGTCTCCGCCTTCACCTCCCAGTCGTAGAACTCCTCGTACTGGTCGCTCAGGCCGTTGAGCGTCGGATCGAATTTTCCGTGTACGATCGCCATGGCATAGGTCGCTTCGGGAGCCGACTGCGGATTGTCCTTGTATACGGTATAGTCGCCCACGCGGCCGCCGACCACACATTCGGTAATCAGGTCGGCGCTCTTGTTGTAGCCTGCCGCCCAACCCGAACCGTGGTAATTGGTCCCCGACAGCGTGTGGTCCGAAAGGATGACGCCCTTGTTCTCGCACTTGGTGATCTTGGCCTCGTTATGGCCGACGAAGCCGCCCGTGCGGCAGCCCAGCTGCGAGAAGACGTCGCCGTTGTTGACGCACGAAGTGAACGCGGCGTCGGCCGAAGCGCCGCCGGCGAGTCCGCCCATGCGCTTATAGCCCGGATTGGCGCCGAAAATACCGTTCACGTCGTCCTGCACCTTTCCGTTGTTGACGCATGCGGTCACTTGACCGCTGGTAGCCACGGCCACGATGCCGCCGCTGCGTCCCGACGGAGCGCTCAGAGCGCCGTTGTTGGTGCATTCGGTCAGCGACGAAGTCTTCATGTAACCGACGATGCCGCCCTGATGGAATCCCGAATTGGAGCCGTTGCCCGTGTTGGCGATCGTACCGCAGGTCAGCGCGCCGTCGTTGACGCACTGCGTCAGCGTCGCGTTCTGGAGATATCCGGCGATGCCGCCCAGACATACCGAAATGTTGGCGGCGTCGCTGCCCGCGAATGCGATCGCGGCCTTATTGGTGCAGGAGGTGATTTTGCCTTCGGCATAGCCGGCGAAAGCGCCGATCGCCGCACCCTGCGGAGCCGCGCCAGTCAGACGGATGACGCCTTCGATGGTGAGGTTCTTGATTTCGCCTTCGGCGCCGAGGGCCGAGAAGAGGCCGTGGGCGACGTTGCCGTCCGCAAGGTCGAAGGTCCAATCGACGTTCTTCAGCGCGAAATTCTTGCCGTTGAACACTTTATCGAAGACATTTTCACCCATTGCATAGGTGACTGCCTTGTTCGCATCGGCGGTGCTGGGAGTTACGACTCCGCCGATCACATAATCGCTCCAGTCCGTGCCTGCCATGTCGATGTCGTTCATCAGGCAGACTTCGCCGTCGATCGTATATTTGGCCAGACTCTTGCCGGCATTGACCGCCGAGGCGAAAGCCTTGAGATCGTCGGCGTTGCGAATGCCCGTCGGCGCGCCCTCCATCGTCGTAAAGATCAGCGGCTTGATAATCACGTTGTCCGCGCCGTCGTAGAACATCACGACCAAACGGCCCTCCTCGAAGCCGTCGGGGAAGGTCACGGTAATGGTTTTGGCCTGTTCATCGAGTTTGGCCGCGAGTCCTTCGGCCTTCTCGACGGTCAGCACCGAAGTTTCGGTCTCGCCCACGAGCGTATAGGTGATCACGAGCGGCTGCGCGACGTCGGGCACTACGGTCCGGGGTTCGACGCTCAGCAGCACGTTGAAGCCGTTCTGCACCTGCGCCGTGACCTGCACGCCGTCGCCCAGCGTGAAGACCACCGTGCCGTCGTCCTTCATTTCGACCTTGGTGATCACCGAAGCGCTCTTGCCCTCGGCCTTCACCGGATTGCCCGACGCGTCGGTTATCCGCTTGCCGAAGAGCGTCCAGTAGCCCTGATCGTCTACGCCGATTTCGGGCGTACGGCCCGTAACGGGAATTTTGGCGCCGTCGGTATCGAGCAGCCACGAGGTCTTGCCGCCCGTGGTGACGGTCCAATAGTAGATTTCGCCGTCGGCCTTCATGCCGATGATCGGCTGGGTATTGGCGTCGTCCATGGTCGCGATGTCGATCGTGTGCTCCACGTTGTCGGCATCCTTGTAGCTGAGGACATAGTGCCCGTCGGCATCCTGCGTGATCGAGGTGACGGCACCGCCGCTGACGACTGCGGCCAGCGCGTCGAGCTGCTGCTGCATCGTCGTGACCTGAGCCTTGAGTTCGTTGAGGCTCTTGTACATCCCGTCGATGTCCTTCCACAGGGCCGAATCGTCGAAGTTGTCGCTGCATCCGTAAGCGAAAACGGTCGCAGCGGCGAACATCAGAGTCAAGATTCTTTTCATTCGTTTTAATTTTAAGGTTTGTTGAGTTTCGGTCGGTTCAGGGGCGCCGCCGTAACGACGCCTATATTAAGAACACATATCCGGCTCCGAATACGTAACCCGCAAAAGATGTTTTTGCCTGACGAATGAAAAAATCCGCTCCGCATGCCCCGGCGGCGGGAACGGCCCGAAAAGAGACGTCCCGGAGACCGCAACGGTCTCCGGGACGCACCTTCTCAGATCGGTTCCGCGCGCCGCTATTCGGCGTCGTGCGGGAAATATTTCATGTATTGAACGCGCTGGTAGACGTCGCTTTCGGCATTGCCGTAATTCATCTTCCCGCGGAACTCGGCCAGCGACCCGAAGCCGTGGCGTTCGGCCCACAGGTCGATGAAGCGGTTGATGTCCACGATCACGCCATAGCCCTGCTCGTGGATCGCCGAGCAGATCTGCACGGCGTTCGCGCCGCACAACAGCGCCTTCACGGCCGCTTCGCCGTCGTGCACACCCGTCGATACGGAGACGTCGAGCTGCGCCACGGCCGTCGTGCAGAGCGCCACGCTGCGCAGTACGTTGCGCAGTTCGGCCGGCTCGCTGAACGGATCGCCGTTCACGAAGGTCATGCGCTCCACGTCGATATCGGGTTCGAAGAAGCGGTTGAACATCACCACGCCGCGGGCGCCGCGCGCCAGCAGCGAATCGGCCACGGCCAGCACGTTGGTCAGGCGCATGGGAAGCTTCACCGACACGGGAATCTTCACGGCCTCGGCCACGCGGCGGACGACGTCGGCGTACTCCTGTTCCAGCTCCTGCGCCGAACGGTGACGGTCGGTCGGCTGCAGGAAGATGTTCAGCTCCAGCGCCGCGGCGCCGGCCTGCTCCATCGAGACGGCATAGTCGGTCCACGCTTCGGCCGAAGCGATGCAGTTGATGCTGGCGATGACGGGCACGCCCGTCGTGCGCGCATCGGCGACGAGTTTGAGGAATTCACCCTTGTAGGCATCGCCGATATAACGTTCGAGGTACTCGCCCGAATCGCCCATGCCCTGCTGCGACGCATAGTCGAGGGCCGCGGCATGGCGGATGATCTGCTCCTCGAAGATCGACTTGAGGACCACGGCGCCCGCACCGTTGCGCACGCACTGTTCGATGTTGGACACCGTGGCCGTATAGGGCGAACTGCTGACCACGACGGGACTCGAAAGGTCGAGTCCGAGGTATTTTGCTTTCATAAAACGAGCTTTTTATAGTTACTAATCGCTTTCACGGCCGGGACTGGCCCGGCTCAGGCGGCTGTTCGGCACAGCCCCGCCGCAGCGGATTAAACGAACGGAATCTTCACCACTTCGGCGCGGAGGGGTTTCTCGCGCACGACGACGGCGATTTCCGTACCCGCCTTGGCGTATTCGGGCGTCACGTAGCCCAGTCCGAAACCGACCTTCATGCAGGGCGACATCGTACCCGAAGTGACATGGCCGATCCGCGTGCCGTCGGGCGCGGCGATCTCGTAGCCGTGGCGCGGAATGCCGCGGTCGATCATCTTGAATCCCACCAACCTGCGGGTCACGCCCTCGGCCTTCTGCTTCTCCAGCAGGGGGCGGTCGATGAACTCCTTGCCCTCGGCGAATTTGGTGCTCCAGCCCAGTCCGCCTTCGAGCGGCGAGGTGGTGTCGTCGATGTCGTTGCCGTAGAGGCAGAAGCCCTTCTCCAGACGCAGCGTATCGCGCGCGCCCAGACCGATATTCTTGAGTCCGAACTCTTCGCCGGCCTCCCAGAGCGCTTTCCAGAGTTTGTCGCCGTCTTCATTGGCCGCGTAAATCTCGCAGCCGCCCGATCCCGTATAGCCCGTGATCGAAAGGATGGCGTCGCAGCCTCATCACCATGGCAAAGA
>ENA-USYV01002134-USYV01002134.1-human-gut-metagenome-genome-assembly--contig:-NODE-2134-length-16733-cov-7.643372_pt1 | contig 16733 bp, 10 predicted proteins | sample MGYA00250066_ERZ773514 | MGnify/ENA primary metagenome ERZ773514 (study PRJEB29103, sample SAMN06112049) | human gut metagenome | biome: human gut; feature: ankylosing spondylitis patient; material... | reverse complement strand
CTGCTCCTTTAGCTTCCGGCAGAGCGTAAGGCCATCCATGTAGGGCATCTTAATGTCCGTCATGACGACATCCACGGAAAGCTCCTCCGCCATCTCAAGCGCTTCCACACCGTTTCTTGCATAGCCCGCAATGCGAAAGCCCATGCCTTCCCAGTCCAGCTTTTTCATGATGACCTGGAATACCTCTTCCTCGTCATCCACCAGCAAAACGGAATACAAACTCATATTCTCCCGCTCCTTTTCACTCGCACTCATTCATTCAACCTCCGTACTGATCCTCCATCCGCTTCCAGAGAATGCCGAGAATCACCGTACAGATTATGATCTCCGCCACTGCCACATAGACATTCACAAACACCAGAATCGCCATCAAAAAGGTAGCCGCACCGAAGAACAGCAGCAGCTTTCCTCCCGCCTTGCAGTACGCTTCCTCGTCCTTCACCGGCGGCTTATGTTTCCCGCGGATCGCCTGACTGTCGTGCAAAACGATCAGCCGGATTGCATAATACACACAGATCACAAGTAAAAGCAGCGGAATCCCCGCCTGCTCAATAATCGTATCAACCGTCACCTTAAAAATCCTCCTGTACTCTCAAATCTAAAATAGCGGCTGGTTCTAATGTCCCAGCCGCTATTCATTATAATATACTTTTTACTTTCTTGCTATATACTTTCTGATATCCAGAGAGATTGCGATGAAGATAACAACACCGATTGCGATGTACTGTGCGTTTGCATTCATACCCAGGTACTGGAGAGCTACCTTTAACAGCTCGAATACGGCAACACCGATAATTGCGGATGATACTTTACCACGACCACCTGTTACAGATACACCACCAATCGTACAAGCTGCGATTGACGTTATTTTGTTCTGCAAACTCATCTGCATATATTCATAATAGTAATCATCCTCTGTGATCAGATGGTTATTCATATATCGTAATGCCTCTTTTTTCAGATTCACAAGCATTGCATCCAGTTCATCAAAGCAGCTTCCAGTATAATCCGTCTTGTCCTCCAGTTCTATATAGATCGTCATGATCACAAATATGATCATGCGCTTCGCTGTTATCCGCACAGTTTCTTTCTTCGTATCCTGGATCGTCAGGAGAGTGATAATTCCTGCGGCATACGCAAACTGAAGCTGCATGGCTGCTGCAAGCAGTACGGCAGCTACGGAGCCGGTGACATATTTGATAAGTTTTATGGTTTCCTCAGTTTTCATTTTACTATCTCGAATCTTTGATCCTTTGCCATTTCTGTCTACCTCCGAATGATTCCTTTATAAAATGTTACCGCATCTGCCAGATCTTTATGATCGGGGTGTCCCTTTGCAATCCCTCCAACCAGCTTGAACGGACCGAAGGTATCATACCCCTTACAGGAAAATTTTCCGACAATCTTCCCCTGCTTGCTTTTTACGACTTCTTCTATTGACTGGAATGCCGCACTGCCGCCACAGGTGCAGATCAGAAAAACATCTTTATTTGCCGGTAAATTGACAGAAGCAAAATTTAGTACTGTCTGATGAAATTTCCCATAATATACCCCGGAGGCAAAGCCGATCAGGTCATATCCTGACAAATCTCTTTCTTTTTCCTTCGTAGCATCGATCAGATCTACCGCGTTTTCACCGGCGATTGCTTCCACCACCTTTTTGGTATTTTCATGGTGAACCGATGCATAAATAATTGCTGCTTTCATGTACTCATTCTCCCTGATAATTTTCTCTGTTTATCATGCTATTTCATGTTCTGGCAATGGTTTAATTTTACTATAAATAACCGTCCCCTGCCGCCTGTCGCAATTCCTTTTCTTTGTGCCATGTTTTTTCGACCATTATAAACTATCTTTCTGACTTTATCTTATCATGCTAAAAATACCAATTCAATGAAATTTGAACAGAATATCCGGACAAATGACCGCCAGTCTTCAAAAGGAAATCAGTTAAAATGGGAAAACGAAGGTATATGGTATAAAGCTGATTATACCGGATACGAAGGTCTGGTCGAATACATGATATCCCATCTGTTAAAAAAATCATCACTGGCAGAAAATGAATTTGTTTGTTATGATCTTGAAGAAATAAAATATGGAACTGTGATTTATAATGGGGTAAAGAGTCCTGATTTTTTGGGCAAAGGTTGGCAGATTATTACTTTAGAACGTCTATTCCGGAACTTTTTCGGAGAAAGTCTCCAAATGCGATGGATTGAATAGTACAGAGAAAAGATAAAAAGAAGAAAAGAGAGGGGCCTCGGCACCCTCTCCCGATATAGAAGATTATGCTACCTGTGGATAGTCAATAACTGCAATTTCCTGCATCAATTTCTTTGCCATATTTACAATCGTTTCAAGTCGCTCAGCAACTTCATCCGTATAATATTTTTCTCCACACTGCTCACATTCAAGGCATGGAACATTCTTAATTACAATAATGCAATTTTTATAATTTACGACGTGTGTTGTTGTACTATTTACGGTTGTACTATTTTTGCAATACATACACATATCCATCACCTCTTTCTTCGTGTCTTTAAATCATCTTCAAATTTCTTTGTATCTGGATAGTACGCTGTTATGATATATATATTTATATTATCACAACCTGCAACAATATGCAAAATCCGTCCATTTACATCCGTTCAGAGTTTTCTCCATGTAGGTACGGTTACCCATAAGGTCATACTCGAACGTATAGACACGTAGGTGCTGTAATTGTCCTCAAAAAAACGCACCCTTTCGCAACATTCTGTCACTAAGAGTGCGTTACATCAGTATAATATTTTGTCAAGTGTCTATTAATTAACAGCATGGATTCTTAATTGATTCGTAACAGCCATGATGATTAATTAATAGACGTTCAGGAGTTGTAGGTTGTTGGAACTCCGAAAGTATAACCATAATTAAAATTATTCCATATTATATTTTTCTAAATCCTGTACAAATGTATTGTTTTCTATAAGAGCATTAACAACTTCACTCTTTTGGGATATTACTAATATTAATGAACCATCCCAAACCACAATTTCCGAAACTGCTAATGGATGTTGCAATGCTATTGGATTTTCCCAAAATCCTTTATATCCATCAGCATACGGATAATCATATTTTAATACTTCTTCAAGCTTTATTTCTTTAGAGAAAGCAGAAAATACACCCCATATCCATTGGAACTCCTCTTTAGCTAGTAAATCTAACAAGCCTCTTCCTTCAATCCAACAGTACTCATTATTCAAAATTTTTGCTATCTCTTCATCACTTGGAGAACATTCAATATTTGTAATAAGCCAATTATCGTTGTCCACATCCCCAATAATATTGCAAATATCTTTTATAGAAATCTCATCATTTTTTATTATACAACCTTTCATCTCTTCTCTCTATTCTTTTTAGTGCAAGTTTAACAAAAAACCTTGATTTTACGGCATTTGCTAAACCGTTAATAGGTTACATATATTTACAAAACAGAGTTTTCTGGATATGAAGCGACTTCTAAGAGTCCATTTCTGATGATTTTAGGTACAAAAAATAAAACGTCGTTTGTTTTTCCTTATGAAGGCTTTCTTGTTCTCCCAAAATCTCCTACAGTAACTAACCTCTCATGTCTACCAGGATCACCTGCCTCTGCCGGGTCCTAAATTCCTTCGTTCTGCTTATCCATAGTTGGGTGCTGCTTATGCTCCTTTAGCAGGGTCTTTGCCCTATAAAAAATGTCAACGCAGCTACTAGCTCTGATTTGTCTTATATATTTTTACATTCCTGCTTCACAGCACCATTGACGGCGGACGCTTTCCTGTTTACAGTACTTCTTTTTTATGCGGCTATAAGTCCTCTTTCATGATGAATATCTGATATCATTTTAAACCGGTCATAGTCCACACCTTTTGTTAATATCGCATAGAATACACGAATTAACTTACAACTGACAGCAATCATTGCCTGTCTTCGTTTTAATGGATTCTTTACACGAGTCACATAATAATCATAGATTGTTCGAAACTCTTTGTTTCTTGCCAATAACGGTACCATTACCTGATACAAGATCTTTCTAAGTTTTCTTCTTCCTCGCTTGCTGATTCTGGATCTTCCCTTATGTTTTCCAGAACTGTTTTCTACTAATTCCAAACCTGCATACTTTTGGATCTGTTTCGGTGACTTAAAGCGTCTGATATCACCTACTTCAGCAATAAATCCTGCTATTGTAACACTTCCTACTCCTTTAATGGCGAGTAACTTCTCCACATGCTGTACTTTCCGAATGGTTTCTTCCAGCACCCTATTCACGGCTTCTAATTGTGAAGTCCATAATCGATGTTCCTCAAGCAACATATATAACTCACTTTTTGTACCAATTCCTTCATCCAGACCAACACTATTGTGTGCAGCTTCTACCAGGGTCTTTGCCCTATCTTCTGTAACACCTCTGCCACGCATCTTTTTATCGTGCCAGATCTTTCGGATTCCTTCTACTCCAAGTGCGATTACATCCTTCGGTAATGGTGCTTGTTCAAGCACCGCCAAACCGCTTGTTGCATCGAATCTTGTATATAATCCCAGATACTCTGGGAAGTGTATTGCAAGCCATCTCTGGATTCTGTTTGCAGATATGTTATGCTGCTTCATAATCCTGTCACGGCTGTATACCAAATCTCTTATCTCGGCATAAATGCCTTCTGGCATATATGGAATCGAATATCTTCCATCCACAACCAGCTTTGCTATTGTTTTCGGATCTTTTGAATCCGTTTTCTTTGGACTATTATCATCAAGCTCTTTGATCTTCTTAACAGAGAATGGATTAACCATTACTAATGTTTTCTGATGATCCTGTACATACTTTGCAAACGCAAACCAGTAATGACCAGTCGGCTCACAGCCAATCAGAACTGCAGTCTTTTTATTCTCATTTTTTAGTGATAACTAAATAAATTCTATGTTTTCGCCTAAAACCTCCAAAAGAATTATTTCATTCCACGAATCGTAAAAGGTTATGCTTTTGACCTCTGCTATTTCATCAATTGTGCCATCACCATTTACAATATCTTCTTTCAATTCCTCTAACAGTGTAGAATTTGTTTGAATTAATATATCTCCTATCTCTCTACCTATAGAATTTTTTTCTTTGAAGGCATAATAGTCCGAAAAAATAATTTGCTTAATTTTTTGATCCCAGGTTTTGATATATATAATCAAGCAAGACTCTTTTATGCAAATATCATATATTGTATTATCCATGTTACTTATGCTATTTATCCAATCCATTATTTGTTACCTCTCTTATTCTGGGAAGGTCTCTCCCGGTATGAATCCAGATCCTGCTCCAGGTGTATATCCTTCAGGATACCATTTCTTTACATTATTTTTGTTATTCCAACTTTTTGCAGGATCAACCTTATATTCCACATGATAATGAACGCCATGATGCCTTGGATTATACGTTTCGTCTGGCAATAACGGATGTTGTTCTGCCCTTATCCTAATATTATCGCTCGTTTGAATAGTCTGACTTATTGTACCATTAGCTTTCGTCACTTTATTTCTCGGTATTTCTGGTAACAAGTCATCCGGGTTTTCTGGAAATACATTTTTAGGTTTACTGCCATTCTCAGCAGCCTTACTGTCTGCTTCTTTAGCTTCTTTCCCTTTGTCTGCATTCTTCTTAAAAGCTGTAATGCCATAATGTATGGTATTAACACCGTCAACAACTGTAACGACACCTTCTGCTGTCACAGCTATAGTTACCGGCTCAGCTGCTATTCCTATTCCGGTTGCAAGTGCTGCTGCAGATCCACTTCCTCCCGAAATAGTAGTAATCAGTCCATAGACAAATTCCACTCCACCAACTGCTGTGATAACAACATCTCCGGTACATCTTCCTGCATAGTATGCCGTCTTGTTCGTTGCATCCTTGGATAAGGCTTCTATCAATGTCTCCGTCAGGTTAACGTAATTATTGTATGCACGTTCGTTGAACCTGTACTGTCCGCCGTACAGTTCCTCCATTGCCATACCCGGCATATATGCTGCAGTGGGTTTATCTATAATCACCTTTGCTGCGGATCCCAGTACTCCGTTTACAAAAGATTCCACTGCTATTGCCTGTTCGGATTTTTGATTACTGAGTATCGGATATTCCCGAAGGATTCTATCAACATCATTCTCAGTACTGTTTCCACTCGGATCCGTATAATTCAGATAGCTGCTCACGCAGTAATTATACCTGTTAAGTGTCAGCGGTTCTGTCTGGTTGCCGAGGTAGCTGTCTTCGGTGAGGAAGGTCGCCGTTACCACGCAGTAGTACCTTGCTCTCAGATACTGGCTCTGGATATTCGGATTGTAGGACTCTCCGTTATAGGCATATTCGTTCTCATACTGCGGAGCACCGAAAGTGATCTCTCCGGTGACGCTGTAACGGTAGGACTGGTAGACCTGTCCTTCTTCATTGGTGGTGCCGGAGACACTTCCCCTGGCATCGTAGAGGTAGTAGCCGGTGCTGCCATCGAACCGGTCAAGGGAGATCCGGTCGAATCCGCCGTTTATCTCCGCTCCGTAGATATAAGAGGTATCCGTCCTGCCATTGATGTTCTGCTCGACCAGTACCTCTGCATGCTCACGGTTGACGTCGTTTAAGTACTCGATCAGCTCATAGTTCTTTTCCTTACCGGTGGTCTTGATCCGGGCGATCAGATCTGCCTCTGTCGCGCTGACTTCCTCCTGTACCGGGAAGAGGATGCCGCACTGGTTCTGGCTGTTGTTCTCCTCCGCATTGGTTGCATTGCCGTAGCCTGCATCATCCGTGCCCCCGGACTTGCTGTTCTTCTTATTGTTGCCCTTCCCCTTACCGTTGCCGTTTCCATTGCCGTTATTGCCGGAATTTCCTTTTCCATTATTTCCACTGCCGGAGTTGTCCTTGTTGTTCCCGTTGCCGTTGCCGGAATTACCCTTCCAGTCATCATCGGTATGGAGATTATAGTTCAATAAGAATACCCGGTTGCCGTCACCGTCATAAGCCGCAGCAAGGAGCAGTTCATCCCCGTCATGCACTGCCGCCAGACGATTCTCTACGGAGTATTCATAGGTCTTGTTCACCTTGTCCGTGCCGATCCGCCCGGTCTCACTGATCCGGTTGCCATCTGCATCATAGTTATAGGCAAGGCTGGTGGTCTTTTTGCCATTGTAGAGCTTTTCAGAGACCAGCTGGTTACTCTCATTATACTCATATCTGTGCCACTCCACAACCGTTCCGTTCAGGGTTTTCTCCATATAAGTACGGTTACCCATAAGGTCATACTCGAACGTGTAGACGTAGGTGCCATAATTGTCCTCGGTCTCCGTAGCGGTCAGAAGCTTTCCAGCTGCATCATAGGTAAATGTCCGGTCGGTCTCCACGATCTGGTACGCGAAAGTGGCGTCCTTGTCATGCTTGCCGTTATGGCGGTTGCCATGAGGATAGAGGTCGTCATGTCTGCCGTCCTCATGCCGTCCGTTATGCTTGTCATCGTAGGCATAACCTGCCAGAGATTCGATGGCGGTCTCCCCTGCGATGAATCCCCTGTCGTCATAAGTATAGAGATAGTCACTTACCACCCACTCACAGGTATCGCAGACATTCTTAAGCTCCACGATCTGATTCCTTGCATTGTAAGTGTTATAGGTGCTGATGCCGTTCGGGCGGTGGATCTGGGTCACCCGGTTGATGGCATCATAAGTATAGGTGGTAACTTTTCCCTCCCTGTCGGTCACTTTGATGAGATTGTCGTTCTTGTCATACTCATAGCTTACTTTTGTGCCATCCGCATAGGTAATGGCAGCGAGATGATCCGCTTCGTCATAGGTATAGCCTATGGTGTCACCCTTTGCCTCCTCATGGGAGAAGCCGTCCTCTCCCGGTGCACGGTAAGTGGTCACGGAAGTGATCCGGCGGAGTCCGTCATAGGTGTACTCCGTGTCCCCTGTGGTATCCTGCATGGCTACCCGCTCTCCCAAAGCATTGTAGGCATAGGTAACACCTTCTGTACTCTGCTCCCCGGTACTGTCGCTGTAGCTTTTTTCTACCAGATCATCCAGCTTGTCATAATCATAGCTGATCCGGTTTCCGCCGTTGGAGGTATAGGAAGTGATGCGGCCTGCGATATCGTAGGTGCATACTTCCTTTCTGCCTGCGGCATCGGTCACGGAGGTAAGATTTCCCTCACGGTCGTAAGTAAATACAGTGCCTCTTCCCAGATAGTCGGTCACGCCCGTCACGCGGTCCATCACATCGTAGGTATAATATGCCACACTTCCCATCGGGTCGGTGACAGAGGTCAGCCGGTTCCTGGCATCATAGGTATATGCGGTGACCAGGCCGTCTGTTGCGGTCTTTTCCAGCACATTGCCATGGGCATCATACAGATAGCTTTCTGTTAATCCCATCTTGTCCCGGTATGCAGTAACGCGGTTCACCGCATCGTAGGTATAGCCGGTGGTCTGCTCCAGAGGATCGGTCGTTAACGTCAGACGGTCATCCTTGTCATAGGCGTAGTTATAGATATATCCTTTCGGATCGGTCACAGCAGTCGTATTGTAGTTGCCGTCATACGCATAGGCTGTGGTACGTTCTCCGGGTCTTTTGATGCTTACGATATTTCCGACCTTATCATAGAGAATGTCTGTTACTTTCTCCTCCGGGTCTGTCACAGTGGTCATCCGGTCTACCTTGTCATAGGCATAATTCCAGGAATAGCCCAGTGCATCCGTGACTTCAGACTGGTTGCCACGCTCATCATAGCCGTAGGTGGTCACTCCGCCTTCTGGATCTGTCACGGAAGTGAGACGGTGCATGATGTCATAGGTATATTCGGTGGTACGGTCCAGATTATCCTGTTTTACGAGAATATCATTGCCGTTGCTGTAGGTAAAGGCAGTCTCATAGCCCAGAGGTGTCGTAATACCCGTAAGCCGTTGTACAGCATCATAGGTATAGAGATAGCTTTCGCCGTCCGGCTGTCTCTTTTTTGTCACCTGACCGTTGGCATCTACAGTATAGAGCGTAACGTTCCCCAGCGCATCGGTGACACTGGTAACTACATCATGTTTGTCATAAGTATATTTCTCCACAGCTCCCATGGGAGAGGTGGTGGTGATCATACGGTACAGTTTGTCATAACCATAGGTCGTGGTCTGTCCCAGCGCATCGGTAACGCCGGTCAGATTGCCTGCCGCATCATATCCATAGCTTTCGGTCAGTCCCTCCGGTGTGGTAATGGCAGTCAGACGGCTTAACGCGTCGTAGGTATATGCAGTAATGCCTCCGTTGCCGTCCCTGTATGCAGCCAGCCGGTTCAGGGCGTCATAGGTGTAATCTGTGGTCACACCGTTGCCGTCCTTTAAGGTAGTCAGATTACTGTTCCTGTCATAGAAAAATTCCGTGGCAGCTCCTTCCGGATCTACTTTCCGGGTCAGCCGGTTCAGGGCATCGTAAGTATAGGCATATTCCGCCTTGCCCGGCTCTGTGGTATGGATCAGGTTCCCTTCCGCATCGTAAGCGTAGGATGTTACCTTTCCTTCCCCGTCCGTGACGGTAAGCAGTCTGTCGGAAGCATCGTAGGTATAACGGGTGGTCACGCCGTCTATGCCTGTCACAGCGACTGCTCTGCCGAAAGCATCATACGTCACAGAGGCTGTTCTGCCCAATACATCGGTCTGGGAAGTCAGATTGCCTGCCGCATCATAGGTATAGGTCATCTCGTTGCCTGCCGTATCGGAAGCTTTCACGATTCTGCCACAGGCATCCAGGGTAAATGTGGTCACGACACCGTATCGGTCGGTAAAGGTTGCCACATTTCCGTTTCTGTCATAGGTATAGCGGTCTGTCTCGCCATCAGGATAGGTCTCCTTCAGGAGATTTCCTTCCGCATCCACGGTATAGGCATGGGCATTTCCCATGGTATCTTTCGTAAGTGTAAGATTGCTGTCCGCATCGTAGGTGTAGCCGGTCTCACCCCTCAGGGCATCCGTCACGGTCTGCAATCGGCTGATCCGGTCATAGCTGTAGGTCGTCACATTTCCCAGAGCATCGGTCTGTGCTGTCAGCTGACCGATGGCATCATAGGTATTTTTCAGCGTATCTCCCTCCGGTGCCGTCACCGTGAGGACTCTGCCCTCTTTGTCATAGGTGTATGCCGTAGTACCGCCGCAGGCATCGGTCACAGTCGTCAGTCTCGCCAGTGCATCATAAGCATAAGCGGTGGTATTTCCCCTGCCATCCGTCACGCCGGTCAGGCTGCCGCAGGCGTCATAGGTATAATGGACAGTGTTCCCCAGCGGATCCGTACTCTCTGTCAGAAGATTTCTTGCATCATAAGTGTAGATATACTCTCTTGTCAGGTCCTCTGCGCCGGTCTGGAGGATCTTCGTGACATTGCCGTTGCCATCGTAGGTGTATGTGGTTACGGCTCCCAGCGCATCGACCGTCTCCGTGAGCCGGGACAGATGATCGTAACGATAAGTCTCCGTGGCACCATCCGCATAGGTGATTTTCGTGATCCTTCCGTTTACGTCACTTTCATAGGAAGTCACGTTACCCTCTCTGTCAGCAGCCGAAACCATACTCTGCTTCACCGGGTCATAGGTATAACTCTCTGCATTGCCCAGACGGTCCGTGGCGGTAAGGATCCGGTCTGCTCCGTCGTAAGTATTCTTCTGTACCGCACCCTTTGCATCCGCAGTTTCCGTTACCCGGTTCATGGCATCGTAGGTATACTGTATGGTCTGCTGCTCCGCATCGGTCTGTGTAAGGCGGTTCCCGTTACCGTCATAGGTATAAGTCAGGGTATTGCCCAGCGGATCCGTACCGGACAGCATCCGGTTCATGGCATCATAAGTAAAGGTGCTGGTCTGCCCCTCTTTATCGGTAATGGCTGTCACTGCGCCTGCCGGATCATAGGTATAGACGGTCACTGCACCGGCTGCATCGGTCTCCTTTATTACTCTGCCCAGAGCATCGTAGGTATTGGCCGTGGTCCCTCCGGCGGGATCCGTGACTGTTAACAGCCGGTTCATGGCATCATAGGTATAGTTCCATGTATTACCGGCACCGTCCGTCATGGATGTGACGCAGGCACCGTCATAGGTATAGGATGTGGTGTTGCCGTTCGCATCCTTTACCGCCACAAGCCGGTTTTTCTCATCATAAGTGTAAGAGGTCTGTCCTCCCTCCGCATCGGTCACAGAAGTCAGGCGGTTCTGTCCGTCATAGGTATAGCCGGTCTTTCCACCGTCGTAGTCTGCAGACTGCGTCATTTTGCCTGCGGTATTGTACGCATAGGTCCTGGTGGCGCCATCCTGTCTTTTTTCCTGTGTTACCCTGCCTTTTCCGTCATAGGTATAAGTCGTCTCCACGCCGGTACGGTCCAGACGCCCTGCCAGATACCCTGCGGTATTATAGCTTCTCTCTTCGAATGTACCGTCCGGATATTCGATCTTCGTGGTACGGTAATTGTCATCATAGGTATAGACCGTCACATTGCCTTCCGCATCCGTGGCAGTGGTCTGTCCTCCTCCGGCCGTCTGTTCATAAGCCAGCGTGACCACGCAGCCTTCCGCATCCGTCTGCTGTATCACACGGCCTTCCCCGTCGTACTCATTGGCTACGACTCTGTGTCCGTTTTCATCGTACCATGCGGTCATGCGGTGGCTGTCATCGTAAACATAACGAACGACACCGCCCGCGGGATTCGTCACCTGCGCCAGATTACCGGCTTCATCGTAGGTATAGGTCACACCGTGGCCGTCCGGCAGAGTAATGCTGCTTAAGCGGTTCTTTTCATCCAGCGCGATCCGGAATTCCTTTCCGGAGGGTGTGGTAATGCTTTTCAGGTACAGATCCACATCATAAGCCAGTTCTGTCCGGTTACCGCAGCTGTCTTCCACCGCACGGAGCAGACCGAAGCTGTCGAATTCATGACGGCTTCCGTCATCCAGGATCTCTACCACATATCCGTTCTCTGTCTCTGAAAGTCCATAGTCGCATCCGACCGGTGCAAGGTATCCCTCTCCCGCCGGAGTAAACGTGATGATGCCGCCGTTATTTCTAAGCCACAGGACCGATCCGTCGGCCAGTTCTCCCATACGTTCATCATAGGCAAAGGTCCAGCCGAAGCCCAGGCTTCCCTCATACGCCGCACCCTTTGCATTGTACTGTCTGGTCAGGGCAAAATCACCGCCGATGTCCGCAATCGTGGCATCGGTCTGTTCCATGTAGAAATTACCGGTATTCAGGTTCACCGGCTCATAGCCGAACTCACAGTTCTCCGCTCTGCCTAACAGCAGTCCGTCGATGATCGCCTTATAATATTCACTTAACACGCCGGAACTGTAAGCTATGGTATTCTTCGGCTCCCTGATGAAAATACGGTTGCCCTGTCTGGTCAGGCAGTCCTGCATCCGCATGTCGGCAAGGATCGTATTCAGTTCCACACCGTAATGCTGTGCGATCCTGGGCATCAGGTCGAAAGCACCTTCCTCATAGATCAGGAAGCGGTCGGATTCTACGGTCTTGCCGCTTTTGCCCCCAAAGGAAGCAGTCGCCGCCACATAGTAGACCTGTCCGGGCTGTAATCCGGAAAACACCTCGCTCTGCCAGTTGGAAAGCCTCCGCTTATAGGCGATCGCCTCCTGATATTCCCCTGCATAAGCATCGGAATCCGGATAGAGAAGCTTTGTCTGCGCTTCGGTCTCTCCGGTAGTGCCGTTGACCAGTTCGTAGGTCACGGTACTGCCGGGCTTGGCCAGTCCATGGGCTGCCACTCCCAGTGTATCACAGGATTTGTCCCCATTTCTTCTTACGACCGGGTAAACATCCACTGTAGTATCATCCAGCGTAAGCTTCGCCAGATCCGTCAGATCTCCTGTCCATGAGACGATCAGCTTCGGTGCATAGGATGCGGAGGAATTGTTGTAGAATACCTCACACTGCATGGAGGCACCGGCATCGCCCGCTGTCTCGTTGGGTGCTTCCACCAGTGCTTTCATGACCAGTCCGTGATTCTCTGCGGTTCCGTTGATCCATGCACTGACTTCTTCCGTTACATCGAAGGATAATGCCTCTCCGCGGGTAGTGGAAGCCGTTCTGCTATCCAGAAAATAATGGTTGTAATTTAACTGATTGTTCCAGGTAAGGCTTCCCACCTGCCAGGGCTCTTCCACTCCGAAAAGTCCGAATTCAGAACTGCCCTTGCTCCAGCGGGTCTTCTGGGTCACCTGAAATGCCGCACTGACGATCTCCGGCTCCTCCGCCAGCGCTGAGAAATCATAATCAATGGCAAAATAAGATCTGCAATTTAAATGTTTGCTGTGGAAGCCTGCCAGATTTCCGGAGGTGATACCGTCATCATAGCCCACATAAGGATATGCATTATCTCCGATCACGGAATTCGGGCTGCCCTGCTCAGCGCAGGCCACATGGATCGCACTTTTACCTACCTGAATAGCGGTAGGATCGATCCGTACCGGATAGACGCGGTCATCTGCATCCAGCCAGTCACTGTCCGCGGAAACGGTAACCGCATAATTGGATTCTTCACCGCTTTCCTCCAGCTGAAGTTCCACGCCGAAAGAGATCTCTCCCACCGCGTCCTCCATCTCCGGAGCCTCCAGAACGAATACTGCGTCCTGTTCGGGATCTGTTCCCTCTTCATAGAGGTACAGCGTGTTGCCGCTCAGGGTGGCTTTCAGTCCATAGGTGTTCAACAGATAACGGAAGCTGTGGACTGTGCCTCTCTGCAACAGGATGATGTCCTCTTTCACACTGTTTCCGAATACGGTGTACTGGTAATCTACATCCGGCAGTACATTGTTGTAACGGATAGCGTTGTCTCTTACGATACCGTCAGTGAAATCTCCCCGGGCAGGAGTCAGTGTCAGCAGATGGTCGTCACTTGCAATGGTCAGTAGCTCTGTACCTTCCTCCGCTCCGACTGTAAGCATCGCCTGATAGCTTCCGGCACTGTTCACGTAGCTTTTTGCATCTCCATACAGGGAATAGGTGGAGACCTCACTCTCTACCAGAGTATTGTCTGCCTGCTGCAGATTGCCGTCCTCATCAAGATAGCTGTTACCATCGTAGCCGATCACTGTCACATACCGGTCACCGTCTACATGGTAGGTTCGGCTGTACGCATCATAAGCTGCCAGCGTACCATAATTTTCCGGTTCCGGATCCTGATAATAGTTCTCCGGCTGTCTGGGCGGAACGTTCCCGGATACGCTAGCCGGTGTCGGCACAGGCTGCGGAGTCGGTGTCTGCTCCGGCGTCTGTTCCGGCTCCGACGACTGTTCCGGTCCTGCCGATTGTTCTGGTTCTGCCGATTGTTCCGGTTCTGCCGATTGTTCCGGTTCCGGTGTCTGCTCCGGATTGCCGCCGGATACGGAAACCACTGTTTCCACCCGGTGCTCTGTTATTTGGGTCTCTGCTGTCCCGGTCTCTGCCGCCATGACGTGCTGCAATGAACTGTCTCCAAAAAGCAGTACCAAAACAAGCAGAAAGCTCAGCCTTCTGTTCCACTTCTTTCCTTTTACACTATGCATTTGTCCTCCCTCATTTGTGCTTCTGCACCGCAATTAAAGTTTGTTCCGGTTGCTTCTTTAACACGTTGTTCCTCTGTCGTGATAAAGTGTTTTGAAATATTTTATGATATTGATTATCAGTTGTCAATAAAAATGTGTGGTTTTTCGATAAATCGAAGCGTATATTTCAATTTATCGAAATATAAAAAACGTTCATCATTTTTTGACTGAACGTTTTTTCCCCAAAATATTATCATTATCAGCGCGTGTAAACACCTAAATCCTTTAAAATATCATGTCTGAACTTGGCCAACGGCTTCTTCCCATATTCTTCATACGGTACCTGTTTTCCAAATACCATATCGCGGATATCTGTGGATGTCAGATTCGCCTTGCCAACAAGCCTTCTCTCTCCGTTGATTAGGTCACAGATTTCACTGATCTGGGTTTCCGGATACATTTCCTTTAATTCTACCAGTTCTTTCAAGTCATCGCTATGAAAATCATACGCCTCCTGCAAGTGAAGCACCTCAATATTTTTCTCCAATTGTGCATTTTTAGCTTTTATCTTTACTGCAGGCTGTTCTCCCGGCAAAATTCCTGTTGGGGTAAAAGTAAAGCTGTTGTCATCCATTTCCGAAGCAAATGGAGAAACTTCCAATTCTTTTGTCAATTTTGTTAAATTGCAGACGCTGCAACAAGGTACTAAATTATATAAACATAATGCAAAAATCGGATATTCGCTTCGGCTAATAAAATGATCCAGCTGCGTTCCGGACACGCTTTCACCTCTGGCTGTTATGTAGTTTCTGTTACAGTATGGACAAACATTCATATTACTCTTTTTTACCAGAAAAATGTTTACTCTTTGGTCACCTATGTATTCACTCCGAACTTTATCATAGGCCTTATAGTATCTTTTATAGAGAGCTTTAAATCTTTTTTTATCTTTCTTATCTTTCACAAATACATCTGGATCCTTGACACCATGAGGTAATTGATTATATGCTTCCTTAAGTGTTTCATACTCAGCAAGAATCCATTTTTCAAATGTTATTTCTCCCTCCATCAGATTGCTAAAATGTTTTTTCAAATACTTTACAATATCTTTCTGATCTTTACTTTTAACTGTATTTGCTACAATATAAAAATATTTTTTCTCGACTTCCTCGTTATCATATTTCTTGATTTTTATCATACGTTTTTCCTTCCAGATCCCGCAATTCTTCTTCGATTTCCTGTTGCCTCTTCTTCAGGTAGCTGATTCTGTTTTCTGTTTTCTTCATGTGTTCTTCTATCAATCCAAGAAGATGGCTGCGGTAAATATCTTCCCCAATTGCCATAGCGAAATCAGAGATTCTCTGGTACACGTTCTCAACTGTTATGTCTGGCTTTAATATTTGCGACATGTTGTCAGCCAGATTTTTCCTACTTTGGTACTTTTTATTTTCCTGATCCTCCTTGTTTTCTTGGTCCTCATTTAATTCCAGCGCATCAAATACCTGTATGATCTTCTCCCTTGCGAATTCACCCATGGTATATTTCAGGAAAAAGTCCTTCTTTAACAGTGTATGGATATTTTGTCCGAAGGTTTGTTCGTGGGATTCCGTGCTTTCCCCTTCCTCCGACAGGAAGATAATATTATCTTCAAAAATATCGGAGAGAATAAACGGAGAGTTTGTGGCAATGATAATTTGCAGATTACAGGGAACCGCTTCCTCTATAATTTTGCACAGATCCGAGATATACAGTCTCTGCCATTCCGGATGATAATACAGATCTCCCTCATCTATAAACAGAATGGCGGAATCATTTTCAACAATAGTTTCATTCTCATACGCCCTTCCACTATCTCCAAGACTTTTTATCAACTCCTTATTGTTGGCATAACCTTTCACGATCCAGTATAGTTTTGCAAAAAAATCAAACCTTGCATATTGCCCGGACGAGAAATACTGTAAGGTATTTGTTGTATTAAAAAAGTCCATCTGGATATCAGTCTTCTCTCCCTTTACAAAATTCCGAATAATATCATCCTTTTCTTTATCTCCAATAGTCAAATCATCCACCGAGAATGTTTCCCAAAGCATTTTTTTCATATTTTATTCTTTCTCCTTTAAATTATTTCTTATATAAAATATTTGTATTAATAATTCTGTTTTATATTAATCCGTATTAAA
>ENA-USYV01002127-USYV01002127.1-human-gut-metagenome-genome-assembly--contig:-NODE-2127-length-16781-cov-4.372366_pt1 | contig 16781 bp, 9 predicted proteins | sample MGYA00250066_ERZ773514 | MGnify/ENA primary metagenome ERZ773514 (study PRJEB29103, sample SAMN06112049) | human gut metagenome | biome: human gut; feature: ankylosing spondylitis patient; material... | reverse complement strand
CTTGGAACGTCAGCTGGCTATGTTGAAGGCTTGCCCGATTACCGCTAAGTTTGGCGGTGCTACCGGCAATTACAATGTGTACACCCTTCATACTTTTGTCTCCTTTTCGCTGAAAGTTTGCATTCTCACTGCCGTTTTACCGGGGCGTGAGACACCTTATCTTCAATTATACACAATCACTGCTGAAACTGCAATGCAGCATCAGGATTTATGAAAAAATTCATAGACCTGACGGGCGCTTCTGGCATTCATGCTCTCTGTCTGTGCCAGTTCTTCCTCCGATGCATCCCGGATATTTTCCACGGATTTAAATTTACGCAGAAGGGCTTTCCTCCTGGTATCACCGATTCCCGGGATATCATCCAGGATAGAATGGACCTGTTCCCTGCTCCTGAGGGAACGATGGTATTCAATGGCAAACCGGTGGGCTTCATCCTGGATCCTGGTGATCAGGCGGAAGCCTTCGCCGGATGTATCAATAGGGATCTCCACATTGTTGAAATACAGGCCTCTCGTCCGATGATGATCGTCCTTGACCATACCGCAGACCGGGATGCTTATCCCAAGCTCATTCAGCACCTTCATAGCTATATTTACCTGCCCTCTTCCACCATCCATCAGGATCAGATCCGGAAGCCTTGCAAAGCTGTCAAATTCGCCGTTGCTTTCATGAGTGAACCTTCGGGTCAGAACTTCTTCCATGCTGGCATAATCGTTGGGGCCCTGTACCCATTTGATCTTGAACTTACGGTAATCACTGCGTTTGGGACGACCTTTTTCATAAACTACCATGGATCCCACAGACTCAAAGCCACTGATATTTGAAATATCATAGGCTTCCATGCGCACCACATTTTTCAGTCCCAGCCATTCTTCCACCTCGTGAACAGCTCCGATGGTTCGTCCTTCCTCCCGCCTGATCCGTTCTCTGTCCTTGGCAAGTACCATACGGGCATTTTCCAGGGCAAGTTCTACCAGCTTTTCCTTTGTTCCCTTCTTCGGGACCCGGATGTGTACCTTCTGCTTTCTTCTTCCTGACAGCCACTCCTCTATGATATCTGCATCTTCGATCTCACACTGCAGCATGATCTCAGATGGGATAAATGGCGTTCCCGCATAAAACTGTTTCAGAAAGCTTGAAAGGACCTGCGCCTTTGTATCGCCTTTTGCCACACGGAGATAAAAATGATCTCTGCCGATCAGCCTGCCATCCCGGATAAAAAACACCTGGACAACCGCATCCTGATCCCTGAGGTCTTCGCTGTCATCCATTGCTACTGCAATGATGTCCCTGTCCTCCTGCCCGTAGCCGGTGATTTTCTGCCGTTCCCCGATCTTCCGGATACTGCTGATAAGGTCCCGGTATTCCATAGCATCTTCGTAGCGCATTTCCTCCGAAGCTTTCTGCATTTTTTCCATCAGTTCACTAATGGCGTCCTGAAAATCTCCATTCAGAAATTTGATCACCTTATTGATATTCTTTCGATATTCTTCCTGGCTGATATACCCCTGGCAGGGTGCCTTGCACTGTTTCATATGATAGTACAGACAGGGCCGGTCCTTTCCGGTATCTCTCGGAAGACTGCGGTTGCAGGAGCGTACCTGATACAGTTTCCGCACCAGTTCGATCACGTCCTTTACTGCTCCGCCGCTTGTATAGGGGCCAAAATATCTTGCCTTGTCCTTTTTCATTCTCCTGGCAAAAAGCACTCTCGGGTATGGCTCATGAACTGTCACCTTAATAAACGGATAGCTCTTGTCATCTTTGAGCATGGTATTATATTTTGGACGATGCTCCTTGATAAGATTACACTCCAGCACAAGGGCTTCCAGCTCAGAGTCCGTAATAATGTACTCAAATCTGGTAATATGTGTAACCATCCGTTCAATCTTGGCACCTTTATTACGACTGCTCTGGAAATACTGGCGCACACGATTCTTCAGACTGATGGCTTTTCCCACATAGATGATCTCGTCTTTCTCGCCATGCATGATGTAAACTCCCGGTTTTGCCGGCAGTTTCTTTAATTCTTCCTCGATTATGAACATAATTTATTCTCCTGTTTTACCATTGCAGTAACAATAAAACCGGGATTTCTCCCGGTTTTACGATGATCTGTTTTATGCCTGTGATCCCGGCTTTTCTTCTGTTTCTCCATGATCGCTATCTGTTTTCTGAACAGATTCTTCTGTTTTCTCCGGTGCCGGCATATTCTCTGTCAGTTCCTGCCCGGATATCTCCGTTCCGCACAGAACCGGTTCTGTATTTTTTGCTGCCTCGTTATTTTCTGCAATCAGTTCAATGTCCCGTTTATCGGATACTTCTTTTTCATCCTCGGAAAGTACCAGATCATCCAGATTCTCCGGGATATCCAGGCCCTGCTGAACTGCACGGAGGATCTTCATAAACTCTTTACCTGTAATGGTTTCCTTGCGGATCAGATATTCCGCGATCTTATCCATCTCTGTTCTGTGACTTCCAAGGATCCTCTTGGCTTCCTCATAGGAATGGTGGAGAAGCTTCATCACCTCATGATCGATCTCTGTTGCGGTATCATCACCACAGTTCAAAACTGCTCTTCCGCTGAGATACTGATTCTCCTGTGTAGCAAGTCCCATCAGTCCGAACTTCTCAGACATACCATACTGTGTGATCATGGCTCTGGCCACCTTGGTAGCCTGCTCGATATCATTGGCAGCACCTGTAGTAACTGTGTCAAAAACGATCTCCTCTGCAGCACGTCCGCCAAGATAGCCTACCAGCATAGCTTCCAGCTCTTTCTTGGTGTTAAGATATTTTTCTTCCTCAGGTACCTGCATAACGTAACCCAGGGCCCCCATGGTACGGGGTACGATGGTGATCTTCTGTACAGGCTCCGCATCCTTCTGGAGTGCATTTACCAGTGCGTGTCCGACTTCATGGTAGGATACGATCCGGCGTTCCTGTTTGCTTAAGATACGATCCTTCTTCTCTTTTCCCACCAGAACTACCTCTACGGATTCTTCCAGGTCCTTCTGTGATACAGCTTTACGTCCCTTCTTGACTGCAAGGATCGCAGCCTCATTGATCATATTGGCAAGATCAGAGCCTACCGCACCGGAAGTTGCAAGTGCAATAGCTTCAAAATCAACGGTGTCATCCAGAAGCACGTTCTTGGCATGTACCTTCAGGATATCCACCCTTCCTTTAAGATCCGGTCTGTCAACGATCACACGTCTGTCAAAACGTCCCGGACGGAGAAGAGCAGGATCAAGAACCTCCGGTCTGTTTGTCGCAGCAAGGATCAGAAGTCCCTTGGATGTATCAAAGCCATCCATCTCCGCAAGCAGCTGGTTCAATGTCTGCTCACGCTCATCATTTCCGCCGCCATAGCGGGAATCACGGCTTTTACCAATGGCATCGATCTCATCGATAAATACGATACACGGAGCATTCTTCTTAGCTTCCTCGAAAAGGTCACGGACACGTGAGGCACCCACGCCCACAAACATCTCCACAAATTCTGATCCGGAAAGAGAGAAGAACGGCACCTGCGCTTCACCTGCAACTGCCTTGGCAAGTAATGTCTTACCGGTTCCCGGAGGGCCTACAAGAAGTGCGCCCTTAGGCAGCTTGGCTCCGATGGCTGTATATTTTCCGGGGTTGTGAAGAAAATCCACAACTTCCTGGAGTGATTCCTTGGCTTCATCCTGACCTGCCACATCCTTAAAGGAAACTCCCGTTTCCTGCTGCACATAGGCCTTGGCTTTGCTCTTGCCTACGCCCATGCCCATGATCCCGCCGCCTTTGTTCATGCGGCGCATGGAGAACATCAGAAGTCCGAACAGAAGCAGTGTCGGCAGAACCACGCTCAGAATCATTGCAACAAATTCACCAAAAACATCCGGCGGATCGGTCTCAAACTTGATTCCCTTTCCTTCCAGTCTCTTGGTAAGTGCTGTACTGTCTTCGGTCTTCGTGGTGTAATAGCTCATATCCTCGTACTTGGAATTCTTTTTCTTGGGTACGATCGTCAATGTACTGGACTGGATCGTTACTTCCTTAACCTGGTCCTTATCCACCATATCGATAAATTTATCATAGGAGATCTCACTGCTGTTATCCTTCAGCATATTGGTAAACAACGCGAAGCACACCAGTGTGACCAGGAGGCATATCAGAAAAGCCAGAATCGACTGATGATTCTTACCTGATCCCTGCCTGGGATCTTTGTTGTCAGGTCGCTTCCCGTCCTGATCATTATTCAGTTGATTATTCATTTTTTTCCTCCTCTTGTCATTTCTTTATTATAAAGAGAAAAACCATATAAATCAACTGCGAGATTACAAAAATACCATCGAAAAAACACCACACTGGATATTGCCAGTGAACGTAAAGTTGTAGTATACTGTTCCCAGTGAATTGGAAAATTAAAGAGGAGAGGAAATCAGACAAATGAAAATAGGTTTTGATAATGACAAATATCTGAAAATGCAGTCAGAACACATCCGTGAAAGAATCGGTCAGTTCGGCAACAAGCTTTATCTTGAATTCGGTGGCAAACTGTTTGACGACTACCACGCATCCCGTGTTCTTCCGGGTTTTGAACCGGACAGCAAGCTCCGCATGCTGATGCAGCTTTCTGATCAGGCGGAGATCGTTATTGTTATCAGTGCCAATGACATTGACAAGAATAAAATACGTGGCGATCTTGGGATCACCTATGACGAAGATGTGCTCCGTCTTATGGATGAGTTTTCAAGCCGTGGCCTGTATGTGGGAAGCGTATGCATCACACAGTACTCCGGCCAGGAAAGCGCCGATCTCTTCAAAAAACGTCTGGAGAAACTGGGAATCCGTGTCTACAAGCTTTACCTGATCCCCGGCTATCCAAGCAACACTTCCTTTATTGTAAGTGACGAGGGTTATGGAAAGAATGATTATATCGAGACTACCAGACCTCTGGTCGTGATCACAGCACCGGGACCAGGAAGCGGAAAGATGGCAACTTGCCTTTCCCAGCTTTACCACGAATACAAACGTGGGGTAAAAGCCGGCTATGCAAAATTCGAGACCTTCCCGATCTGGAATCTTCCTCTGAAACATCCGGTAAACCTTGCCTACGAAGCTGCCACTGCAGATCTGAACGATGTCAACATGATCGACCCGTTCCATCTGGAGGCTTACGGCAAAACTACCGTCAACTACAACCGTGATGTAGAAGTTTTCCCTGTTGTACAGGCCATGTTTGAGAAGATCATGGGCAGCTGCCCTTATAAATCTCCGACAGATATGGGTGTCAACATGGCAGGTAACTGCATCGTTGACGATGAAGTATGCCAGGAGGCTTCCCGCCAGGAGATCATCCGCCGTTATTATAAGAGCATGAACGCTCTGGTTTCCGGCTCCGGCACAGAGAATGAGGTACGTAAGATCGAGCTTCTTCTCCAGCAGGCTCATGCAGAGATCACTGACCGTAAGGTTGTTCCGGCTGCCCTCGAAAAAGAAAAAGCAACCAATGGCCCTGCCGCCGCTCTGGAACTTCCTGATGGAAAGATCGTATGCGGAAAAACCTCCGATCTTCTCGGCGCATCCGCTGCGCTTCTTCTCAATGCCCTGAAAGAGCTGGCAGGAATCGATCACGAGCTTCATGTGATCTCTCCGGATGCCATCCATCCGATCCAGCAGCTGAAGACCAAATATCTGGGAAGCAGGAATCCACGTCTTCACATTGATGAGATCCTGATCGCCCTTTCCATAAGTGCCGCAACCAGCGATGCCGCACGCCTTGCCCTGGAACAGATCCCGAATCTCCGCGGATGCCAGGCTCATACTTCCGTAATGCTTTCCGATGTGGATGTGATCAGCTTCCGTAAGCTTGGTGTTGAGCTTACCTGCGAAGCTAAGGCTGAGAAAAAGAAAGAATATCAGAAAGTCTGATCTTATAAACACCAAAATCCCCTGTGCCGGATCTACGTACAAACGCCAAACCGTACAGGGGATTTTTTTGAGGGAATCTATAATCAATCAACTTGCCGATATTTTCCTATTTAATTCATCCTATCTTTCTGATAGACAATACCACCTGTTGTAAACTTCACAACACTTCCGTTTTCAACCATATGAAAATAAGGTTCACCTTTCTGTTCTCCTGAAAATATTTTCTCAATTCCGTCACAATATATATTTATAATTTCCGGAGATAACGCATACTTTTTATAACAGTCTTTTTCTTTTTCGCAGACGTGGGCAGGAAAAACGCTGCTTACTTTTTTTCTGATTTTCTTCAATTTTAAAAGGCTTTCATAGTATACACGCAAAGAAGCAGATGGGGCAAGCGGACTTTTTCCAGGATTCAAATGTCCCCACACTTCCCAGGTGAGCATGATATCTCCTGTAAAAAGCCATCCTTTCTTCTCCTCAAACAATGCAATACACCCCAGGGTATGACTGGGAACTTCCAGAACTTTAAGTTTTTTATCTCCCAGATCAAAGATATCCCCATCCCTGACTGTACAGATTTTTCTTGCCGGTCCGGGATTCCACATTTCAAACGAAAATCCCTCTTTTTCAGGAATTTCAAAGAACATGAGCTCAGACATTTCTCTCAGCTCCTGGTCTACGATCTGATGGGAAAAAGGTTCGTCATACCTTCCCACACATACTTCTTCAAATTGATAATTTCCTGAATTATGATCCACATGAGCATGAGTATTTACAACAATCAGAGATTTTTCTCCACAAAGTTTCAAAACTTCTTCTTTTAAATCGGTAAGTCCCAGTCCCGTATCCAGAAGAAGAGCTCTTTCTGTTCCATTTATCACATACATAACCGTCTTATCTATTTCATTGATCGCCCACAGATCTTTTTCCAACGGAATGATCCTGAATAACTGCATCTTCATTCCTCCTTTATTTTACAGCTCCCATTGTCAGTCCGCTTGTAATATATTTTTGTGCACAGATGTAAAGGATAATTGTGGGAATAATACACAAGGTAAGTCCTGCAATAAACAGATTCCACTGTGTGCTGGTAGCACTTCTGAACATGAAAAGATTTACCGTCAGCGGTCTCAGTTCACTGTCTCCAATGAGAATACTGGGAAGCAGAAAGTCATTCCAGGACCACATAAAAAACAATACACCAATGGTAACCGTTGCTGGTTTAACAAGTGGAAATACGATCTGCGTCATAATTCGAAAAACTCCACATCCGTCTATTGCGGCTGCTTCTTCCAGCTCCCGAGGTACATTTTTCAAAAATCCCGTAAATGTCAGAATTCCAAACGCACAGAAGAATCCAATATCAAGAATGATAATTCCTCCAAGGGAATTGGTAAGATTGGTATTTGTAGCAAGTACAGAAATAGGAATCATAACTGCATGAAACGGCACGATCTGTCCGAAAACAAAATACAGATACAGATTCTGTGAGATTTTCCCACGAAGATGTGAGATTCCGAAAGCACCGGCAAACGATACGAACAGCCCTCCCAGCATGGCTCCCAATGTAATCACAACAGAATTTTTTAATGCAACTAAAAAATTCATGCTTTCCATGGCATTTTTAAAATTATCAAGATATAAAGACTTTGGTAATGCCAGAAAATCAGCCGCAATTTCCGGACTTGTTTTAATTGAATTCATAACGATCCACAATACCGGTAAAATAAAAATAAAGCCTAATATAAACATTGCTGCGGTACCTGCAATTTTCTTTTTCCATGTCATTATGACTGCACCTCTCTTTTTCTAGTAATATTAAGCTGAATCAAGGAAATTGCTGCTATGATCAAAAACAGGATCACCGATTTCGCACAGCCATACCCCATATTAAAAGTTCCAAATGCGTCATCATAAATATTCATGGCGATCGTCTGTGTTGTTTTTGAAGGTCCGCCGCCAGTTAAAGCGTAGTTAATATCAAATGCTTTAAATGCATTTGCAATAGATACAAACAGATTGATCGTAATCGTTGGCATCAGAAGCGGAAGCTGGATTTTTATAATACGATTCAGTCCCACACATCCGTCAATGCATGCCGCTTCCATCACATCAAGAGGAATCGACTGCAAACCTGTGATGTAAAGGATCATCAAAAATCCCAGGCCCTGCCACACGGTAACCACTGATACCGCCGCAAATGCTGCCGTTGAACTCCCGAACCAGCTAAACCCTTTTACTGCTTCCGAATGTAAAAGTTCTCCAATTATTGGCGTTACTTTCTGAAAAATAAATGTCCACGCCAGGGCGATCATAACTCCACTGATAATATTCGGAATAAAAAAGAACGCCCGGATCACTGGCTTACCGAAAATATGTGTATTCAACGCCAGAGCTATAAAAAAAGCCAGTACATTGGTCAGAACAATCGTAACCACTGCAAGTTTAAACGTCAAAAACATAGATTGTATAAAATCTCTATCATGGACCAAATCGACAAAGTTTTTTATTCCGATCCAGTTATGCGTTCCTTTGATCAGATTCCAACTGAAAAACGAATTCGGGATCGTTCCAAAAATTAACGGTCCTGCCAGCGCAAAAGTATAAATACACAGTGCCGGCAGCACAAGAAGGAAATAATATTTTTTCTGTTTTCTGTATAAAATGTCCGACATGTTTCCTACCCCCGTATATAGCAGGCGGACTTTTAAAAGTCCGCCTGTTTTCCTGTGTGTTTATTCTTCTGCAAGCTTTTTAAATCCTTCATCAAGAGCATCCAGTGTCTGATCTTCATCGGTTATTCCTGCAAAATATCCCTGAACATCATCGCCCAGAACATCGCTTGCTCCGCTTGGAAGCTGATTCCACAAAGTACTTCTGACCTTTCCTGCATCCATATACGCTTTCAGATCTTTATAATAATCCTTACTTGCAATTTCATCATCTGCTTCAATGTCCATGCAAGCCATAAAGCCGCCGTAGCTGTTGGTCACTGTTTTCAGCCAGTCCCCGCCATCTCCGATATAATCAAGCACTTCCAGGGCTTCATCCAAGTGTTCCCCGTTTGCGTTGGCCACGATCGCATCTGTTGCACATGCCACAACTTCTGCATCATCTGCGTTATCACTTACTGGAACTGCAAAAAATCCGATGGGAAGATCCTGTGTTACACTTCCTACAGAAATCGTTGCCGCATCTGAAAGAAAGATCATTGCTGCTTCCTGGTTTGCAAATGCATAAAATCCTGTGGCCGCATCCGAATCCATATAATTCTGTCCGGAATTTTCTTTCATAAGATCCATAAAATCAAAGACTCTGTCTACGCCATCCACCTTAAAGCTTCCTTCTCCCTTATTCATGGAATCCAGCCAGCTGTCGATCTTATCTTTTCCACCAAGTACTCCTCCGAATAAGGAGCAGAATTCCTGACTTACTGTCCAGTTATCTTTATAAATAGCGGTAAATGGTGTAATATTCGCAGCCTGAAGTTTTTCACAGACTGCTTTCATCTCATCAAAAGTTTCCGGCACTTTTTCAATTCCTGCTTTTTTAAAAAGATCTTTATTATAAAGTACACCCCACCATTCATACATCTGTGGAAATCCCCACACTTTGCCATCATAAGTAACTGCTTCTTTTGCATTGTCATAAAGTTTGTCCACAAACTCATGATCGCTTACATCTGCCAGCAGCCCGTTCTGTGCAAAATCATATACCTGAGAATAAGAACTTACTTCAAAAAGATCCGGCAGATCTTTTGCCGCTGTCTTTGCTCCAAGATACTGGTTATAATCTCCGGACTGCATCTCCACAGATAATTTTATATTATCATGAGTCTGATTAAACCCTTCCGCTGCTTTATTGTAAATATCCGCAGCTCCGGAAGTCCACACTGCCATCTTGATCTCAACTACATCGTCTGCATTTTTCAGATTACTTTTTGCGTAAACCGGCATCACTGTTCCAACAAGCCCCATTGCCATGAGCGCTGCCATTGCGCACGCTGTCACCTTTCTTCTCTTCATTTGTAAACCCTCCGTTCTTTTTTGATGAACTCATTATATTATAATTTTTAATATCAAAACAGTGCACACTTCTTGACATTATGTGTCACTTTTCATAATATGTATTGGTTTTTTTCACTCATCATTATATAATAATGCCAAAAGGAGGGGTAAGAATTGTTTTCTATTACTGCAAAATTTAAAGAACACTCTATAAAATTTCGAATTCTTGTCATCGTTCTTCCAGTTGTGATCCTCAGTTATATCATTTTGTTATCTTCTTTTTATATGATTTATGTAAAAGAATCCCGTAACAATATTCTTCTGGAACATGAAAAGAATACTCTGTCTATCGCCCAAAATACAGCCAGTTATTTTTCCTCACTGAACTCCAACATTGATCTGCTGCTTTACGGAACAGAAATTCAGTCTCTGATCCATTCCTATGCAGATAAAAAGCTCAGTCCGGAAGAAGTTCAGTCCCAGTGTAACACCCTTTTCTCCACATATCTTTTAGGTGCTCAGTCTAAAATTCAACGGGTTTATATTGTTCTGACCGATAATGGGATCATTTCCAATCAGACTATTTATAATTCCACCCTGGAACAACAGGAGCAAAAACTGGAGCAGCTCAGTGAGTATCTAAAACAACCAAAGGGAACTCTCTGTTATTACTATTCTCCAAAGGAACCTTATACCATCACTGCTGCCAAAAATATTTTTGACATTCAGAAACCGGAAAAGAAGATCGGTATTTTACTGACTGAGATCAATATCCGGTTTATGGAGGATATGATCACGGAGCATCAGGATTCTGAATATAGTTATTATTCCCTTTTTCAAAATAGTGACCTGGTATATACAACTTCCCCCTATGCCCCATCCGTCACAGCCAGCATGAATATGAATTATCACTCCCACAGGGGGAATAGTAATTTTTATGCCATCCGCTATTCTGTAAACGATTTCTTACAAATCGGAGGGCTTCTCAACACAACCGGCGCATTTCATTCGATCAATCGTGTATGGCGTCAGCTACTGGTTATTTCCATATTTTTTCTCTTGATACTGATTTTCGCTGTTATTCAGATTTCAAGAACCATATCCCAGGAATTTCAGGTTTTTATCACTAAGTTAAAACAAACTTCTGTTGCCGATGAAACCGCCCTGATCCACACAGTTTCCAGCAACGAATTTTCTAAGCTGACAAAGGAATACAACCATATGCTCCTGCGCCTTCAGGAATCCGGAAAGAAGATCACGGAACAACAGATTCTTCTGAAAAACGCAGAGCTGAAAACGCTTCAGGCACAGATCAACCCACATTTTCTTTACAATACCCTGGACTGTATCTCAAGCCTGGCATCTCTTGAAAAAACAGCGCAAATCACAGATATCGTTCCAAAACTGGCTAATATCATGCGAATGAGCATCAAAGGCCCTGATCTTCTTACTATTTCAGAAGATCTTAATTACGTAAGAGAATATTTGGATATTCAGAAAATGCGTTTCCAGGATCGGCTTCTTTTTCTGATCGAATGTAACGATCCCATGGAAGATCTGTATATCCCAAAACTGATCATACAGCCGGTCGTTGAAAACGCTATCATACATGGTATCAGTGAATCTGTGGAAAATGGCTTTCTTTCTATTCAATTATTTACTTTTAAAGACGATGTACTGATCAAAGTCTATAACACCGGCCCCCTGTTTTCTCACCAGGTAATTGAAAAGATTCACTCTGTATCACAAACTTCTTTTTCCGACCAGAAAAGCATTGGGCTTATAAATATTCAGATGCGGCTACGGTCCCAATTCGGAAATTCCTATGGACTGCTTCTTGAAAATATGGAAGACCGTACTTCTGTATGTGTTACGATCCGTATTCCACAAATACATCAAAGGGAGGACCTAACAAAATGAAAATTCTGATCGTTGATGATGAAAAGATCATCCTGGAAAAACTTAAAATGTATATTTCACAGATTTTTACAGAAAAAGAGAATATTTTTACTTCTGACAATGCAGCAAAAGCACTGGAGATCATATCCTCCCGGCAACCAGATATCATTCTTACGGATATCCGTATGCCTGGAAAAGACGGCCTGTATATTTCTTCTTTCGTGCATAATAATTTTCCAGATAAGATCGTAATACTGATTACCGGTTTTTCTGATTTCAAGTATGCACAGACAGCGATTAAAAACCATGTTTTCGATTATATCCTAAAACCAGTAGACGAAAATGTCCTGAAAGAATCCGTATTGAAAGCTATACATACTATCACAGAACGGAAAAATCAGGCGATCATGCGCAAAAAATATGAATCCTATCTAAAAGAAAATATCAGAAATCTTCAAAAAGATTTTTTTGAACGATTGCTTTTCAGGAACACCACTTCCCTTTCTTCTTCTTTTCATGAAGAAGTCACCATGCTCCGCCTGGATCATATTAAAAGCTATTACCTTTTATACTGCAAATGTTCTACAACAATTTCAAAAGATCTGGAAAAAGAATATTACTTTACGCATATCGCCGAACATTATCTTCAGGAACAGATTCCGGGAGCTCTTATTTTTTCTTATGGAAACGCTTTGTATTCCTTATGTCCGGACATTGATGAAAAACAACTTACAAAAATAACTAATTTCATACACGGGGAACTGAAAAAGAATCACGTTATCATGTCCGCAGCCATCAGCAGTCACTCTGAGAATCTGTCTGAAATTCCCCTGCTTCGAAGCCAGACTGTAGAAATTTTTAACACCCTGAAAAATTCCAGTCATTTTGTCATGCTCTACCGTGATCTGGAAACCAACCCCGTTGCTGTCATGTATGAAAAATCCAACTATTTTCAGGTTCTTCTCAATTCCCTGTCTTCCGGTGACAAAACAATGATTCAAAAGCATTTTGATGAGATCTCCCAGTTTTTCACCCGGCAAACTCCTGATGAGCTCAACAGTTTCATGTATAGTTTTATGACTCTTTTTCTTTCTTTTTTTCAGTCAACTTCCACGGAACTGTCAGATTCGGTACGTCAGATCACAAAAACAAAGAAAGAGCTTTTTTCAACCTCCTTACTTCCGGAAAAAAAGAATGAAATATTTCGGGACTGGATGTTTCAGATTGCAGGGCTTCTGAATACTGATAAAATTAATAAAAACAACTACCTGACCAGTCAGCTGATCGAATATATCCGTGCAAATTATGAAAAACCTCTGAGCCTATACAGTATCGCCGATGAATTTAACCGAAGTACTCCTTATATCAGCAGATTGATCAAACAAACAACCGGCAAAAATTTCACGGATCTTCTTACCGATCTGCGTATTCAGAAAGCGAAAGAATTACTGAAAACTTCTTCCTATCACGTAAATGAGATATCCCACATGGTAGGATATCCCAATTTTCGTTACTTCAGCCGTATTTTCAAGCAGCAGACCGGTATGACTCCCAATGATTACCGGAAGATTTCCTGCCGTTTTCACTGAATTTTTATACTACTTCCCACACTATCCCCACCACATTTTTTGGTAACGATGATCTTATTTTCGATCCGCTCTTTCAATTCTGACACATGTGAGATAATTCCTACCAGACGTTTTCCGTCGGCCAGACTTGTCAGGGCTTTCAGGGCCTGTTCCAGGGATTCCTCATCCAAGGATCCGAATCCTTCATCTACAAACATGGAATCCAGCCGGATTCCCCCTGCGCAGGCCTGGATCTCATCAGACAGGCCCAGTGCAAGGGACAGAGATGCCTGGAAGGATTCCCCGCCGGACAATGTCTTTACACTTCGTTCTGTTCCGTTATAGTGATCTATGACATTCAGATCGAGACCTGCTTTTTCTTTCTGATTTTTGCTCTGCTCCTGGCGTTTCAGTTCGTACTGACCGCTACTCATGGTCATAAGACGGAGATTGGCTCTTCGCAGGATCCGGTCAAAATATGCCATCTGGATATAAGTTTCCAGCTCGATCTTTGCCTTTCCGTTCAGTTTTCCATTGGCTGTATCCGAAAGATTTTTCATCCAGACATATTCTTTTTCCGCCGCAGTCATTTCCGTCTGACGTACCTGCACTTTATGATATATTTCCTCATTTCCCTTCTGAACAGAAAAAAGTGCTTTTCGTTTTTCCGAAAGCTGTGTTTTCTCTTCCCTAAAACGGCTGTACTGCTCTCTGAGCGCATCCTCATCTACTTCTCCGATTTCTTTTTTCTGCTCCTCAAAGTTTTTTACAACCGCTGTTATTCTTTCCTTTTCCGCCCGGATCTCCTGTAATTTCTGTTGAGCTCTTCTGCTGCTTTCTTTCAGCTCTTCATACAGCTTCCTCTGTGTTTTTATTTCCTGTTCCAGAGATTCTTTTCCACCTTCTCCGATCTCTTCGTTCAGCTCATCCACTTTCTGTGCTTTGTTCTTCCTCTCTGTTTCCAGACGTACGATGTCCTGTGCAGCTTCATTGATAACTCTTCCCAGTTCTTTCAGAGTCTTTTCTCTTTCTATGATCAGCTTCTCAAGATCCTGTTTCTGTTTTGCTTCTTTTTCCTTTCCCTGAACTTTTTCTGACAGGCAGCTGAGCATATCCTGTATCTGTCTTTCAAATCCTGCAGCTGTGTTGTCCGTCACTTCTCCATTTCCTGCCACCAGACTTTTCTGAATCAGTTTTCGGATCTCTTCTGCTGTTATCTGCTGCTGCTTTTTGTTTTCCACGTCTCTTGTCTGAAGACCGGCCTGTTTTCTGTCACATTGATTTTTCTCTTCCTGTAACTGAACGATCTCTGTTTCCAGCTTTTCGATCCACGTTTCTGTTTCGTTCTTCTTTTTTTTACGTTCTATTGCTATGCGAATCTCTTCCTCGCTGTCTGCCAGCTGCTTTTCACATTGGTCCTGTTTTTCTTTCAGCAAAGGGATCAGCTTTTTCCATTCCGTCTCATGTAAAAGCTCTTGTGCCTCCCTCTGGATCTGATGCCATAATGTTTTCTGGCGTTCTTTTCGTTTTCCTGCTTCCACACTCTGCGTATTTGCGTCATTCTCCAGTCTGTCCAGTTTTTGTTTCTCTCTGTCCAGGATTTCCTGATCCACAACCTGTCCTTTGGGAAGTATTCCCGGACGCGGATGCTCGAAAGAACCACATACCGGGCATGGGCAGCCCTCTTTCAGTTCCTGCGCCAGGAGCCCTGCCTGCGCGTCCAGAAAACTCTGAAACAGTTTCTGGTAAACTTCTCTCTGCTTTTGTACTTTTTCAATGGAAATCTTATATTTTTTCTGCTGCTCTTTCGTGGCATTATAAGCCCCTTGAAACTCCTTAACCAGAGCAATCAGTCCTTCTAATTCTTTCTTTTTCCGAAGCCCTTCTGTCTTTTTCGTCTCTGCCTTCTGAAGTTCCAGCTCCGCGCTGTCCAACAGCGCCTTGTCTTTCTTTTGCTGCTCCAGCTCTTCCTTCTGCTGCGTTTCTTTCCGGATGATTTCTTCCTGCCATCCATCTATCTGTTTCTGTTCTTTTTTGATCTCTTCTTCCGTCAGCAGACAGCTGTCATAGCTTCGTTTTTCACTGTCCAGTTTATCGTACTCAAACTTGTATTTTTGTAGTTCTTCTCCTGCATCTGCCAGTATTGAAAGGCGTTTTTTTTCTTCCTCATCTTTTTTCTGCAAAAGCTGCTCTTCGGAAATATCCTTCTCTTTTTTTTCACTGACTGTTTCAAGCTTTCCTTCGATTGTTTCCAGCTCTTTTTTCAGCTTTTCCAGCTCCTGATATTTTTTCAGCTTTTCTTCTTTTTCACAGATCCTGATTCCAAGCTCTTCACATCTGTGATCTGCATCTTTATATTTTTCCGCCTCTTCTACTGCAAGCTGTAGAAGTGGTGTTAATTCTTCCAGATCTTTTTCCGCTTTTTTCTTTTTCAGCTCCAGATTTCGTTTCTGAGCCACAAGATTTTGTGCCTCTTCTGCTTTTCGTATATCCTGATTAAGCGAGTCTTCTTTTTCCCGGAGCTCTTTTTCCTGTGCTTCACCATATTCCAGAAACTGCTTCAGAAGTTCCAGACTCCGCTCCAGTTTTCCCTCGAATTTTATCTTTTTCAGTTCGTCAAATTCCTCTGCCTCCTGCCATGAAGCAGTCTCCGTTTTCACTCCATCCAAATACTGGGCAATACTGCGGCGCATTTCATCATATTCCTTATATCTGGCTATTGACGCATCCTTAAGTTTCATCTGAATCTGCTGATAAAGTCCTGTGTGAAAGAGCTGTCGGAAGATCTCTCCTCTCTGTGTAGTTCCTGCCAGAAGTAATTTCTGGAAATCCCCTTGGGCGATCATTGCGATCTGTGTGAACTGATCATAACTCAGTCCCAGAAGCTGTTCCACTGCCGCAGTAACATCTTTTGCCTTTGTCACCGGCTGACGTTCATCCGGATAGATCAGCTGTGCTTCAGCTTTTCTAAGAGTCTGTCCGGTGCCTCTTTTTTTCGGAGCCATATATTCCGGACTCCGGCGCACGTGATAATTTTTCCCCTGATAGGAAAAAACAAACTCCACAAAGGTCTCTGTGGAAGGCTCTGCATATTTGCTCCGAAACATGGCCGGATCTCTTACCTCTCCACTGGCTCTTCCATATAACGCAAAGGTGATCGCATCAAAGATCGTGGTTTTTCCCGCTCCGGTGTCACCGGTGATCAGGTAGAGACCTCCCTCTCCAAGCTTTGAAAAATCAATCTCTGTTTTGTCCGCATAGGGCCCGAAGGCACTGATGGTCAGTTTTTTCGGTCTCATTGTTTCACCTGCCACTCAAAATATGTGTAAATATACTCACATCGAGATAACGTAGACTCTCACGAGTTCTACTTACTGCTTCACC
>ENA-USYV01002123-USYV01002123.1-human-gut-metagenome-genome-assembly--contig:-NODE-2123-length-16791-cov-27.506103_pt1 | contig 16791 bp, 10 predicted proteins | sample MGYA00250066_ERZ773514 | MGnify/ENA primary metagenome ERZ773514 (study PRJEB29103, sample SAMN06112049) | human gut metagenome | biome: human gut; feature: ankylosing spondylitis patient; material... | reverse complement strand
TTGGACACACAGAGTTTCTCTCCCTGACCCCGGCCGAAGCGCCTGGCAGCCGCGCCGCCGGGGTTCTCCTCCACCAGCTGCAGGGGATTTTAGTCTCTTCCACAGAAATTTCCTGGAAACTTTAAATACCGCTGCGGTATTCACGCGGACTGCACCCCTGCGTCTTTTTAAATACAAAACTGAAATAATGAGGATCTTTGTACCCCACCTGTGCGGCAATTTCCGATGTCGGAAGTTCCGTACTTTTCAGTAGCTTTTTTGCCTTTTCCATACGTTTTTCCGAAATATATTCGGTAAATGTCTTCTGCATATTCTGACTGAAGACAGAACTTAAATAATTAGCGCCCACCTGTACCTCGCACGCAACGGTACCCAGCGATAAATTCTCACTCGTGTAATGCTCATCAATATAAGCAAGTGCTTTTTTTAACGTTTTACTGCTCAGATTGGTGTTCTGTTCATCACGCAGATCGATTGCCGTCTGTAAAATACTCAGGAAATATTCAAATACCTCGTCCTGCTGCACATGCACATTGGTTCCGTATTTGCCGATATGCGCCAGAAATTCTTCTTTTGTCACACCGTTTCGCTCCATAAACGCAATCGCCGTAAACCGGATATTAAGCACAACATAGTCACGGAATATCACGGAATGTATTACCTCGGATATGCTCTGCAGATAAGACTCTACAAAGTTGTATACTTCTTTGCTGCTTCCTTTTGCCAGAAATTCCGAGATAATTTCCGGTGACATTTTTGTTGCATCTACTTCCGCAATCTGCGTGTCATCCTGCGCCGGCAGATAACTTTTTAATGTCTCTTCCGAAAGTACATGCATTTGCGGATACAAAAAACGATATGCACCATAATGATTTACACGATCATAACACTCTTTCAGCATCGACAGCCGTTCCACAGGTGTTCCCACAACAACATACCAGTCTGCATTGGCGTTTTGTGACTCGCAGTTCATCTGGATCTGTGCAATCGCCCGCTGTGTATAATCTTCCATTTCCTCCGCATCGCATTTGACTAAAACCCCATAACAGTTGACGTTCCAGCGAAACAGGATATATTGCGGAAAACGCAGAAAATACTGCAGAATTTCTTCCTGCAGGTGCACAAAAGTATTCATCTCCCGCTCGGAACCATTCTCTTTTTCCTGCTGCACGTACAAAAACAGCAGATTGTAACACGATGCTGACAGATCCAGCGACCATTTGGCAGCTTCATCATAAATTTCTGTTACACAAAGCTCGCCTTCTAACACCTGCTCAAAGAAATGCCTTATGGAAAACTGCTCATATTCGTGCATTTCGTTTGCCAGTTTGCTCTGAAAATCTTCCTGCTCCTGCTCTGCCTCGATTTTTTCTTTTAATTCCTGCAGCACCTTGCGCAGACTCATTCTCGTAACCGGTTTCAGAATATACTGATCCACGCCAATGGAAATTGCTTCTCTCGCATATTCAAAATCATCATAACCGCTGATAATGAGTATCTTTGTCTTCGGGAATTCCTCCCGCACAATCCGGCTGAGTGACAGCCCGTCCATAAACGGCATCTTAATATCGGTAATCAGTACATCCGGACGTGTCTTTCGAATCAGCGGCAGTGCAACTTCACCGTCTGCTGCCTCCCCGACAAACCGATACCCATACTGTTCCCAGGGAATCCGGTCCCGCAGCCCCTCACGGATAACGGTCTCATCTTCCACCAAAAATACTTTTAACATTTGTTTTATCCCCTTTAATACACTCTGTCTCCCAAAACAGAAAGCACATTTTTTTGTGTATACACTTTTTCTTCTACATAATTAATTTTGTCTACCGGCTCACCGTCTCCCAGCCGGTTGATAATTTCCTGTATGTATGTTCCCTGCAACGGATTACATTCAATATCCACATTGATCACGCCGGACTTTACTTTTTCAAGTGCACTCCTCGTTCCGTCAAAAGAAATCAGCGTAATATCGCCTCCCGTCCCGGTCGTCTTTCCGGCCGCACGAATTGCCTCGATTGCACCAAACGTCATATCATCATTCTGCGATACAACCACATCAATATCTTTATATTTCTGCAGATATTTTTCCATCACTTCTCTGCCTTTTGCCGTGGTAAAATCAGCATCGTCGGAATCCAGAATTTCCCAGTTCGGATGCGTCTTTGCAATCTCTGCAAACCCTTTTGTGCGCCCTAACGTTGCAGATGCATTAGAAGTCCCCCGCAGTACCACGATATGTACCGTTTCCTTTTGATCAAATTTCTTCCCCTTCAGGTCTTCCTCCAGCCAGCGCGCGGCATTTCTTCCTTCTTCCGTAAAATCGGAACCGACCCACGCCGTATACAGCGATGGATCACAGCTGACATTCCGATCCATGACAATCACCGGAATATCAGCCTCTTTTGCTTCCTGCAGCACGGTTTCCCAGCCATCCTCCACAATGGGTGAAAAGACAATATAATCCACACGCTGCGAAATATAACTGCGAATTGCTTTAATCTGGTTTTCCTGTTTTTGCCTAGCATTGTTAAACAGTAAAAAATAACCGTTTTCTTTGCACAGTGCCTGTTGGATGGATGCCGAATTTGCGGTACGCCACATGGACTCGCTGCCAAGCTGTGACACCCCTACCACAATTTGATTCTGACTGGGAATCTCCTGCTCTGCCGTACTTTGAATATCTATCATTTTTCCACAACCTGCCAGAAAAAGCACCAGCATCAAACACCCGATGACCGGTATCCATCTGCCTTTCTTTTTCATGTTATCGCCTCCCCTGTTACGTTGTGCACCGCCGGAATCACGATCGTCACCTGCGTCCCTTCCCCCGGTCTGGATGCAATCTTTACCCCATATTCCGCGCCAAAATACATGTGCAGGCGTTCATTGACGTTTGCGAGTCCAAAGCCACGATCCGTCTGTTTGCATGGCTTTTCAATCTCTTTTTGCAAATCCTGCAGATCGGCTTCCTCCATCCCCACGCCGTCATCTGTCACCGTCAATATCAGCAGATCCTGTTTCTTTTCTCCACGGATACAGATCTGTCCTTTGGAGCGCTTGCATTTGATCCCATGATACAGTGCATTTTCTACGATTGGCTGCAATGTCATTTTAGGAATCTGATAGCCATAGAGCTCCGGATCTATTAAAATATGATATTCCATAATATCATGATAACGGGTCTCCTGAATCTGCAAATAACTCCTGACATGCTGTTCCTCCATGCGGATACTGATAAATTCCTGACCATGACTGAGTACAAGTCTGAAAAAATCAGACAGGGTAACAACCATTTCCGTTGCCTGTTCTGTCTCGTTACACTCAATCAGCCACACAATCGTATCCAGTGTGTTGTATAAAAAATGGGGATTAATCTGCTCCTGCAGCAGACGTAAATCTGCCTTCCGCATTTTCTGTTCATCCTCACGCACCTTATTCACCAGAATCTGTATATTTTCCGCCATATCGTTAAATCCGTGTGCAAGCACCGCCACTTCATCGTGCGATTTTACGTGTGTCCGCACAGCAAAATTTCCCTCCGAAATCTCTCCGGTCGCATTGTAAAGCTGTCTCAGCGGGCGTAATATTCCGGACGTAACAAAAAAACCTGCGCCCCCGACAACAATCCCCAGTGCCGCAAGAACTACAGCAAACACAATAACAAATGTGTGGATCTGCTGGTTTAAGGTGTTTGTCACAGCCTCCATGTAATTTGTCTGATAATAAATATAGTACTGAATGTCCTCCTGAATCAGTTCTGTCAGGATATAGATATTGTCATCCAGCTGCCGGATGTTCTCATCGTAGCGATCACCCTTTTTGACATTTTCTGCAATATCATCCACACGGTTTTTGAGTGTATCTACATTGCGCAGCAGACTATCCAGCCACATACGGCTTTCATAATCACTCGTCACATCCCGCAAACCGGTACAGCTCTTCTTCAGGTTCCGGATAAGCACATACGGGTCTTTAAGCGTCTCATCATTTGCAATGTTGTCCATCGAAACATATCCCACAACGACTTTGTAAAGACTTTCATCCATCTGTTCTTTGAATTGAATATTGTAGGTGTTTGCAATGGTAAGACGATCCACAATCTCATGATATGTCTGGTTGTAATTAGCTATGGAAATTAACAGATATACTGCAATCAGCAGAAATGGCAACATTGATACAGACAGCAATAACAGCAGCTTGCTCCGAATGGAAAACGCTACCTTCTTCGTTCTTCTTTTCTTTTTCATACCCCACCTTTATTTTGATATACCTCTCCCTGTCTCCTTGTTGATTATATACCCAATTATGCAAAAGGTCAAAACCCGTCTGCCTGGCTATTGACTTTTGTTTTTGCCCGGGATTATAATCGTGTTTGCCAGTAAACAGGATAAAAAGAAGGTTTTATAACTATGAAAATAAAGCAGAAAAATACAATTGATATGACCCACGGAACACTGTGGAATAAATTACTGATTTTTGCTCTGCCTCTGGCTGCCAGCAGCATCTTACAGCAATTATTTAATTCTGTGGATACCGCAGTAGTCGGCCGTTTTGCAAGCAGCCGTGCATTGGCGGCCGTGGGAAGCAACAGTTCGCTCATCGCACTGATGATTAATCTGTTCATCGGAATTTCGCTCGGTTCCAACGTAATTATTTCCCGCTACATCGGACAGAAAGCCGAAGAACATGTAAAAGCGGCAATTCACACCGCCATCGTTGTCGCTTTATGCAGCGGCATTTTCGTGCTTGTACTGGGGCAGTTCATTGCCAGACCGGTACTGACACTGATGGGAACTCCAAAAGATGTTATCGATCTGGCAGTTTTATATCTGCGGATCTATTTTCTCGGCATGCCATTTATCATGCTTTATGATTTTAGTTCCTCAATCCTGCGCAGCATCGGTGACAGCCGCCGCCCGCTGTATGCCCTGATTGTCGCCGGAATCATCAATACCGGACTGAACCTGATTCTTGTCATTGTATTTCATCTGGGAGTATCCGGTGTCGCAATTGCCACCGTTGTTTCTAATATTGTAAGTTCCGGTATTCTGTTTTATATTTTACTGCATGAACAGGAACCAATCCGTGTCAGACTCTGTGGCTTGTCCATTGACTGGGGCGAACTGAAAAAAATTCTGATCATTGGTGTTCCTGCCGGCCTGCAGGGCATGGTCTTTTCCCTTGCCAACGTCTGCATCCAGAGCATGATTAACAGTTTTGGATCAAACGCTATCGCAGGATCTGCAGCTGCACTGAACTTTGAATTTTTTGCGTATTTTATGGTAAACGCATTTGCCCAGACTACCGTTACTTTTACGAGCCAGAATTACGGTGCCGGAGATTTTCAGCGGTGCAAAAAAGTATACCGTCTCTGCATGATTTTTTCCGTGATATTCTGCGGCCTGTTATCCGGTGTTTTTGTACTCGGCCGGGACTTTTTCGTTCGCCTGTACACAACCGATCCGAATGTCCTGACTTTTGCCGTACAACGCCTTCTGATCGTCACCACACTGGAACTTCTGACCTCCACTTACGAGATCAGCGGCGGTGCCATGCGTGGCTTTGGCCATTCCCTGACACCGGCTCTGATCACCGTGGTCGGCTCCTGCGTGCTGCGCCTTATCTGGATCAACACCGTCTGCCGTGCCGTACATGAATTCTGGGTTGTTATGATTATCTATCCGATTTCCTGGGTACTGACCGGTACGGTTATGATCACGGCGTATCTGCTTCTGCGGCGGAAACTAATGCGTTAAGCATCGGAACGGGCAAATGCATTCTTCATCTGTCCACACAGTTCAAACAGAACTTTATCGAGTGTATCGGCAGCTTCTTTTTTTACCATATCTGCCACCGCATTGTTTGCTTCTGTCTTAAGTGCCATGCGCTTTCCTGCGTCGGTTTCTTTTTCCAGCAGTTTATCATAATGATTGATAATCTCATGTCCTTTAGACAGCACTTTCTCCTGATACCGCTCGACATGGAACACCGATTTCTTATAAGAGGCATCTGCCATCGCACCAATCATCCGGCTTACCCAGTAAAAATTATCCGTAGAAACTTCTGCTGTCGTATTGGCCACATATTCCGGAGTTTCCTCCACCTGCGCATAAAACGGCACCATGGCATTAAAAGCATTGGAGCCATATGCAACCCACTCCAGTACATTGGCATCCTCTCCATGCTCCGGGCGGATATGTACCAGACCAACAAAATCATTGCGGTTGATACCGATGGAACGATACATGCCGCGCTGCCCCGGATCTCCATACGCTCCATATGGATCGTAAGGTGTTCCCTGATAATGCGAGGAAAGCACATATTTCACATCTTCCACCGTAATCTTGCGCTCCGGTACCAGTGTCCATGGCAGATCATCGGACTCCGGTGTAAAATCCGCATCCGGTCCATCCCAGTTGTATGTGTGTGGATTCAGGCAGCGCAGCATATACCACGCACGCGGTGTATTGTACACATGATCTGCATCGTCATGGCTGCCAAAAGCTTCCCGCGGATTCAGACTGCCATCCATGGAAAGATTCAGGTGATGATCCGAAATAAACTCCCGCATATCTGCAGAACACATATGATTTCCCTGCATGGTAAATGCATCATCCAGATCAAATGCATCAATTCCAAGCTGATTTGGCATAACCACATACGCATCATCCGGCACACGGCGTGCAATCCAGTGATGTCCGCCAATGGTCTCCATCCACCAGATTTCATTCTGATCGGAAAAGGCAATTCCATTCATTTCATAAGTGCCATAGGTTTCCAGAAGTTCTCCCAGCCGCTGAACACCCTCTCTTGCATTGTGGATATAAGGAAGTACTAACGATACAATATCTTCCTCTCCAATGCCGTTTTCCACCAGCGGATCTGCACCGAGTACACGTGGATTGGATGTGATTGTCTCGGTTGCCGTCATTCCGGTCCGTGCTTCATTGACTCCGCATGCACCCCAGATTCCTTTCCCTTCCACTGCATTTGGCATAGCCGTATAGCGAAGCGGATTTTCTGGAAGCGGAATTTCTACAGAAGAAAGTACCGCTTTGTATACACGTGGCTGCTCCTTTGGCTGCACCACGATCATTTTCTTTGGCGTAAAGTGATCATTTCCACCCGCATCATCATTTCTCGCAATCATGGTTGAACCATCATAGGTTGCATTTTTTCCTACTAATATCGTTGTACAAGGCATATTTTTTATCTCCTTTTTTCGTTATCGCAATCCGGTGTTTGTCCTTCCACCTTAATTTTTGTGTCCGGGCATCGCTTCGACCGTAATGTCTTCCTTTCGTTTCACCTCAAATACCGGAATCCACGCGGTCTCCGTAACCGGGGCATAATGCAGATTTCCGGTTGTCAGACGGTTCTGCTTCTCTGGTTTCAATTTTCCCATAAGAAAAAATGAAATCGCCCCACTCACTTCGCTTTGGGAACCGTCCGGATTCTTTTTATAAATTCTTTCTGCCGGGGAATCGTCCTCGAGAGAAACGGCCGGATCATCGGGTGTCAGTTTGTAGCGCATGCTCTGCGCAAAACGTGGGTAACAGATATCATTGTCCGGCATCCGTTCTTCCGGTATTTCTTCCTCTGCTATTTCCAGCACATCCAGCCGGTAGGTCTGCCCTGTGACCGGATGTGAAAAACGGATCTGATCGCCTGTGCGAAGAATAAAACTTTCTTCTCCATAGATTCTTTTTTCTTCTGCCTGCAATGTCAGCACAAGGTTTTGTATCTTACTGGCAGTTACCGGCTGCTTCCACATAAAATGAAAACGCCCGATCCACCAGAGGTATGCAGGATCTAAACCATAATGCTGCCTGCAGGCTTCTGCCTCCGGATCCTGTTCCCATTCCAGCTTTTCCAGAATGTCTGACGGATACCAGGCCATCCCCATGGTTCCGTCGCTTTGCAGTTCCTCCCCATTACAGGTAAGCAGCACTGCCGGGCATTCACCAAGTGGGGATTCTGCCTCTATCTGCGACAGCTGCCGATCCGTAAGCCGGTCTTCGTCCGCCTCTTTCCATTTCTCATAAAACGCAAGGTACTGTTTTGATGCCACCTGCTTTGCCAGTTCCAGTACCAGCCCCTGTGAACAGGCAAAAACCGACAATGCTTTCCATCGTTCACTCTGGGAATTTTTATTTTCCCACACAATATCCTTTTGCAAAGGAATCTCTGCACCAGGTTCTTCTTGGGCCAGTTCTTCATAATTTTCATAATAAACGCGATACTCTTCTCTCATGGCAGTTCCGCCCTATCTGATATAGAATACGCGGTTTTCTTTTCTTGGAATAACATCCGGATAATCCCCGTCCACATAGCCGAGCGCACAGTGTCCGATTCCCTCATATTCATCCTCAATCCCAAGGGATGCAAGCAGTTCCCTGCCCCAGCTGCTTTCAAATTCCTCTTTCGCGCGGTGAATCCAGCAGCTGCCGATTCCCAGATCATGGGCTGCAAGCATGAGGTTTCCCATCACAAGACTGCCGTCATAGACATGTGTCGGCCAGTCTTTTTTTCCTAAAACGATGAGCATTGCCGGTGCGCCGTAAAACGGATCACCCTCACTTCCCATGATTTCTGCATTTTTCTTTGCGATTTCATCGCGCTTCTCTTTGTTTGTCACCTGAATGATGATGACATTCTGTGCGCCTCTGCCGTTTGCCGCATAGGTTCCCGCTTCAATGATTTGGTCTAAAATTTCCTGTGGGATGGCATCCGGTTTGAATTTACGGATGCTTCTTCTGGTTTTCATTTCTTCTAATACGTTGCTCATTTTGGTTTCCTCCTGTCAGTCTTCTTTTGTTAATTGCTCAATCACACACGTATGTGTTTTTGTCTCTCTGTTGTAGTTGATTCCGGCAAGGAGCAGATTTCCCCGATACTCCTTTAAGGCATCTGTATAGTGCCGGTCTTTGATCTGCGCAATGGCTCCCTGTGCGGATTTTTCCCATTTCAGTTCAATCACAACCGCCGGTTTGTCTGCATGCATTTTTCTTGGAATAAAACACAGATCCGCGAACCCTTTTCCTGTCGGAAATTCCCTTATGATCGTGTAGTATTCCCGTGCAAAATAAAACGCCAGATTGATCGTACATGCCAGCGAATTTTCATTGTTGTACTGCAAAATGGAAATCTCACGATGCGCTTTATCAATGCCTGCTGCCACTGTCTCTTCGTCCTGCATCCATAACGCTTCCAGCAGCTTTTTCGACGCTTCGACAGAATCAATAACCTCATGCCAGTCCATGGTACTGATTGCATTTACATATTCCTGTGACACTTCTTTGTTTGGAATCGACACCGTTTTGTCCATCCAATGATAACTCAGATAACCCAGATGAACCAGCAGTGTCAGAACATCATCCCGGTTCTGGAACGTTGTCATATCGTTGGAAAATGTCCCTGTATTGATCTCCACACGATCTCCGGCAAGCATCCGCACAATGGCATCTTTTAACCCGTCAAAATTCATCTGGATATAAATTTTTAATGCCTCATATGTTTCGGTCTGATTCCAGTAATTATCATACAGACCGCTTAACATTGCATCGACCACTGATTTCGGGCTGTACATGGAATAGATTTTGGGGTTTTCTCCGTCCATTGCGACAAGTTCATAGCCATCATACCACGCCTGCGCTTCTTCAAAATTGCGCTTGTATGTTGCGCATAATGCGCGCACTTCCTCTTCGGTAAAACCGAAAAACTCCGCCATCTCGCGTGGATTGGTCATGGAATATTCCGTAAACATGTTGAGTGCCGAATGCGAACCGTATTTTTTTATCGGTAAAATTCCGGTCATGTAGGCAAGTGCCACATATTCCTGATCTTTCAGCCATACCCGCAGGAAATCCAGATATTTTTTCTGTGCCTCTTTGTCCTGCTTGTACTCGCGGAACAGGCAGTCCCATTCGTCGATCAGGATGATAAATGGGCGCTTCGTATGTGCATATACGTCTTTCATCACCTGTACCAGACTATCCTCTTCCCGAAAACGAATCTGTGTATAAGCATCCAGCAAATCAAATCGTATAAATTTGCTGAACTTCTCCAGCATTTCATCCATGCTGTGTGTTGTGCTTAAAAACTCCTGCATATTCACTTTCAGTACATCATATTGATTCCGGTATTTCTGATAAGTCTCTGTCTTTGCAATCTGCAGAGTATCAAACAACCGCGCCGTATCAACGCTCTGATCGTAATATGCTGCCAGCATATCCGTCGCCATAGATTTTCCAAATCGCCGCGGACGGCTGACGCAAATATATTTCTGCCGTGTGTTAACAACCGCATTTACTTTTTCGATTAACCCGGTTTTATCTACATAAATTGCGGAATTTAAGCTCTCCTCAAAGCCTTTGCAGCCCGGATTCAGATAACTTCCCATGCCTAACACCTCCGTAATGTCATTCGTAACCATCCACCATTTTACCAACAAACCGTTACGATCATATTCTGTCTCTAGCATACCACAAACATTCTGTCTTTGCACTTATATTCCTTCTGATATTCTATTCATAATTTTACAAATGGTTCCTGTCCATTGATGTTTTCTGTCCATAATACTTTCTTCATATTTTTGGGGTAGGGATTTGTATATCCCGAAAAAATTTTAGGGGACATTGTGATTCTTTCCATCACAATGTCCCCTGCTTTAAATTATGTTCTTCCTGACATTTGAGATTCTCAAAATGCCCGGAGAATCATTCATCAAATGTCAACTCAAAAGGCATAAAGGATACTCCCCGCTTCTGACCTACTACTGTTTCCAACAATAAAACGAAACTGGACATCTCCATCTATGAGTTCCATATTCTCTCCATAAAAAGCTAGTTCCTTCCGATTAACCGTAAATTTTACTTCCTGCTCTTCACCCGGCAACAGAAAAATTTTCCGAAACCGGATAAGTTCTCTATCCGGTCGCACAACAGGAGCACAAAGTGTCTCCACATAACACTGCACGACTTCTGCCCCAGGCACTTCTCCCACATTCTTCACCTTGCAGGATATGTCAATCTTATCCTCTCTTTCCTGTTTCTCAAATATGGGGGGCGTAATGGTGAACTCTGTGTAAGAGAGACCGAATCCAAATGGATAAAGCGGTTCATTCGGAATATCCATATACCGGCTCGTAAAGCGATTCTCCGGATTCGTTTCTACCATCCGGTGTCCGGTCTTTACATCCCAGTAACTGACAGGCACCTGTCCCACACACCATGGTATGCTCACAGACAGTTTCCCTGATGGGGTCTCTTCTCCATACACCAAGCGAACAACAGCCTCAGCTCCCATTGTTCCCGGTCTCCAGACAAAAAGGACAGCCTGAGATTTCTCCGCTATTTTCCGTATATCCAACGGCCTGCCAGATAGAATGACCGTCACAATATGGGAGGTACGGTCAGCTACTGCATCAAAAAACTTCTGCTGCCCTTCCGGCAGATCAAGAAATGCCCTGCTCGCGGCTTCACCTGACTGTGCCTCATGTTCTCCAAGTACAAGTACCACGGTATCCTCCGGTTCAATTTCATCCAGTGTGGCATATTGTTTTCCACTATTCACGCATATTTCAGGTATCTCTTTATCCTGTTCTCCGCTGTCCTGAATTCTACAGTTTTCAGCCTGCCACAGCCTCCTTTCCTCTTCTGTCAGAATCTCACATTCTGGCAGAAAACGAACCGGCATCTTCCGGGCTTTCAGGACTTCTCTGATCGTTTCCACATCATCATAACGGCCGAAAATTGCCCATCTGCTCAGCAATTCCCTTGACTCCACATAAGGTCCGCCCCAAAATACCTTCCTCTCCGGTTTCAGAGGAAGCATATCATCATTTTTCAGAAGAACCGAACTCTCACATGCCAGCGCAAGCGCGGTTTTCTTTGCCTCAGCAGACAACGGTTCTTCTCCCTGCATTCCTGCAAATGGATTTTCAAACAAGCCAAGCCGATTCTTCATCACCAGCACATTCCATGCACTTTTGTCTATCAACGAAGTTGGAATACTCCCTTCTTTAACCAGTTCTTCCAGATGGAACATATATGCCGGACTCATCATGTCAATGTCAACTCCCGCACGGACTGCGGCCTCTGCGGCCTCTTTCTGGCTTGACACTACATTCTGTTCCTCCAACTGCCCTATGGATCCCCAATCTGAAATCACAGTGCCACTGAAACCCATTTCTTCCCTGAGAGTGCCTTCAAGCAGTTCCTTGTTTCCACTGACCGGTCTGCGGTCAACTGCATTAAACGCTGTCATCACCATTGCCGGATCTGCATGCATTGCCATACGGAATGGTTTGAGATACTGTTCCCGGAAGGTTCTCTGTGATATTTCCACATCATTGTATTCTCTTCCCGCACTCACTGCACCATAACCTGCAAAATGCTTTAAACAGCCTGCGATACCGGACTCCGGTATTTTTTTGTTCCCTGCCGGGTCTTTTCCTTCTTCGCCCTGATATCCTCTAAGCATTGCGGTTCCCATAACTCCGTTCAGAAAAGGATCCTCTCCGAAAGACTCCATTATCCGCCCCCACCTCGGGTCTCTGGATACATCAATCATTGGAGAAAACGTAGCCCTGATCCCCTCAGAAGCAGACTCTGCTGCGGCATGTCCCGCCATCTTTCTAACCAGTTCCGGATGAAACGAACAAGCCTGTCCCAAAGGAATCGGAGCTATGGTCCTGCACCCATGTATGACATCTGCCATAAACAGCAATGGAATATGATGCGGATGCGCTTCCACATATTTTTTCTGAATTCCCCTGAGCTTTTCTGCCCCGATCATACCTAGTACAGAACCAGCATACTGAGTCACCCACTGAGGTGGCTGGTCTTCCCCCACCTCCCCGGTAAGTACCGCATCATCATCAAAGTAAATTCCAGTCAGCTGTATCATCTGCCCAATCTTTTCACGCAATGACATCTCAGACAACAACTGTTTTAATTTTCTTTGTTCCATAATCTTCTTTTCCCTCAATCAAAATAAATGGTTTCTCCACTCTCTGCTGAACGGTACACCGCTTCCAGAATACGTGTGACAACTGCAGCCTGTGCAGGCTTCACAACCTGTTCTGCCCCATCAACAACGATGTGGTAAAACAATTCCTGTTCATAGTCTGCTGCTGACTTTTCTTTTCCTGAGAAAAATGCTACTCCACCGTTTGATAATTCCGGTTTCTCTACTACCTGTGTATTATGGTGGATGTAATTGATTCTAAGGCCATCTTTCATATCAGCTCCGGCTTTGGTACCACACAGGCTTGTTTTTGCCTCATCAACCTCCAGTGTGTTCAGTGCCCAGGCTGATTCCAGTTCGATCACTGCCCCATTTTTCATACGGATAAAGCCAAAAGCAGAATCTTCTACACAGAACTTATCCGGATCCCAGTTACCAAATGCATTTCCCTGGTCTGTCTGATCAGACAGCTTGTGGAAGGAAGCTCCCGTAACAGACTGCACTTCATAATTATCCATCATCCATAATGTCAGATCCAGTGCATGTGTACCAATATCAATCAGAGGACCGCCGCCCTGTTCTTCTTCATTCAGGAACACACCCCAGGTCGGAACAGCTCTTCTTCTGAGTGCATGTGCTTTGGCAAAATAGATTTCTCCCAATTCATCACTTTTGCACATTTCCTTCAGATACAATGAATCTGTACGATAACGGTTCTGATATGCTATGTTGAGAACTCTGTGTGTTCTTTCAGCAGTTTCGACCATCTTCTGTGCTTCTGCATAATTTTTTGCCATTGGCTTCTCACACATGACATCTCTTCCTGCCTCCATTGCTGCTATAGAGATTTCTGCATGGGAACGGTTTGGGGTAGTTACATATACAACATCCAGATCTTCTTTTAGAAGTTCACGGTAATCTTCAAATACTTTTGCATCTTCTGTGCCAAATTTTTCTTTTGTCTCCTGCGCACGCTCTATGATGATGTCACAAAAAGCCACCACCTCATAGAGACCACTTTTCTGCATAGCCGGGAGATGCTTTCCGTTAGCAATCCCTCCACAGCCTACGATTCCTGCTCTTAATTTTCTCATGGTATTTCCTCCTTATTTGCACTTTTCTGTGTTATATAACATATTTCTCCAGATATCTTTTACTGAGAATTAAAGACTTCTCCACCTTTTCCTTGGAATCCTCAAATGCTTTATCTTCTATTTCGATACATGTACAGCCATCATATCCTATATCAGTAAGTGCTGACACGTATTTTCCCCAGTCCACATCGCCAAGTCCCGGAATCTTAGGTGACATATATTCCAGCGGATAAGCCATGATGCCACAGGACTCTAATTTATCCCTGTATATCTTGATATCCTTGTAATGAACATGGAATATTTTATCCTTAAATTCATAAAGCGGGCGGATATAGTCGATCATCTGCCAGATAAAGTGGGATGGATCGTAATTAATGCCAAGATTATCACTGTCCAGGATCTTGAAGACCTCTCTCCAGATTGGCGGAGTTGTCATCAGATTCTGTCCTCCGGGCCACTGTTCCTCACCAAAAAGCATCGGGCAGTTTTCAATTGCTATTTTTACGTCACATATCTCTGCCAGTTTTATGATTGGTGGCCATATTTCTTTTACAAGTTCAAGATTTTCCCGTACATTTTTGGTCTGATCCCTTCCAATAAATGTTGTGACCATGCCAACACCTAACTTTTTACTTGCACGTATGACATTCTTCAGATGTTCAATAGCAGCATTTCTTTTCTCTTTATCTGCCGTCATTACGTTAGGATAATATGCCAGTGCAGAGATTTCTACTCCCGCTTTTTCTGCATATGCCATAATATGGGCTGCATATTCATCATCCTGGTTTACCCGTTCTGCATCTATATGGCTTACACCCGCATATCTTCTTTCTGCTTTTTCTTCTGGCCAGCATGCCACTTCCACACATTCAAATCCCTGCTCTGAAGCAAAATCCATCATTTGTTCATAAGTCCATCCGTCAAGGATTGATGTAATAAACCCAAGTTTCATAGAAAAATCCTCCTGTATCTGTTTTCCCTATTTTGCCCATGGAGTTGGTGTAAAATCTCCACCCCTGCACCATTTCAGATAATTCAGTGCATGAAGCTGTCCGGTCATCTCCAGTTCTCCGGAATATACAGGATCATGGTATCCCTCAATGCAGATATCGTCCTCATATCCGTTACTTCTTAAAATAGAAATGATATCTCTCCAGTTCGTGTCACCAAAGCCCGGCATACGATGCCATACAAATGGGACTGCGCCTGATATGCCACTATGTCTTACAGCATCCCAGTCTATTGTTGCATCTTTTCCATGTATATGTACTATTTTTTTGCACCATTTTCTCAGCTCTGTTACCGGATCGATAAGCTGTACCATCTGATGTGTCGGCTCCCATTCCAGTCCGAAGTTATCATTCTTTACTTCCTCAAACATCACTTCCCACGCTTTAGGGTTAAAACCGATATTACATGTCGCATGTTCCCATGTTCCATCCATAAGGCAATTCTCAATTCCCAGCTTCACTCCCTTTTCTTCTGCAAGATCAGCCAGTTCCCGGAATACCTTGCCAAACTCTTCATATGCGGATTCTACCGGCTTTCCTTCCCACGCTCCTGCAAAAGTACTCACATGTGTAGCTCCGAATTTTCCGGCAGTGCAGATTACATTTTCCAGAGTTTTCCTATGCTCTGCATACTGGATAGGATTGCAATAGTATCCAACTGTCGTGATTTCGGAATCCGTACCTGCCAACAGTTTTTCCGTGCTCAATGCCAGCTTATCAAGGTCAGTCCCTTCCAGTGACATATGGAAATTAAGAGAAAATGTCTCAAATCCTTTTCCAATAAATCCCTTTAACCATTCTTCTGCCTTAGTTCCAGGAACGCATGTTCCTATTTTTATCTGTTTCATACTTATTTTCTCCTGTTCCTTCATAAATACTTATGATTCATACTGTCTATAATCAATCACCTGGTTTGTTTCTGCTGATTGGAAAATAGCTTCCATTAGTTTCATTACACGCATCACCTGGAAGAGCTTAATCTCCGGCTCTGCCCCATCTCTTATAACTGCTGCTACATTCCTATGGAAATCCGCAATATCTCCGGACACATGTGGCAGCTCTTCTTTCACGATTGTATCTTCCCGTCTCGGAGCCATGGTTTTGGTCAGACCTGCTGCTGTCTTTACCGGCACTACTTTCTCTTCGGTTATGCCTGTTTTCCGTATGATCTCACCATTTAACTGCCAGTCCCTGATTACCGCAGTACCATCTTCACCCAGTACATACCATCTTGGCAGGGAAATATAATTATTGGTACCTACTTCAACTAAGACTTCCGTTCCGCCTTCAAATGTCAGGATTGTGGTGAACCCATCATCCACTTCCTGATTGGTAATATGGGTAAGTGATGCATATACAGTTTCAATTTTTCTATCTCCGTAAAGATACAGAATCTGATCCAGCAAATGTACACCCCAGTCAAGAACCATTCCGCCACCATGTATTTTTTCTTTTCTCCAGTCACCCGGAATACCCCTTGAACCATGCACACGGCTTTCTATCCGGAAGACATGCCCCAGCTTCTGCTCCTCTACAAGCTTTCGTATGATCAGGAAATCATCATCCCAGCGCCTGTTCTGGTGTACTGTCAGGAACTTTCCGGTTTCTTTGGCAACATTTTCCATCTCCTGAAGATCAGAAGATGACAGAGTCACCGGTTTCTCTGATATCACGTTTTTCCCCGCATGCATAGCACGGATTGCAATCGGCTTATGGCA
>ENA-USYV01002090-USYV01002090.1-human-gut-metagenome-genome-assembly--contig:-NODE-2090-length-17043-cov-9.216020_pt1 | contig 17043 bp, 16 predicted proteins | sample MGYA00250066_ERZ773514 | MGnify/ENA primary metagenome ERZ773514 (study PRJEB29103, sample SAMN06112049) | human gut metagenome | biome: human gut; feature: ankylosing spondylitis patient; material... | reverse complement strand
AAAGGGGTTCCATGTCATTAAGGAAGCTGAGTATGTATAGGTTTGATTAGATATTCAATGGCTAGCCATTAGCCCTTCGAGAAGCAGAAAAGAGAAAAGCAATCATTGCAAAAATTCTTCAATCAACCGAAGAAGACTAAATTTTTGACCATTTTTTTAATGTTCAGTGTCAAGTCTTTTCTTTCCACTGGACAAAAATTTAGCCTCCGAAGATTTCTCCTCAGAGGCTTTTGTTCAGTTAGCTTTGAAAGCTACCATTAAAACTGGTGGTTGATACCGACGAAGATCTGCTGCACGTTTCTTCCGAGGTAATCAGTACCGTAGCCAGTGAACAATTTGCTGGCATCAAAGTTGAAATGCAGAGAGCTGTCAGGACCAGCTTCAATTGCGTAACCGGCATTGCTGTCATTGAAGACGGCTTCAACACCGGCATAAAGACGTGTGCGTTTAGAGAGCGGATAGGCATACTTTGTGCCAAGTGACCAAGCGTTGGCGTCATCCTTAGTTTGGTTCTTCATATACGAAGCTGAAACCATCCACTTACCACCCCAAAGCGGAGTGGACGTACCCAACTGGGCCATCCAGAACTTATCCTGAACCGCTTCATTGCTGGCGAATTTCTTTGTGAACTGGAAGACGGGTTTTGTTACGCCAAAGTCATAGCTCACAGCGAAGTTCAAGTATTGGTTGTGAGAGGCGTCTTTTGTATCACTCATCGCAACATTACGGTACAAATAGCTGCCCATGATGGAGAAGTTGCCGTAATCGTACTTGGCTGCGTAGTTGTAGATATTTCCGAGTTTATTTGAATCTTGGCTTTCGACTGCGTTCTTGTGTTCACCCAAGGCAACGTAGAAGAAGTTTGTCAGACCGAAAGATGTCGGCAGGACATACTGAATGGAGTTATCTGCACGAACCAAACCGCCGTCCCAGCCTGTCACTGCAGCAGGTCCGGGGAAGAAGTATGGGGAATCAGAAGATCCCAAGCTCAATTCTGTCGGGTCGTACATTGCAAAAACCAGGAAATGCGGTGTGTACTGGCGACCGAAAGACAACTGACCGTATTTACCGCGGATACCGACGTTTGCTTCACGGCTGAATGCCTTACCTTCGTTTCCGAAAGTCTTGCTGCCGTTATCAGCTAAGAAAGCCTGGTCTAAGTTGAAGAATACCTGTGTGCCGCCGCCGAGGTCTTCGGTTCCTTTCAAACCGATGTGGGAGGCTGTCAAACCGCCGGACTGCAGACCGGTTCTCCATTCGCCGCCGGCATTGTTAACGCCGACGTACATATCAACTGCACCGAAAATATCGACTTGAGCTGCATGTGCTGCGGTACCTAAAAAGGCTGCACAAATGATCGCGGGGAGTGTCTTTTTCATGGTTTTCTCCTTGAAGGATTGGGATATGTTTCCATATTAAAAAAGACCATCACGCCAACTTGTTAAGGGCTTAACGAAAACGGCGATAACCACCGCGTAATGTTAAGTGCTTAACACTTTCTTAACCACACTAAAACTAATATGACCTTATGGCAACAGACCTCAATTATCCCAAGGAGGCAAGCATGAATACTCTCAAGCAACTTCCGGAATTGACTGCGTTAGTCGAAGCCGGACAAAATCCTTTCAACCAAGTTCTCATGGATTACGTCGACCAAGGTGGTAAAACGGTCGGATTCATGTATCAGGACACTCCAGAAGAAATCATCACGGCAGCAGGCGCTGCTCCGATTTACCTTCGCGGCACCACTTCCGAAGGAACAGAGATGGCCGAAGCTTTTTTCCGTCAGCTCACCTGTAATTACACCAAGCACACTTACAACGAAATCCTTGACGGTAAATGGGACTTCTTAGATGGCGCTGTTTTATATAACCTCTGCGACCACTCAAGAAGAATCTACGACAACTGGAAAACCATCCCCGGCAATCCTGCGTATCACTTCATGTATGTCCCGAAAAAACGCAGCGAACTATCTAAAGAGTTCTATCGTGAAGAAATCGACAAACTGATCAAAGCCACTGAAGAACATTTCGGTGTCGAAATCACGAAAGAAAAACTCGCTGAAGCCATCAAACTTCATAATGAAACCCGCCACCTGCAGCAAGAGATCTATGAAATGCAGAAAGGCGAAGAAGTTTACCTGAGCGGTTTAGAACTTCTGATGGTGATGTTAGCCGGCGTCTCCCTTCCCCGTCCTGAATACAACAAGATGATGAAGGATCTGATTGCCGCATTGAAAGCCAATGGTCCCAGAATTAAACCCAAAGTCCGCCTGCTCTACACCGGCGGACATGCCGACAACCCAGAGTTCTTCGAACTTCTGCAGCAGAATGACGCGCATGTCGTATCCGACAACACCGGATTCGGCACCCGCGCCGCAGACGTTTTAATTCGTGAAGACGGAGATCCGCTCGAAGCCATCATCGATTATTACTTTGAAGAAAAACCAGCTGCCACTCGGCAGATGGGCACCCAGGTAGAACGCATGGAACGCCTGCTTGACTTAGTCAAACAGTACAAGGCCGACGGCGTTGTCGCTTCCCGCCTCTATATGTGCGACCTTTGGGCATTCGAACACTTCCTGATGCGTAAACGGCTGCATGAAAACAATGTTCCTTTCCTCGAACTCGAGGTAGATTACACGCCGGAAGGCCAAGGCCAGATTAAGACTCGCGTTCAGGCCTTTGTAGAAAGCCTCGCCGACCGTCAAACCGCTTAATAAAAAGGAAAAGAATCATGGCTGAATATGTCACCGGTCTCGAAAGAACCCAAGAATATATTGATCGTCTGCAAGGTGTACTGCAGTTTTTTGAAACCCTGCCACAGGAAAAACGTAATCCCGTTCAGGAAGCCGTTGTCGGTTTGATGCTCGATCATTCCAAAAACGTCTTAGATGCTGCCAAGAACCACAAGCCTTTAATGTGCACTTGGTACGGCAACTGCCAGGAAATCCTGGCTGCGATGGGCATCGTCTATTACAACCCGGTTTTTGACCTAATGTTCCATTTGGGTCTTACCGATTATGCCGATGCTAAGGAATGCGACCGCTTCAACCTTGACGATAAGATGTGCTCTCTCGTGCGTTATGCCGTCTATTCCATGGTCAACCGTCTTCATCCGCGTCCGGACTGCTTCGTCGCGATGGCCGAGCCCTGCGACGGGCAGCTGATGCTGCACCAGGCTTTCGCTGAAAGCGATTACCTCAAGGGCGTACCTGTCTACACAATCGACCCGAGCTACGGTCATACTGATAAAGACTTTGAGTATGTTGCCAAGCAGCTCAAGGAAATGATCGCCTTTATCGAAAAGAACACCGGTGCTAAATACGATGTAGAAAAACTTCGTGAAGTCGTTGAAGAAACGAATAAACAGTACGAAATTTGGGCTGAAGTCAACGAACTGATGCGTGCTTCTCCGGCTCCGATGCCTTCTTTTGCTGTCGGCGACGCTTTCTGGGCTTTAACTCAGCATCTGCCCTGCGGCGATCCTCGTGCCACCGCTCTGATGGGTGCCGTTCGCGACTTTGCTAAGGCAAACGTAGAAAAAGGCGTCGGTCCGGTCATGAACGAACAGATCCGCGTCTTCTGGCCTGACTTGAATCCCCTCTGGGGCGAAAAACTCGGTCAGTGGCTGGCTGAAGAATGGAACGCTGTGGTTGTCAGCTCCTTCCAGCAGATGACTCCGTACGAAAAGATCGACACGTCTACAGAAGAAAGCATGCTCTTCGGCTTAGCCCGCAGGGCGGTTGCAGAAGTGCCGATGATTCGTCAGGGCCGCGGCTGGGTAGACGTTGTTGTCGAAGACCTTCGCAATGAAATTCAGAACAACTCGATTGATGCCGTAGTTTTCTCCGGACACCAAGGCCATAAAGACCAATCCGGCATCGTACAGTTCATGAAGAAAGCCTGCCGCGACATGAACGTTCCTCTGCTTTCTTTAACGACGAGTCTCTTTGATGAACGCTACACCCCGCTGGATAAAGTAAAGAGCGATATCTCCAACTTCTTCAGCGCCGACGGCTTCAAGAGAAACGTCAAGTAAAATCCGAACATTTTGGAGTGAACTAAAATGATTTTTGTCGGATGCGATTTAGGTTCTACGACCGGAAAAATCGTTGTCTTAGATGAGAACCTCAACGTTCTCGGCTCCTCCATTGTTCGCTCTTCCCACGGCCCGGTCAAAACTTTTGAGAAGGCCGTGGAGAAGACCGCGGAATCCATGGGTATCACTGCCGAAGAACTGTTGAACAAGTTTAAGAATGAAGGCCGTGTCGTCACTACCGGTTACGGCCGCAGCAATCTTCCTGGTTATACGGATGAAGTTTCTGAAATCTCCTGCCACGCCAAAGGTGCAAGTCACCTCTGCCCTTCTGTCCGTACGATTATTGATATCGGCGGCCAGGACTGCAAAGTGATTTCCGTCGGCCCCAACGGCAAAGTGCTGGATTTCCAGATGAACGACAAGTGCTCTGCCGGCACGGGACGTTTCTTTGAAGTGATGTCCCGAGTGCTCGACATTGATTTGACCCATTTGGCCGAAGAAGCACTGAAATCCAAGAAACCCTGCTCCATTTCCAAGCAGTGCAGCGTCTTTGCCGAGTCGGAAGTGATTTCGCTGGTTAATAACAGCGTTCCGCTGCCGGATATTGCCGCAGGCATCCATGAGTCCATCGCAAGACGTATTCACGGGATGGCTTTTAAGGTCGGCGTTGAAGAAGACGTCGCTTTAACCGGCGGCTGCTCAACCAACAAAGCGCTTAGAAAAGCTTTGGAAAAACGTCTGCACCTGCCTTTGGCCGAACTTCCGATGGATCCTCAGCTCATGGGCGCATTAGGCGCAGCCCTATTTGCCAAAGAGCACTACGAAGAAGAAAAAGCTCAAGCCTAAGTAATAATCCGGGAGATTCACCATGACCGACTTTAAGACTGAATTATTAAAACGCGCAGAAGCTTCCGACAGGACTTATTCCGCGGAAGATCTGAAAGCGTTGGAATCTAAGTCCAACTTCGTTTTAAAGTCGGATGCGGTTGAAGACCTCGGGGGACCCGAAGGTTCCGCCGTCTTTTTAGAGTACTCGGCTGCCTCAAACCAACCTTCTTTTTCCGGATTACTCAATGAAGAAGCCGGATCCGGAACCTTAGGTCTTTATTTAAAGGTCAGCGGTAAGACGCTTAACGACGAGCTTTTCTACCTCGTTCTTCAGAACTTCCGTTCGGTGCTTCGTGTTCCCGGCGTTATGGTAAAGGGCGCCGGCAAAGAGCTCTGGATTCGAATCGGTAAAAAGGCGCAGGCCCAGGGCATCGGGCTAAAAGAGCTTTCCGCCATTCTTGCCGCCCGAATTAAAGCTGAGTTTCCGGAAATTGAGTCGGTCGAGGCTTGTTTCATCCAGGGAAAAGGTCCGCTCTACGAACAGCTCAATCAAGCTTCGGAAGTTTTTTATCAGAATTCAGAAAAACTCAAAGCAAAAGTCTGGGAGGACCGCGGCTTTAATTTCAAAGACTGCCATGTTCTCGGACACTGCGGCAAGTGTGCAGATAAAAAACTTTGTGCCAATATCCGCAGAATCGGACGTCTAAGTGAAGCGCACAGAATCAATCAATAAGGAGAATAAAAAATGAATAATCATAGAGTTATTGCAGTTTGCGGCAAAGGCGGCGTGGGTAAGACTGCCTTTACGACACTTCTGACGAAAGTCATGATCGAAGATCCGCAAGCCGGCAAATTGCTAGTAGTCGATGCCGACCCTGCTTTAGGCCTTCACTATGCGCTAGGCCGTCAAGAAATTAAGACGATCGGCACGGTTCGCGACGAAATCCTCCGAGTTGCCGAAGAAGGCGATCGCCAAGCTCAGGAAGAACTGGCGGATAAAGTGGACTACCTGACCGCCAGAGTCTTGGACGAAGGCAAAGATTTCTCTTTCTTGGCCATGGGCCACATGGAATCCAAAGGCTGCTTCTGCTCCGTGAATGATCTGCTTCAACAGGCGATCAGCTATCTAACGGATGAATTCAACACCGTCCTGATTGACGGCGAAGCAGGAATCGAACAGATCAACCGCCAGGTCGTTGAAAAGATTGATACTCTGATTGTTCTGACAGACTCTTCTTTCCGAGGTATGAAGACGATTTCTCATATCAAAGAAATGAGAGACGAGGGTCTGCTGCCCTTCTGCAAGAAGATCGGTGTGGTCTTTAACCGCACTCGCAATGATGTTTCTAAATTAGAAGCGTTTGCCAAAGATTTGGGACTGGAGATTTTTGGTGCGGTTCCGATGGATGAAGAAGTCGAAGTTTATGACAGCGAAGGCAAATCGCTTTTAGAACTTCCGGAAAACAATCCTGCTCTTGAAGCTGTCCGCAAGGTTTACCAGAAACTTTAACTGATTGATCTAACGACATTTCGGCCTCCTTTCGGAGGCCGTTGTTGTATGTAGATTACTTCATTTCGGCGATATCTTCAGCTGCGGTGTCGGCAGCGAGTTTGCCTAAGATCACACCGATCGAGACACCTTGTCCGTACTGAGAAGCAACTTCGCCGCTCACATAGAGCCCCGGAATGACTTTGCCGGTTTCTGTGACGGCACGAGCCTTTAGGTCGATCTTGACGCCGCCGTAAGTTGTCTGGCTGGCAGGACTAATCTTGGCGCCATAATAGGGAGCCTTGTCAATGCGGCTGAAGCGAGAGTCCTTGCGTCCGAATTCGTGATCAACGCCGTCATCCATGCCTTTCTGATAGGCCGCGACCGTCTTAGAGAGGTTCTCGGCATTGATGCCAAGTTTCTTGGCCAATTCATCCAATGTCGGTGCTTCGACAAAGTAGCCAGCTTCTTTGTATTTTTTCATCAGAGCCGCACGATCAATAGAAGCCTGATCGAAAATCAAATAAGCGTGACCGTCTTTCTGATCTTTGATGGCTTTACCCAAAATCGGCGTCAGAGCCAATTCGTTCACGAAGCGGTTGCCGTCTTCATTGACCAAAATCGCACCGTTGTAACGAACATTCGTTAAGGATACAGCGCCGTTTCCGGTCTGGTAGGCAACGGTCTGAGGACCTGAACGATCCATCTGGCCAAGTGCAGCTCCGACTTTAGTCGCCATGGCTAGGGCGTCACCGGTTGCGCCGCGGCTGGCTGTTGAAGGATAACCTGCCCACATCGGCGTGTATTTAGCAACGAGTTCAGGATTGGAAGCAAAACCGCCTGTTGCCAGAATCACGCCTTTGGCATGAATGATATATTTGCCGTTGTCGTGGCTGACCCGAACACCTGCGACACGTCCGTCTTTAACGTAGAGATCTTCAGCCTTTGTGGATGTGCGTGGTTCAATGCCGAGTTTGTCTAGCTGCTTCTTCATGACCGGAACCAGCATTGCGCCCAAAGCTCCGCCGTCTTTCGGAGTGTGCTGGGAGCCGTTAATTACGCGGCCTAAGTCAGCACCCATATCTACCAGCCAATCGGTTGTCGGACCGGAGAGGTCTGCGAGGTTGCGCAGAGAAGCATCGTCCGGTCCTTTGCCTTTGAGTTTGAGATAGTAGTCATCCGCAGTATAGGGTTTCTTCAAAGCCATCTGAATCTTGCTGCCGCCGGCATTAAATGCAGTGGAAGATAGTGCCGTCGTTCCGCCGATCATGGGAAGCTTTTCAATCAGAATGACGTTCAAGCCTCTACGTTTGGCTTCAATCGCTGCGGCCATACCGCTGCCGCCCGCACCGACTACGACTACGTCGGTATTGGCATCTTTCAATACAGCGGCTTGATCCTTCTTCTGAGCTACAGCTTTGAGGTCGGCTTTAGAACCGCCGGCTTTCTTCAGAGCTTCTCCGACAGCTGTCAGAATAGCGTTGCTGCTGTTGGTAGCACCGGTAACTTTGTCGATATCCATGGACTGACGGTCGACAATTTTTGTGGGAAGCAGCTTAATAGCGGTTTCTCCGATCATCGGAGTTTCGGAATTCTTCAAGACACGGATCTTGGTAATGGCGCCGTTTTCAATCGTGGTTTCAACGACGACGGGACCGTTATTGCCCTTTCCTTCCGTGACATACGTTCCGGATGTCAATGCGGCTTGCGCTAAACCGCAGGAAACCAAGCCCATGGCTAGCAACACAGCTTTAATTCTCATTTTTTTCTCCTTTGATCTGAAGTGGTCGGCGGCGTTTGATGCCGCTCTTGCGATGGAGAAATAGTAAAGCTGTGTGTAACACACAGGTCAAGAAACCCAGAAGATCAATCGGAGATTCGGACGCGAATCAGAATGGAAAACAGCGGACCTTCCGGTGTTTCTTCGATCGCCAGCAGGCGACCGGACGAGCTGTGGGTAAAACTCATATTTAAGCTTCGGACCTTATCCAACAGAGGCTTGAGATCTTTAGGGCCGAGATTGAGAATGTCGTAGGTCTTCAAGTAAATGATTAAGAATCGGCCTTGAGGAATGGTTTCAACAGGCGGTGTTGCCTGAAGACTAAATTCTTCCAAGTATTTATGAACGATGCCGAGCCCTAACTCAACAGAGTACGGACCTTCAAAGTTAGGATCGTTCAATTCTTCTTTAGGCAGCTTGATCGAAAAATGAACGAACGGAAATAACTTCGACCATTGCTGTACGATCGCAAGCTGATCCGTATGAGGTTTTTTCAAACCGTAGGTATAGACGCTGTGGATGGGATCGCGAAGAACGTCTTTGACGACGCCCTCCTTCGTGCACATTTCTGCCTGAGCAAGAAAGGTTTCTACTTCGGTGAGCCTTTTTTGAAGCTTTTGAAGTTTTTCGATTTCGACAGAAAGCTGCTGACTGCGTTCCGCCAACAAATTTCTTTGATCCTTGACCGAACCTGACTGAAAGTCCTGAGCTTGAGGCAAGGAAAGACCAAGACTGCGGTTCACTCGAATATTGGCCAGATACAGCAAATCCTGTTCGTCATAGTACTTGTAATTGTTTCCGGAATTCACGACGGGTTTCAAAATACCCATATGCGTGTAATGCCGAATCACTTCAGGAGATAAACCCAACAGATCAGCTAATTTCTTGACGGTCAGCATAGTTCAAGTCTTGAACTTAATCTAAAACGAGGAAATAGTTATAACTCAATTAGATAGGACTATCTGAATTATGCGCCTGGAGCCCACCAGTCTTTCAAATTCGTGAAGATAGAACCATGGAACAATGCGATATTGCCGTCTCTCTTCATCCAGCCTTTATCTGTCCAATCACTTAGCGTCAAGGAGACAGAGGTCCGGCTTGCTGAAATAATGGCCGCGATCAAAGTTGCCGTCAGCCGAACCGGCATCGGATTCCAGCCTGCATAATTGGGTTTGTAATAGGACTTAATCAACGAATGCAGAAATGCGCGCAGACGGCTGTCTATATCCAGCGTGAAACAAGCCAGAAGCGCTTCGATGTGACTTTCTTGTTTAAAGGTGATGTTTTGAGCGACCTTTTCGTAGATGTTGATGTCTTTTCTGATTTCGCTATGCCAAACATCATACGGAAGAACCAATCCTGTGCTGTTCTTGATCGTATAGGCGCTGACGTTTGCCATTGTTCCCGTCAGCCCATCGATATCACCCATCGTTCGATTAGGGAGAATGAGACTTAGTACGTGCTCCTTGTCCTGCGTGTCCCAAAAGCGATAGAGGCAAAGACCGGTCAAAAGAAGTGTAATTTCTCCGTCAGGCGCGCCGTGTTTCAGTTCCTCTCCCTTCTTGAAGGTACGCTTTTCGCCTAGGCGATTAAAGATTTCTACAACCTCTGCCGGAGCTTCGGGGTGGAACCATTGTTCACCAAAAAGTATCTGTCTCATTTCCGTATTTTTTCTTTTTATCTTTGTGAGTGTAACCCCGTAACTATTTTTGAGATATAGCGATTTTCCTGAATATAGCCGAAAACTCCTTCTCATCGGAGATTCCGAGGTTGGTTACTGCAATTTGTTTAGTACTTAACAGGACGAAACTTTCATGAGTCAAACTGTTCAGTACTTAACGGGGTCGTTTTTTGAAAAAGAGTAACTTTGAACGGTAAACAATCCATCCAAAGGAGAAACTATGCGAACAAAATTAACGCTTACTGCCGCCTTTGTTGCTCTGGCTTTTGGTCAGGCCGCATTTGCGGCTAACCATAACCTTTCTACGGATGTTCTGGTCGTCGGCGCAGGATCTGCCGGTTTAACAGCCGCGGTTCAAGCTGCTGAAAAAGGAAAGAAAGTCATCCTGTTAGAAAAGAACCTTGGCGTCGGAGGCAGTTCTCAATTTGCTGAAGGCTTGTTCGCGGTCGGTTCCGAATGGAACCGCCTGAGAAGCGATCCTCTTACCAAAGAAGAAGCTTTCAAAACCTTAATGGAAAAACACGGCTATGTGATTGATGCTGCTAAAACCAAAGATTATGTCGAAGGCAGCGCTGAAAACATCTCCTGGCTCGCCGGTCACGGCATCAAATTTGAAGTTGTGCGCATGACACCGTGGGAAGCTGCAACCTGGCACGTTATCAGTGACTACAAAGGTTCAAATCACGGTGCAGGCTTAATCAAAGGACTCAAAGATGCTGCCGACAAGGCCGGCGTAGAAACCAAGCTAGGAACACCTGCCACTGAACTAATCCTGAATAAGGAAGGCGAAGTCGTCGGCGCTAAAGCCGCTGATAAGAAAGGCAATACCTACACCATCAGCGCAAAAGCCGTCATTCTTGCGACCGGCGGTTTCGGTGACGATCCTCAAAAAGTCAAAGACTGGGCGCATCGCGATCCTGATGGCTGGAAGAGTTCTGTCCCTATCGGCAAAACCGGTGACGGCATCGTCATGGCAACGAAAGCCGGCGCAGCCATGGGCAACGTTTCGTTCGTTCAGCATCTTGGTACTGAAGGCAAAGGCATCAAATTCTTAGGCAACCTCTATGCCACATCCTGGCAGCCTTCTGCACTTTGGGTGAATTGCGACGGCAACCGCTTCAGCAATGAAGATGTCGCCTTCTCTTTTGCTCAGGCCGCCAACGCGATTTACGCGCAACCTCATCATTATGGCTGGTCGATCTTTGATGACAGCCAGGTCAAATACATGATGGAAAAAGGCGTGGATTCCGGTATCGGTGTATTGGTGCCGGTCGGTCAGAAACTGCCGAATCTGCAAAAAGAGATCGACGAAGCCGTCGCTGTTAAATCCGACGGCTTTAAGGCCGCAGACTCCGTTGCTCAGCTTGCTAAAAAATTAAGCGTTCCGGAAGCCAACCTGCAGAAAGCCGTTGACCAATACAACAAGGCTTGCGAAATCGGCCATGACGGCGAATATTACAAAGAAAAAGTCTATCTCCGTCCACTGAATACGAAGAAACTTTACGCCATCAAACTCAAAGCCTACTTCTTCAGTTCTTACGGCGGTTTAAACACCAACCGCAAGCATCAGGTTCTGGACAAGAACAACAAACCGATTAAAGGTTTGTACGCCACCGGCCTTGAGGTCTCCGATATGGTAGGACCGACCTATTCCACTTGGTCTTCGGGGCATGCCTTCGGATTTGCTTCTTATTCCGGCCGGCATGCAGCTCTAAATGCGATCGAAGAGATGAAGTAATCCAAAGAATTTAGGGCGCCGACATCGACGTCCTAAACGAAAAGGTCCGAGGCTAAAAGCCCGGACCTTTTCTCCACCCGTTAATGAAAGCTATTTAGTGACAGCCGCATCCACAGCTGCCGCCATGTTCTTCATGACCATGGCCGCCGCATCCGCAGCCTCCTTCATGTTCTTCATGGCCGTGACCGCCGCAACCGCAGCCGCCGGCATGCTCTTCATGATGGTGTCCGCCGCATCCGCAGCCGCAACCGCCATTTCCTTCAGGCTGAAGGGTTCCTGCAATCAGGGCTTCAATGACTTCATCGGGATTGCCGGAAACGCCGGGAAGCACATCAATACCGCTCTGAGCCAAAGAAACCAAAGCACCCTGGCCGATGCCGCCGCAAATAACAGCCTGAACGCCCTGTGTGGCTAAGAATTCAGCCAGAGCTTCGTGGCCGGAGGCTTCACTGTCAATCACAACACTTTCAACGATGCCCTGAGGCTGAACGTCAAAAATCTTGAACTGAGGAGCTTTGCCGAAATGCTGGCAAACAACGCCGTCTTCGTAAGGAATGGCAATACGCACTTTTAATTCTCCAGAAAATATTGTTCAGGAATTGTATCAAGGTTGCACATAAGTTTTAGATGGTGACGAGCCGATGATATTTCAAGCCTCGCAAATGCAAAAAAGTTTTTCTAAGCCGAAAATGGTGCTTAGCAATGAGTCGTTACTTCTAAATAGAACAATAATTCATAGAATTACGGCTCACAAAACTGATCCTTAAATCATGTCCCTCATCGAAAAGCTTTTTAAAGTCAAAGAGCGCGGCTCATCGACTAAGACAGAATTCTTAGGTGCCATCTCGGCATATCTCGCAGTTTGTTATCTTTTCATCGTGGTCCCCGGCATGCTTGCTGACGCAGGAATGCCGATCGGAGACGCCACAGTCGCAACCATTTGGGCGGCAATTCTCGGTACATTGATGATTGCGTTCATAGCCAACTATCCGGTGGTTGTGGCGCCGGGCCTAGGAATTTCTGCGTACTTCGCATATTACGTCTGCGGAGCCATGGGGCTTTCTTGGCAAGCAGCCTGCGCCGCAGTTGTGATTTCCGGCTTCGTATTCTTCATTTTGACGGTCACCCGAATCCGGCAAGCCATCATTAAAGCAATCCCCCTGGATCTTAAGCTCGCGATTGTGGCCGGTATCGGCGCTTTCATTACGATTATCGGTCTTAAAAACGCCGGAATCGTTGTCGCCACGCCCTCTACCATGATCGGCTTGGGCAATATGATGCAGCCGCAGGCTTATCTGACCATTCTCGGTGTGGTGCTTGCAGGATGGATGATGGCCAAAGGCATTCGCTTGGCTTTGCTGATTACCATCCTGATCGTTGCCGCCTTAGGCATCGTCACCGGTGTGACCCCGACAGACGGAATTCACAATCTCCTCTCCACCGACTTCAAACTCCTTCCGACCGAAACCATCTTCCAGGTCGATTTCAATAAGATGCTGACTGTCGGTATTGTCGGCGTGCTCTTCTCGATTACGATGGTGGACTTGTTTGACAACATGTCAACTTTAATCGGCTTGTCTTTCCGAGCCGGTTTCATGGATAAGAGCGGTAATATTCCCGGACTTGACCGAGCCCTTATTTCTGACTCTATCGCCACGATGGGCGCCGGTTTCATTGGTACACCGACTTCTACCGCGATTCTGGAAAGTGCCGTCGGTATTGAAGCCGGTGCCAGAACCGGTCTTTGCGCTCTGTTCCTCGCCGGTTTCTTCGCCTTGACTTTGTTCGTCGCTCCGCTGCTCACCTTGGTTCCGGCCTTTGCGACGGCCTGCGTTCTGATCATCGTGGGTTACATGATGCTTCAGGGTACTGCCTCCAGAATTAATTTTTCTGATGTAACGACCGGCCTTCCCTGCTTCTTAACGATCTTCATGATGCCGTTTACCTTCAACATTGCCACAGGTCTGGCTTTCGGCGTCATCAGCTTCGTGCTTCTGAAGCTTCTGGCAGGAAAGAAGGAAGAAATCACGCTCACCATGGCTGTTCTTGCGGTTGTCTTTGTGGGTATTTTGATTTCTCACTAATCTTCAGCTAACCGTTTCGAACAAAAGTTCACAGCAGATCGGACAAGAATGACTTATCCTTGTCCGATCTTTTTATATGAATTTGAAGAATTAAAGATGACCAGCATGCAGGAAACAAAAGCTGAACTGACTCTCGACCACTTCGGAAATGACCCGATCACCCGTGTTGAAAATGCTCTCTCCGGTTTAAGAGAGGGCAAAGGCGTCGTCGTGCTTGATGACGAAAGCCGCGAAAACGAAGCCGACTTAATCTACTCTTCCGATCATCTGACAGAAAAGCAAATGGCTCTGATGATCCGTGAATGCTCCGGCATCGTCTGCGTCTGCCTTCGTGACGAAGACTGCAAACGCTTAGAGCTTCCTCAGATGGTTGCTTCCAACTCCAACACTCAGGGTACTGCATTTACGGTATCCATTGAAGCTGCTCACGGCTGCACCACCGGCGTCAGCGCTAAAGACCGTGTCACAACGATCAAAGCTGCTGCCAATCCCAACGGCAAACCGGAAGACCTTCTTCGCCCCGGCCACGTTTATCCGCTTCGCGCCCGCTCCGGCGGCGTGTTAGAGCGCAGAGGCCACACTGAAACGACCGTTGATTTGATGAGAATCGCCGGCTTGAATCCTTGCGGTGTTCTTTGCGAATTGATGAACGAAGACGGTACGATGGCTCGTCTGCCGGAAGCATTGGCTTTCGCAAAGAAACACGATCTTCCGATCATTACAGTTGAAGACCTCGTTAAATACCGGCAAGAAAAGAACGTCTAATCATTCGTTGCTGACCGGACAAAGTTCCGGGGCGGCAAAGTAATTGATTTTTGAAGGCTTCCGACATTAATTCGGAGGCCTTTTGTATTTCTAACAGCTGCAAGCTTAGGGCTCAGCCTTCTTTGTAATACTTCAATCTGAAGATCGTAGCGCCTAAGGAAGCGGCAACAATAATCAAAATACCTAAGAACGTGAATGCGTCCGGGACTTCGTCAAAGAACAGGTAACCGAATATCACGGCAAAGATCACGGCACTGAACTGCAGCGAAGCGCAAAGGAGTGTTTTGCCTTTCTTCCAGCCGATGTTTTGTGTCCATTGACCGAGTGCCGTGAAAACGCCCATAAGCAGAACAGGAATCGAGAATACATGCTCTGCCTGCAAGCCTTTTGAAAACATCAAGGTCGCTGCCGCGCCCGACACCGTGCAAGCCAACGCAAACCAAAAGAGCGTTCTGATCGGCGGTTCACCTTTTAGTCCTAATAAACGCAACGAAATGCTGGAACCCGAACTCAATGCGCCGGACAAAAGGCCGAGGCCGACATAAAAAGCATTTTGATCGGCCATAAAAGGTCGGAGAACAAGCAAGACGCCCGCAAATCCGATCAGTAAAAAGGCAAACAGCATCCCTGGAATCTTTTTGCCTTTGAACAGATACCAGCCGAAAACCCATAACCCAAGAAACAAAGGTCCTGTGTATTGAAGCGCTTGAGCCGTAGAAAGAAGAATATGCCGAGCAACCAGGATATTGATGCTCAAGGCGCCGACGCCGCATAAAGCGCGCGAGAGCTGAAGCGCCGGTTCATGCGTCTTAAGAGAAGTTTTTGTGGCGGCGATAAGGCAGATGGCTACGGACAAGACAACGATGGAGCGCAGAAGGAAGATTTCGTAGAAAGCCATCGACACCGGCATCGCCTTGATGGAGACGTATGCGCAGCTGATGAAAAATGTAGAGAGAACAATCCAAAAAGAACCCATGGCTGTATTTCTGTTTCTTGCCAGTCGCAGATACAAAAATATACCGTGAGTTACGCTGTCTCCTCAATTTTTAGGACAAAACAAAACCGGCGTCGGCTGAAAAATTTCAGCCGTCACGCCGGTTCTAACCCACTAAGGTAAGGTTACTTGCCCAATGTCAGCAATTCGCCGGAGAACTGACCCAGCCATCCGTCGCCGAATGCATCATGTGCATAGTGACGGAATTCGTTGCCGGCCTGCTGAAGTTCGAGTTCGTTTTCAGGCGTCATGTCGCCGGTGCCGAAGCCGAGCATGTCTGTGACGAATACCAAAGTACGAACTTCCTTGTCATTCTTCATGACAGGAGCAACGAGGAAGAAGTCGTTGGCTTCAACATTCTTACGATCAGCGCCGAAGAGCTTGAAGTAGTCATTGGCGCGAAGGATGTTCTGGCAAAGAATGATCTTCGGGCTCTTTTCAGCAACTGCGGCCTGGAAAACCTGACCTCTCTGAGCAACGAGGAAGTTCAGGAAATCACGGTAAGAAGGCAGTCCGGTGTACTTCGCCATTGTGACTTCGCCGTCAGCGGTCTTAACAGCAGGCTTTTCCATCCAAGCGTTCGTTGTAATCATTCCGGTGCAGAGCGGAGAAGCACTCAGCATAAGGATCGGCTGTTTATCTTCCTGTCCTTCGGGCTTGAAAACAAGAGAAGTTTCTGCTTCAGGATTGCCTGTAATACTGTTAATCAGACGAGTAACGGATTTGGTGCAAGGGCATGTTGTCGGCAGTGCGCGCTTTAAAGCATCGATATTCGTAACCGGATTGGCAAAGACTTTTTCCGGATCGATCGGCAGCGGGCAGCGAGCGCTGTGGTCTACGACCAGCCAGATCGGTGCATTGGGATTGCCGCCCATGCAGCCGGAAAAAGAGCTGATGAATTGAGTAAATAACTCAGGAACTTGAACCATTTCGATATCCTCCAAATTAAAAATATTCTTTTTGTCGCGCACCCGACTTTGTGCGAGAGAAACACCCGCTCATCCGAGGCTGCTCGTGTATGAGCAGCACTCAGAAGGAATCCTTAAAGTCGGCTGACCCGGAACAATTATTTTTTGCTGCAGCCGCAACCGCATCCGCAGTCTGTGGCAGCTTCGACTTCTGCATCCATCAAAGCTTCGGTTTCAGCCTGTTCAGCCTTTTCCTTTTCTTTCTTTTCGACCTTGTGGCTGACGGGACCGCAGTCGGTAGCAGCCTCGACTTCAGCGTCCATCAGGGCTTCGGTCTCGAGTTGTTCTTTCATTACTTCGTCTTTTTTATCTGCTTTGGTCATTGATGCTCCTCAAACATAGTTTTCATTGAGGCCCCTTCGCCTCAACACGTATTTCAAGGTTCACTTTAACCTCAGAGGGATCGGTTAGGTGTGAAGAGGCCCGAAAACGGGCAACTAACTTCGATCCCGTGAATGTGCAATTACAGCCGAAATTCCGTTTACTCGTCTATTTTCAAGCGCAAATACAGAGATCCTATTGGAGCTACGGATACTTCCATCTAATAGTGGTGATTTTTCCAATAAAGACTGTTAGTAATACAGATCTTTTGAAATACCTAGTAGTTCAATCTATAAATACGTTATCAATTAAGTAAATGCGGACTCGATGTCTTCAAGCTTCCATTTCCAGCGG
>ENA-USYV01002086-USYV01002086.1-human-gut-metagenome-genome-assembly--contig:-NODE-2086-length-17088-cov-4.643525_pt1 | contig 17088 bp, 10 predicted proteins | sample MGYA00250066_ERZ773514 | MGnify/ENA primary metagenome ERZ773514 (study PRJEB29103, sample SAMN06112049) | human gut metagenome | biome: human gut; feature: ankylosing spondylitis patient; material... | reverse complement strand
TGCCTCCTCCTGTTTAGTGCTTGATGCTCCGGATTGCTTCATTGCTACGCAATTTCTTTATAAACACAAAAAAAGAGACACTAACTCCACATAAATATACTATTTGCAATTTATGTATAGTTAATGCCTCGATTTTTTAAATCAAGTAACATACTATTTATTATTTTTATATCACTTTTCGGAATTAATGTCAATTACTTTTTTGCAATTAATATATATTTATAAGCCTGTTCCTCGTCTATGGCAAATTGTTTTATCAACTGCTCCGCAATCTGCTCATCTGAATAATCCAACCCTGCCAATATCTTAATAGTTCCACTAATTCCCTGTTCTATGCCACGCTCCAAGCCACGCTCCAAGCCCTGTTCCAAGCCCTGTTCAAATTTTTCCTGATAACTCATCTGTAAAGTCATATAATCCAACCTCCATTTCTCGTTATCTCTTACTTTTTTGACTGCCTGCTCCAATTCTTCCGTAAACTCATCTGATGGTGCTTCTCCGTCTATATAATTTAATAACTTTTTCATTTCAGGACTTACATCATCAAGTGTCCCTTTTGTATTTAATATTATCTTTGTAGTATCATCACCAAGCGGTAATTCCAAATCCTCAATACAACGATTTTCAAATGTATATACATGACGGCCTAATCCGAACAAATCAAATGTGCATATAAATATAACAAAACTCTTTTTTAGATTTTTATAGTTTTCGCCTTTTTCCAGTATATTTAAATCTATCATCCCCTGATAATAACGCATCCTCTTCGGCAGATTATCTTTTAACTTTAATTCCTCAAATCCTTTTATCATACATCCCCATTAAAAACCTTATTTTGCATATATAGTTTCCACATATCTGTTACAAAAATTTCTATAATACATCATATACTACAATATTTTATATACTGTTTATATATATTATATAATGTGCAGCAAAATTCTTCAATAATATTTTCACAATCACAACCACCGGCTTAGCCGGTGGTTTGCTTTGCGGCCTATAAGGCCTCTTTGCCGGCGTCTGAGTCTAAAGACTCGCCGAAAGGTATGCCCACCGCAACATCAGTTACTTACTTAAGCCCCCTGGGCTTATTATTAATTGTTTTTCTTTACCGGCTCACCCGTTAACGGGTCAACATACTCTTTGATTGTCATCTGGTCATATTCCAAATCTTCTTGTAATTGATTTCGAATATATTCTTCTATTTTCTTTGCATTTTTTCCTGCTGTATCAACATAATATCCTCTACACCAGAAATGTCTATTTCCATATTTATATTTTAAATTTGCATGTCTCTCAAATATCATCAATGTACTTTTTCCCTTTAGATATCCCATAAAATATGAAATACTCATTTTAGGTGGAATTTCAACAAGCAAATGAATATGATCCGGACATACTTCTCCTTCTATAATATTTACACCTTTTCTTTTACAAAGCATTATAATAATATCGCGAATATCTTCTCTTAACTTTCCATACGCTACCTTTCTTCTATACTTTGGTGCAAAAACTATATGATACTTACAATTCCATGTAGTATGTGATAAACTGTTATTGTTGTTCATACGGACAACCTCCTTTGTTTTTAATGTGGTTGGCAGACCATCATTATTATAACAAAGGAGCTTATCATTGCACATCATTTAAGCTCTTTCCACCACTCGCATAGCAGGTGGTTTATTTATTTGCTACATTCCATTTCTCCTCCAAGAGAAACTACATTTCGCAAATGAGGCCTCTATGCCTATACAATCAAAAAAGCTTTCGTCCTAAAAAGGACGAAAGCCAATGTTCCGTGTTACCACCTTTATTTACAGCCTGCTTACGCAAAACTGCCTCTGTGTACTGCTACTTCTTCTTATCACAGCCTGTGTTCTTTATATTATTATGATCATAATGACCACAAGAATAAGGTCATTATATGCATAAAAAATTGATTTGTCAACTCATAAAATTTATCATTTTATACGGTTTTTCATACGGTTTTGGATTTCAATATCCAGCTGTTTCTCATACGCTTTAACATTGATCGTACTGTTATACATATCCACATAATGATCCCATGCTGCATCAAATTCGTCCGGCGATGTCATGATAAGTTTCGGCAGCCATTCTTTTTTGAGAAGTTTCATATCTTCTTTGGCTTTTCCATATTCCGTATCCATTCCCCAGTCTTCTGCACTAGGATAGATCGGATACCATGGATCACCTTCTCTTTCTTCTCCTAAAAAGTCTGACCATATCTGATAACCATAAGCATCTAAGACCTTCTTATCATATGCTGATAAGGACGCATAATATTCACCCGGCTGTTCTCTCGGAAGTACGGTATTGATTCCATCCGGAAGCATTCCCTCGTACGTTGGAAAATATTCATATGTACAACTGTTCTGCTTGAGATAATCATCATTGTCCCAGTTATCCCGCTGCTCTTTGGTGCGGTAAAATACACCATTTTCACCCACTTCGTAATCTCTGCCTTCTTCTCCCCAGTAGCGGAGTTTCATCACTTCGTCCGAAAGCAGATCGTTTAAGAACTGTAAGGCACCCTCTACGTCCTGACAGGAAGTAGAGATTCCAATTCCCTCCCCTGTCTGCAAGTTGTATTCTATACAGTTATAATCAGGCTTGATATCTTCTGATGCGGTAATTGGGAATGGCACATAAGTATATTCCTCTTTTCCATTTGCATACAGGCTGTTTTGTGCACTCTGGATCTCCCAATATTGATCTACCATGCCAAGTACATTTCCCTGCTTGATTTTTTCTATATACTGATCATAAGAGAGCATAAAGGTTTCCGGATCGATCACACCTTGTTCGTATATGCTGCTTAGTTTCTTATAGTACTGCTTTGCTTCCGGTATCGTATCATAGACTTTCGCTGTCTGCGTTTTTCGATCAATGACCGCACAGCCGTCATTTGGGTATCCGGCTAAAAACATCGGTGGATTTTCCAGACAGAAATACCGCCAGTCATCACATAAGATCTCAAATCCGATCGTATCTTCTCCGTCCGTCTTAGGATGTTCTTTCCGATAATCACAGATAAGATCAAAATAGTCATCAAGTGTCTGCAATTTAGGGTAACCTGCCCATTCCAGCACTCGTTTCTGTATCCAGAATGCCTCTCCCGATTTCATTACTTTCGTATCATGCCCACGGATCACCCCATAAGATGGAATAAAATAGATATGTCCGTCTTCTTTACGGTAGGATTCCCACTGTTCATCTGTCATATAATTTTTAAGATTCGGATAGTCATCTAAATAATCCTCAAGCGGAATAAAGGCCCCTGCATCCAACAACTCCTTTGTAGCATCACTTCCCTGAATAAAATCAGGATATTCCCCCGATACGATCATACTTTTTACAAGATCAGATGGATTCTGCCCATCTAACCATGTTACTTCTGCTCTTGCTCCTGTAAGTTCGGCAATCTTATCTTCCATATAATTATCCGATTCCATTTCACTTCCCGGAAAAGCCAGCGTTGCCGTAAAAACTTTGACTTCCTTCTGCTGCGAACTGACCATATGCCAGATACATCCCGTCGTGATAATGACTATGATTCCCAATGCAATACCAATTTTCCTTCTCCTGTTCATATGCTAATTCCCCCTGCCTGACTTTTTAAACTTCATACGATACTGATTCGGTGTGATCCCATATACTTGTACAAATTTATTGATAAAATAATCTGCTTTGCCAAATCCGGTTTCTTCTGCAATACGATAGATCCTCGTATCTGTATCTTCTAATAGTTCTTTTGCCTTCTCTAAACGAAGCTGGTTCAGATAATCCCGGAATACGATATGATACCGCTTTTTATATAGCTGTCCTAAGTAAACATTGTTGATATAAAACATTTCTCCTAAAGAACGCAGGCTGATCTTTTCCATATAATGTTCTTTGACATAAGCATCGATTTTATCTAAGATATTCCGGTTTTCCTGACTGCGTACCTGTGCAAAATAACCTGCATAATCTGCAAAAAAATCGGTAATTTCTTCCGGTCTGCCCATCATTACAAGATGATGGAAAGATTCATTGCCGATATATTCAAAAATCTCCTGCTGGTTCGTTTCATCATCAAATTCTTTTACCATTTCCATCAGACGGTATAAAATATGATAGATACTTGCACTGATCATTTCAAGATTCATCTCACTGTTTCTGATCCCGGCAAATACCTTCTGGGCTGCTGCCTCGATCTTTTCCCTGTCGTTTTCTCTTACAGCCGATAAAAGTGTATCAATATCACTTTCCGATATTTCAAATGATGTCTTTCTTCCTGCTGCATCTTCATAAAATACCTTATTCTTATCTTCACTCAACCCATAAAGACAACGGCTTACCCGCACTGACCGGAAAGACTTTCTGATATCCTCAAGCGAATTTTCCTGACTGCCTGCATATACCTGAAACGTCTGTGAAAAATGATGGCTCATCCGCCTTTGGAGTGCATCTAAAAATTCTGCCTCTGTCTGGTTATTTTTCTGATACATTTCCGGTATTAAAAGCAGTGCAGCTCCGCTTATTTCTTCTTCTGTTTCCATGATCGGTACTCCATGTCCGCAAAATTCTTTAAGGATCGCCTGTAAATAGGACACTATTTCCTGTTCCTCTGGTTTTAGCTGAGAATCTGCATCCATACATTCGATGCTGACATACTTCCACTGATTCGATGGAACCACATGGCTATATACGGTTTCTAAGTCATCTTCGGTATATTTTCCATGCACTACAGCTGAAACAGCAAAGAAATAATGCTCCTGTTCCTTTACCTGCATGATCTGATGTTCTTTGTTTAATTTATGGAGGATATCGGATAATTCTTCTTTCTGGATCGGTTTTAACATATAATTTTTTACCTGCATACGGATTGCCATTCTGGCATATTCAAAATCCGCATATCCGGTTAAAATTACAAACTGTATATTACGGTGCAGTTTTTCCTGTACATACTTGATCAGTTCAAGCCCTGTCATCTTCGGCATACGGATATCCACAAACACGACATCTACCTGACTTTCCTCTAAAATAGCAATGGCATCTACTCCATTTCCCGCTTCACCGATGATCTCATATCCATATTCTTCCCAGTCTACTAACTGCCTTAGCCCTTCTCTGATATACTGTTCATCGTCCACAAGTAAAACTTTTATCACATACATTCCCCCCATTTCTATCTGGTTTTATGACTGTTCTCTGTGATTTGGCATACGGATACAGATCTCCGTTCCCTCATCGATTTCACTGCTGATCTCAATCTGTACTTTATCCTGATAATATTGCCTTAATCTTAAAACGGTATTTGCGATCCCGATACTCTTTTTTGCCGTCTGGATATAACTGATATCGGTCTGTGATACGGTTTTCTGAAGCTTTTCTAATTGTTCTTCTTCCATACCGCTGCCGCTGTCAAGTATCTCAAAATACAGATCTTCTCCATCTTCTGAGGCAACCACTGTGATCTGCCCGCCATTGATACTCTGCTCAATTCCATGCACACAGGCATTTTCCACAAATATGATCAATACAAAACGTGGGATATAATACCTTCTGGCGGAATCCTGTATGCAAAGAGAGAATTCAAACCTGTCACCAAACCGGTACTTTTGAATTTCTAAATACCTCCGGACATTTTCACATTCTTCATCAACCGTTACAAAATCCTGACTCCACTGGATATTTTCCCTCATCAAAACAGCAAAATTTTCAAGGATCTTTGCCGTTTCCATCTCTTTTTTCAATACACTGTGCATTCTTATACTCTCTAGGGCATTAAAGATAAAATGCGGATTTAACTGGCTCTGTAAGGCATTTAATTCTGCCTGCTTTTTGGAAAGTTCAAGATTCTGCTGTTTCTCTTTATTTTTATATACCACTTCGATTAATTCCCGGATACGCATGATCATCAGATTATAACTGCGGATCATGCTGCCGACTTCATCGCTGCCTTCTTCACAGTGAATGACTTCATAAGTCCCTTCCTTGACCTGATCCATACAATGCTGTGTCAATGCAATCCTGTCATGTAAGGAATGATAAAATAAATACAAGACCACACATGGAAGAAGCAGATTCATAATATATAAGAGTAATAATCCGTATCTCTGACTATTCAGGACTTCCGACAAACCATGATGATCCTCTGTCAGTACAAAGAAAAACTTTTTTCCATAAAATTCTAACTCTGTTTCTTTTTTGCATTCTTTGAGAAAAGAATCTGACCAATTCTTCATCTGCTTTTTCTGCGTATTTTTCTCTGTTGTAGAAAAAAGTATGGTATCATCCGTACAGATATAACAGTCTGCACTACCGCTTTCCATCTGGATCTTTTTTAACAGCTTATCATAATTAAAATCCATCATTACAAAATCATTGGTATTTCCTTCAATCTTACGAATCCAGACAAGATGTCTGCCCTTTCCGATATATCCACCGGATTTTTTACCATCTTCATAAAAACTGTATAACATGACCTGCTGGCTGCTGTTTTTAAATGCCTGATACCAGTCGGCATCTCCTACCGTATCACTCTTCACAAAATATGAACCATTTGTGATCGTCCGGTTATCTGTGCAGACTGTGATCCCATAGGCAGACTGCCCTGTATAATAATACTGGATGACATCTGCTCTCTGCAAGCGTGTATATGCACTATAATAATCTGATTCTGACTGATAATATGTTCCTAAGAAATTTTTGAGTCTTGCATCCCTGTGCAGATAATCTGCAATGGAAGTCTGCTCAGCTACTGCGTTCTGAAATTCATACACGATCGCATTTATACTGTTCTCTAATGTTTTCTGCTGTTCACTGTCACTTCGTTTTTTCATATTCCAGAAAATAAAGCTGTTTGTCGTGATCAACGGAACAAATACACATACGATGATCAGAATTGCAATCTTTTGCTTTAGCCCTATGTTGTCCATACTCATTCTGATTTTCTCCATGTCCGTTTCCTATTCCTTCCACTTTCCATGCACAATAAAATCATTTCTCTCATTATACCATAGATACAAGGATAAGTGTATGGAAATATAATAAACCGGATATAAGAAAAACCGCGCAAAGGGCGAGCGCGGCTTTTCATTTTCAATTTGTCATTTATTTGACTTTGTAACTGGATGTCTTTGCTTTTTTCAGCATATTCTTGTAAGCCTTTGCTTTTCCCTTTGGAACTTTAAAGGTTGCTGATTTTTTAATTTTCTTAAACGCATTCTTTCCAATTTTCTTCAGATTTTTACCTTTTATTGTTACTTTTGAAAGTTTCTTATCACCATAGAAGGCATTTGCACCTATCTTAGTAACATTCTTTCCGATTGTTACTTTTGAAAGTTTCTTATCACCATAGAAGGCATTTTCACCTATCTTAGTAACATTCTTTCCGATTGTAACTTTTGTCAGCTTCTTCTGCTTCTTAAATGCATTCTTTGAAATTTCTGTTACTTTAAACTTCATCTTCCGGTAAGTCACAGTTGCCGGGATCGTAATGCTCTTTAACTGCTTCTTAGAGCCGATAACGGTTACTGTTTTTACTTTTTTGCTGCAGGCTGTGACTTTATAGGTCAGTTTCTTTCCAATCGTAAAGGTCTTTCTTACATAACTCTGCATGGAATCCTTTGAAGGTGTCTGGGTATTACCATCTGTACCGCCATTTGCCGGTGTCTGGGTATTACCATCTGTACTGCCATTTGTCGGTTTCTTGGTATTACCATCTGGTTTTTTGGTATCATCATCCTTTTTACCACCGTCTGAGATTGTTGCTTTTGCTGTATTGTATGCCTTGCTTAAGCTGTCAAATACTTTATCGATCTCACCCTGGTCTGCATCTGCTTTTTCTAATAATGCTTTTGCTTCTGCAATTGCTTTTTCTAAATCTGTCTTTGCACTTCCTGTCAGACTGGAAAGTAATCTTTCTGCCTCTGCGATCTTACTGCTTAATGCTTCTGTATTGACCTGATATTCACCAAAGCTGTAATAATCAACATTCATCAGATTTTCTGCCTTACCTTTAAATACAAGGAATACATTGTGTGTATCTGTAATACGGTCAAGTTTACAACTGAATTCTTTAAATGTATTTTCACTTCCGGTTGCTTCTACATTTACCGTACCAACTAATGCTCCTTCCGGGCTGTCCATATGGATCTCGATCTGTCCACCGGATTTTGAAGCTGCCTTTACTGTAAATTCTGCTGCACCTCTGTCACCAAATGCTGCCTGGGCAACAGATGTCCAGTCACCATCCTGAAGATCTGTGATCTGTCTGTTAAAGTCTTTGAATAATTTGCCTTCTTCTGCACAGTCCGCAATCTTAATACCTGCATTCCATGCAACTGTTTCAGCATCAATTCTCTCATAAGGATTGATCGTCTTTAACTGGCTGATACCTTCATAAGTTCCTGCAATCGGACGAATCGTTCCATCAGAATTCAATTCAATCGGATCAATATGTGTGGAACGATATCCTTTTGTCAATGTACCGGGTGCAAGTCCCTGTGCTTCTTCCTGTGCTTTTGATAAAGTCTGTGCATGGTATATGAAGTATGATTTTCCTTCATATACAAAGGTTGCATGATGGTTATTTCCACCTACACCAAACCAGATCTGTGGATTTTCAAATACTTCACCTGCATATTTAAATGGTCCCATCGGATTGTCACTTACCATATAGCAGATAGTTCCATATCCCGGATATCCCTCTTTATGCGGGCTCATAAAGTTTGAACAATAACTGTAATAATATTTATCACCATATTTGAAAATACCGGAATCCTCGAACATACATGGAGCATCAATTTCTTTTGCCTCACCATCAATGCTGATCATATCTTCGCCAAGTTTTGCAACTCGTGCTGTTTTTGGATTGTTCTGCTGACCATTTGGTACACCACCGCCGAAGTAGATATATGCACTTCCATCATCATCTACAAGTACTGCCGGATCGAAGCACCATTCAACACCTTTACACCCCGGTGTTTCTTTTGTCAGTAATGCCTTTCCGATCGGATCTTTCCATGGTCCAAGCGGAGTATCTGCTTCTAATACACCGATACCGGATGCATCATTTGCAAAGTATAAGAAGAACTTATCTTTTCCATCAATCTGTTTATAGGCGATCGCCGGTGCCCATGAGTGACTTGCCCATTTTGCTGCTCCGTCGTTTCCTGCTACCTTAATCTCTCCGTGATCTGTCCAGTTGACCATATCATCAGAAGATATGATACGCAATGTTTTAATATAACCAAAGGAGTTATTTAATACATTCCCCTTTGCATCATATTCATAATCATCAGATGTCATGTATACATAAACTCTGCCATCATATACGATTGCATATGGATCAGCACCAAAATCAGTTGTTACAAGTGGATTGCTGTATCCTAATTTCTTAGCAAGTGCTTTTGTATCTAAATATTTTTCTTTGATATCTAAGCTGCAGGCTTTAACATCATATTCTACAGTACCTTTATCTGCAGTAATATAATCAGCGCTGACATTTACCGTTGTATCTTTATCTGCATAACCTGTCATTTTTAATGTTACAGTTGCAAATAATTTATCTGCTGCTTTAAAAGTAAGGTCTTTTCCTGCTGCCTGTAATACAAGATGACCATTTTTAAAGTTCCATGATGTTTCACCATTGATCGCATCACTGTTAAATGTAACATCTTTTACATCCATGCCTGATGGAATGGATAAGGATGCTTTTAAGTCTGTATGACCTTCTCCGGTCAGTTCATCCATTGTTACTTTTACTGTAGCCTCACTGTTGATCACACCATTTATTTCATCTGTTCCGCTTAAAGATGCTGCGTGGTCTTTTGCTTCCGGTGCATCTGTTCCTGTTAATTTATCTGTTACACGGAAGTAATCAAAATCTGCATAACCGCCTGTAGATTTTGTTGCATAGTTAAAGATTGCAAATTTACTTCCCATAAAATGTTTCAGTTCATAACTTAACTGCATCGGATCACCTAACTGTGTCCATGTGCTGCCATCAAAGCTGTAATAGAATGTGACTTTATCTCCACCTGCAAAGTTAAAATCTTCTTTCAGGTAAACGATATCTGATTTACAGTCCACACTTGCTGCAACTCTTGGCTTATCCGCATCTTCTGCCTGGTTATTATGTGCATCTACCATGACAAGTTTTGCAGCGGTACCCTCTTTTTTCACTGCAATATAACCATAGTTATAAGAGAATGCTGCAAGTCCTGCATAATCTCCATTTTTCATTCCGGAGATATCCATTTTGATCTTACCGGAACAGGTCGGTCCAAATGTTCTCTGTGTCAGTGTATTTCTTGCATTTAATATACTTGTTGCTTTACTTCCTGTTGTCAGACGAAGCCAGCCTGCCCTGTCTGTCAACGACCAGTTATTGTTATTTGGATTGTGGTTCCACTGCCATACCAGATCAAGATCTGAACCATTGTAATCGTGTTCTCCTGATTCAGCCGGTTCTTTATCTACAACCTTCTCTTTTACAGTAACATTATCCACATAAAAATCCATCAAATCATCTGTCTTAGTCGGTGACTGTGCCCAGCCTGTTTCAAAGAAAATATAGTTCTGGTTGGTGATCGCATCATCCGGCATTGTATATTCTCCTGTGATCTGTGTCCATTCACCTTTCTTTGCTGTTGCACTCTTGATTACTTTACGGTATTTATAATTTGGTCCATTCTGGATCGTCATATTAAAAGATTTGCTGTCAACAGCATCTTTTGCGTCATATTTTACCCATGCAGATACAACGTAGGTACTTCCCGCACTCAGTTTATTGCTGACATCCTGCGATGGTCCCTGTGCACATGCAGTTCTCTTAGTAGCTGCAATATATTTACTTCCGTCCTGTGCACCCTTTGCATCATCTTTGATTTCGATCGTACCACCTTCAAATCCGGTCCAGTTTGCTTTTCCTTTTTCAAATGAACCATTCTTAACGATATTATCATCTTCTGTTGTCATGGAGAAATCATCGAGATAATATGCCATCTGGTCATTTTCTGCTGTTGGATTTTGTGTCCATGGTGTTTCAATAAAGATAAAATTCTTTGTTGGATCAAATGGGAAACTCTCACTCTTATCATGTACGGTATAAGTACCTTTAAATGTAGCCCATTTACCCTTTGTAGCATTGATTGTTACCAGATTTTCTCTCCAGTTATAATTATCACCATTCTGGATCGTCACCATAAATTTCTTTGTATCCGGTCCTGTCGTATATTTTAATTTACCGGATATAGTATATGTTTTACCAAACTCTAATTTTCCACTGATATCCTGACATGCACCCATTCCGGTTGTTAATCTGTTAGCAACAGAAAGACAATATTTACCGGATGCTCCTTCTTCTGCAACTGCTGTTAATACAGCATTTTTTTCATCCTTTGCATCTGGTTCCTGTGGTGTGGATCTCCATCCGGTAGTCTTTCCGGTTTCTACATCTCCATTTGTGATCAGTTCGATGAGATTATCATTTTCTTCTTCATCCGGAAGATCCGATTTGTTATAAGTAACAGAAACATCATCTACATAAAAATCCATCAGATCATTCTCTGCAGTCGCTGAAGGTACCCATCCTGTTTCAAAAAACATGGTATTTTCTACAGAACTGAATGGATTACCTTCAGTAGATTTACCCGGTACATAATCACATTCGATTTCTGTCCATTTACCCTTCGCAACATCAACACCGCCTGCAACCTGTCTGTAATTCCATGCTGTACCATTCTGGAATGTGATGTTGAATTTTCTTGTAGCAGGTCCATTCTCATTATCATATTTGATCTTTGCCTTGATATGATATTTGACACCTTCTACGATCTTTCCTGACAGATCATAGGCAAGACCGCTTCCTGTACCTGTTCTGCCTGTGATCTTTCCGTAGTTATTTCCACTTTTATCGGTTTCTGCACTGATCGTGCCACCTTCAAACGCTCTCCAGCCTTTTGTTCCGTCATCAAAACTGCCGTTTGCTACTAATTCTACAGTCTGATCTTCCGGTGTTTCAGCCGGTTCTGTCTTTGCGTCATCTGCTCCCGTAGCATCTATATCTGCTGACATCATAGCCATATGAGATTCTGCGCCCTCTTTCGCAGCATCGAATACTCTATGTTCTGCATCATTGTAAAATTCATCCGATTTTACCAGTGATTTGCTCTCACTTCCTTCTACCGGAAGTTCCATTTCAGCTTCTACTGTCTTGCCATCGCCGTTTTTACCAAGCATTGGCCAGCCGTCGATCCATGTACAATCAGTAAGAACCGGTGTACGTCCGATCGCACCATGATCCTGGAACATAAATCCGTACCATCTGCCATCTTCTGTATCGATCACACCACCTTGTGCGACACCTCCACTCGTTCCATTATTCGAAAAGTTTGCATTTAAAATCTCTTTCGTTTCCCATGTGCCGCCGATAAAGGATTTGCTTCTGTGACACACTTCAATTCTCGGCTTCCCACTCGGCCAGCAGATATTGAACACATAATAGTAACCATCTTTTTTCATCACATGTGTTCCTTCAAAAGATAAACCACCATCAAATTTACCCGCATCTGCTCCACTATGAGCTGAGAATAAAGTTCCGCGCTTTCCGCCCTCTTTTTCTCCGGAAAGATCTTCACTTAATTCTACATATTTGATCTCACCGCTTCCATACACGATATAAGGCGTATCACCATCAAAGAATAATGCCATATCATGGTAGAAGTTTGCTAATTCTGTCTTTGTCCATGAACCATTTTCAATATCATCTGTGGTATAGATGTAAGCATGTCCTGTTGTATTCGAATTAAACGCAACATAATACTTGTTATTATGGTACTGTAAGCTTGCTGCCCACTGTCCATTACCATACATGCTTTCACCATTTCTTAAGTTCATGGCATCTGTATCACCGAGAATGTCATATACGTAATTGACGATCTCCCAGTTGACAAGATCTTTTGACTTCATGATTGGACATCCCGGTGAGAGATGCATTGTCGTACTTACCATGTAATAGGTGTCATTCACACGAATGATATCCATATCCGGTACATCCGCATAAATAACAGGATTGGAAAATTTTCCGCTTTCTACGGCAGTTGCTGATGTCTGCGCCATGCTGTTTACCGGCAGCATTGTAATAGTCATTGCGGCTGCCATCATGGCTGCACATGCCTTTTTCCATCCTAGATTTTTGTTTCTTTTCACATTAAAACCCCCGTTTCTTAAATAATATATGTTATTATCACATAATCTGTTTTGTCTAGCATCCATAAAAACTATATAATTTGCCAAAAAATTGTTAAAAGTATATTTTGTTTTTGGTAGTTTTTTGCTATATTTGCAATACAACTATAATGAACCTTACCAAAAAATTTTTAAAAATATATTTTGTTTTTGGTAGATTTTTTGCTATATTTGCAATACAACTATAATGAACCCATAAATTAAGACAAAAAATCGTTGTTTTTATGTTGGATTTCCCTTATGATTTTATAGGCGTTTGCGAAACACCAAAACCTCGCATAAATACGGGATATTTTTCATTACAAAATAAAACAACTCCTCACTGATTTATGGTAAAATAGAATTGACTATAAACTACTAACCATATCCACCAGTAAAGGAGTCGTACTTATATGATAACATACAAACAGCTTTCTTTGTCAGATATTTTTTCAGATTGCCAAAATAAATTTGATAACAACAAATACCTTTTTGTGTTGCAGGCAGATAATTCTATCTGCTTTGTTTTTATGCAATAAAATCCTATTTCGCATAAACATCTCTTTAAAATCCGGTTCTGTTGGATTTTTCCCTATTGGAATCAAGATTTCAAACTTGTTTCGCAATTACCTATTTGTGAATATATCTTTTTGCATTTATAACTAATAGAACAGAATACGCTACTGTCATAGCCAGCGGAATTGCCGCAAACCAAAGACTGATTTTCACATCACTGCTCTCTATCAAAATTATAGAAGCTATTGTGAATCCGCAACAAAGCATTTCTAGGGCAAACATAATAATAGCCCTTAATACCGCTTGTTTTTTTGTTTATCCGCATAATCTGCAACCGCTAATATTGTTACTTTTACTTCATCATTCATATTCTCACTTTTCCTTTCTCCATCAATGATTTCTCGGATGTCAACCTCATAGAACTCAGCTATCTCAACAAGCATACTGATGTCCGGCATATTACTTCCCTCTTGTGTCAAGTAGTTGACAGATATTTTTATATATATGCTTTTACTCCACGAAGCTTCAGATTATCCCATATTTTCACTTTATTATTTCCTGCCTGCACATTCTGCAATGGCCCCGCAATCACAGTCTCACTCATGACATTTCCCACAAGGTCAGAATCAATTGCCAAATCGCCTCCATCACGATTTTCAAATCTGCCCTCTGTAATACGTGTCATTCCCAAATCCTTACTTGTAATCACCTTGCCCTTTAATGTAAACATTTCCTCCGGTAAGGTGATATCCAGATACACCCCATCCTCTTCAGTAACAATCTTCGCCTCTGCTTTCACATTATCTGCATAACAGTTTACTTCCTGCTCAAAAGCTACTGCTCCACCCAGATAAACATTTCCATCAATATACGCCGGCTGCTTCACCCTCTCATACTGCTCTACATCCCCATAACCAAGGCTCTGCACTTCCTCGATATAGCTTTCCAGTGAAACCGGTGAACCGTTATATTCTGCAGTTCCATAGTGCCGATTCTCTTCCTGACCACCGATAAACAGATTCTGAAACCAACGGTCATCTCCGCCATACACTGGCACTGTGCCGGCCACCATGGTCGAATGTGGAAAATGATACGGTGTGGAACGGTTCAATACGGGATAATGATTTAAGAAACCACACACCAGATTGTTCACATAAGCACCGCCCTGAGCCGCATTGTCAAACGCATACTCAGACGCAAAAATATTGTTATCCACCAGATATGGACCATGGGTAACTTCAATAAAAAAGTCACGATTATTGTTATCGTAAATATTCGCACTTACCCGAATGCCCTGTGCCTGCCAGTCAAGCCATGTTCCCAGTGTACAGTGATGAATGTAATTATTGTGAATATATGTATCAATTGCTGCATGCAATTTAATTCCGCCAAGCTCATGTCCATAATACTCATGCTTTGTTCCGATTCTGAAAATCTCATTTCCATAAATCTCACAAAATGCCGAGCTCATATGACCTACGATACCATTCTGTCCGCAATCGTAAATCCGGTTGTTCCGGACAATATGGGAACCCACTTTTTCCTTGCTCCAGCCGATGGCTAGTGCTCGAAAGACTGCCTCCATCTGATACTGATACCCCGGCTTTCTTCCCCATTTTGTGAAGTTATTATCACCGGTGGTTTCTTCTTTTCCAAGGCTTACCGCACTGCACTTGGAATCATGAATGATATTATCCTCAATAATCCATCCCTTACTCCAGTTTGGTCCGATAATTCCGTACTGTTTTCCGGTAGGCGGTGCCCAGATGGTTGCCGCCTGTGCAATCTCAAAGCCCTTTACCGTAATATAATCCAACCCTGTCCTGTCCGGGAAAAAGCAGCATTTTCTCACATTAATTTCAACGCATGCTTCATTGGGATTGGTTCCGTGAAAATTTGCATAAATGGTTGTCTTTTCATCCGCAACCTCTGCATACCAGCGGTAAAGAGAATCTTCCGGACTTATCAGTTTCTCTTCCCGCCAGCCCCATGTCTCATGGATACTCTTCTCCCACTTCTCCGGATGAAATACCTTGTCCAAAGAATCCGCCTCAAAAAAAGACTTACCATTCAGATAAACATCACCGGTGTGAACCTTCTTTTCTCTGGGGCTTACCATCCAGTCACCATCGATTTCCGTGGCAAATGGATTGTAATCCCTAAAAACAGTATTATCAACTTCTGTTTTCCACACAGTTCCTTCCACAAGCTCCCAGTTATCCACCTGTTCGGAACCTTTTATCACCACATGCTCTCCCTGTGCTGCCATATATGTAATTCGGCAGTCCGACGTAAGGCCTCCGTATCTCGGCTTTACCCACTCACGGTACACGCCTTCATGGACAATCACCGTATCTCCTGCGACCGCCACATCTGCTGCCCGTTGAATCGTAAGAAATGGACAATTTTTTGTTCCCGGATTTCTATCGGAACCAGATTTTGCAACATAATAAATTGTAGCCATACACATTTCCTCTCTTTCTCATTTCGTATATCCTTTTGACTTCGGTATCATTATGTAGTAAAATATCATGTGTATCTTATAGATACAATGTACCACATTTTTTTGATTTTTGAAGTAAGTACAACAATATAGAGACAAATATTGCTATCCTCATTTTAAAACTTTTTCTGCACCTACCGCAGATACACTGTTTTTACTGGTACTTTCAATATTGGCTTTGGAATCAGTTCATTCAATAAGATTCCTGTATCAGCATTTTTTATCCGGAATAACTTAGAAATCTTTAAATGCTTTTTGACCATGCTGCCCACAATGGCTCTAATTACTTAATGGGTCCATTTATAAAGTTGTAAAGTGGTACATTTTTATAAAATATTTTTTGTACATTCAGTCTTGACATTTTATATAGCCACTTTTCATAGATTACTGCTAACGAAAAGTGGTTGTTTATTCTTATTTTACAAATTATTATTCATAATTTCCAAATAATTCTCTGGGAAACCAATCAACTCCAAATCAATATCATTTCTGTATTCATCTATCACTGTTTCCACTATCTGCACCAAAGATTTCTTACTCTCTTCATCTGGAAGTCTTTTTAGCAAGACTAATGTATACGCGAATAATGAATTATTCTTTATTTCTGGATGTTTTCTCAAAAATGATGTTGTAAACTTTGCCGGAGGATTAAAATCTGTATTATACATTCTAGCTGCATGTGCACATTTGTTTCGTAAAACCGATAAACAATGAAGATGATTTTCTAATGTATCTCTTCCAACACCAACCATATGAGCAATGACATCTTTTTCTGAATAATACATAGAACTGTATAATTTAGACATATTAGAAAAAGACATTAATTC
>ENA-USYV01002062-USYV01002062.1-human-gut-metagenome-genome-assembly--contig:-NODE-2062-length-17277-cov-13.022384_pt1 | contig 17277 bp, 17 predicted proteins | sample MGYA00250066_ERZ773514 | MGnify/ENA primary metagenome ERZ773514 (study PRJEB29103, sample SAMN06112049) | human gut metagenome | biome: human gut; feature: ankylosing spondylitis patient; material... | reverse complement strand
TTGCAGCTTTCACTGCAGACTTCTTAGTGCCCGCTCTTATCGGTCGTCGATAAATTTTTAAAGATCGTTTCGGCTTTCGCCGCGCTCAGTTTCGTGAGCGAAGAATTGAAATTTTACATGTTTAAAATTTTCTGTCAAGCGACCGAAGAAATTCAAATGTAAAACTTCGTTTCGGCCTGTCGTTGCTGCGTTGTGCATCAGCGACAGGACGTGCATCTTAACGAAACAATTCAGAGTGCGCAAGTTGAGCACAGCTTACAAATGTTTCTAATTGTTGTATGTTTTATACAACAGTTTATCTATTATTGTTTTGTTTGACTTTGACTTTTCTGAAGGAAAACTAGCTGCCTATGGATAGGATTTGTGAGTGTGAACATGTTCACACATTGGGAAACAGGACTCTAACTTTTGTTTGAAGGGAGTCTGGATAGTCAAAGGATCGGCTCCATAAAAAGAAAGGAGACCGCACGGGTCTCCTATTGAATTGAGGCTTTAGTTGCTGGACGTATTATTTGGTTCCTGCTTGTCCCCAAACATCTCCCCATGAACCGCTTAAAGCACCTTTAGCGTAGTCAACAACTCTGTTTTCAAAGAAGTTGGTGTGCGTTACGCCAAGCATGGAATCGACCCAAGGAAGCGGATTGACGTTTACTTTAAAAATCTCTTTCATGCCCATCGCGGCAAGTCTGCGGTCGCAGATCCAGCGAATGTAGGCTTTCACATCTGCGGGAGACAGATTCTGTTTGCTCATATCATTGACGCCGAAAGCGAGGTCGATGAAGGCATCTTCCAGCTCAATCATTTTCTCGGCGATGTCATAAATACGCTTTTTCAAAGAGTCTGTCCAAAGTTCCGGGTTCTCAATAATGTATTCACGGAATAAACGGATCATGCTTTCTGTGTGCAGCGTTTCATCATTGATGGACCAGGCGATGATCTGTCCCATGCCTTTCATGGTTCCGTTTCTTGTGAAGTTAAGGAGCATCACAAAACTGGAGAACAACTGCATGCCTTCCGTAAAGGCAGAGAAAGCAGCCATTTTCACAGCGATGTTTTCCTGCTGGTCGTCAGCGAGACCGTGGAAGAAATCGTGCTTTTCTGCCATAGCTTCGTACTGCAGGAACTCGTTGTAAACGGTTTCCGGCATACCGATCGTCTCAATCAAATGAGAATAGGCGGCGATATGAACTGCCTCACGAGCCGCAAAGCTCGAGAGCATCATACGAATCTCGGGTGTCGGAAAGAAGGGCAGGTAGGTGTTGACGTAAGCAGAGCTGACGTCAATGTCGCCTTGTGTGAAGAAACGGAAGACCTTAGTCAGAAAGTCTCTTTCTCCGTCAGTCAAAACATTCTTCCAGTCCTTAATGTCTTCAATCATCGGGACTTCCGTCCATAACCAGTGCATTTGCTCACTGGCCATGAAGGCGTCATAGGCCCAAGGATAGGAAAAGGGTTTGTAGTAATTACGGCTTTTCGTCAAACTGGATTTCATTACTTTATCCCTCACAGGCAAGGCAGCTGGAATTCTCGAGAACTTCGCGCATGTTGATGGACTCTTCGAGGCGATGTCTTTCAACCTTTTCACCTAACTTATCAGCTTTGCGGAGTTTGTCGCTTCGACAGTAGTAAAGGCTCTTCAAACCAACCTTCCATGCCAGGAAGTGACAGGCATGGAGATAAGCGATAGAAACATCGGCCGGGAAGAAGAGATTCAGAGATTGACCTTGGTCAATAAATTCCTGACGGTCGGCGGCAAGATCAATCAGCCAGCGCTGGTCGATTTCCTGGGCCGTTTTGAAAACATCTCTGATAACTTGCGGCAATGCTTCTAAATGTTGAACGGAACCGTCATGAGCCGTGATGCTTGTCCAAACTTCTTCAGTATTTAAACCGTACTCTTCAAGAACAGGAATAAGCATCTTGTTCTTAATAATATGAGCGCCGGAAAGCGTGTCCTGACGATAAATATTTGCACGGATCGGTTCGATCGAAGGTGATGTCGCGCCCATGATCAAACTGGAAGAGGCATTCGGTGCGACAGCGTTCCAATGAGAGAAGCGTCTCGGAATGCCGGCGTCTTTCGCATCCGGACACGGACCGCGCTTTTCGCAAAGAATCTCATCACCGCGAGCGCACTCTTCTCTAATATGAGAGAACATGCGGTAATTAATAGACTTTGCTAAAACGGATTCAATAGGAATCCGTTTTGACTGTAGATATGCATGGAAGCCTAATGCACCGATACCAATAGATCTTTCACGCAGGGCAGAGTAGCGAGCTCTTTCAACAGAGTCGGGAGCGTTGTCAATAAAGTATTGGAGAACGTTATCCAAGAACTCCATGACATCAGGAATAAATTGTTCATTGGTATTCCAATGATCAAAATATTCGAGGTTCAGGGAGGAAAGACAGCAAACGGCCGTTCTCTTTTCGCTTGTCGGCAAAAAGATTTCTGTACAAAGATTGGAGCCGTGAATTTTTAAGCCCTTGTCGCTGAGCCAAGAGGGAAGGGCTCGGTTTGCTGCATCAATAAAGACAATGTAAGGCTCGCCCGTCTGCATTCTGAGTTCAAGAATACGCTGCCAAATATCTCTGGCAGATACCACTTCAACAACACGGTGAGAATGAGGATCCCGAAGTTCCCAAGAGTCGTCCGCGTCTGCATCAACCATGCTCTTTTCAATTAAACGCATGAATTTGTCGGAGATGTTTACGCCGTGATGCAGGTTGAGCGTTCTCAGGTTCTGGTCTCCGGTCGGCTTACGCATTTCCAAAAATTGAATGATGTCGGGATGATCAACATCAAGGAAAGCAGCATAAGATCCTCGGCGTGTTCTTCCCTGACGGTAGGCCAGGCAAGCCGCATCATAGATTTTTAAGTGAGGCATCACGCCGACAGATTTGTCGTCCGCGCTTCTAATATCTACATGAATGCCGACACCGCCTCCGAGCATGGAGAGCCAGTTGACTTCGGAAAGTGTATTAACGAGACCCTCAGCTGTGTCTTGCATATAAACTTCAAAGCAGCTGATAGGGAGTCCTTTCTTGCTTCTGCCAAAAGAAAGGATAGGGGTCGAGAAGGAAAGCCAATGCTTAGAGGCGTAATCGTAAATACGCTGAGCATGAGCAGGGTTACTTGCGAATGTTTCTGCTACTGTTGCAAAGCGTTCCTGCGGGCTTTGCTCTTCTTCCTTCATATAACTTTCGCGAAGGCGTTTACGCGAGACTTCTTCTAATAATGAATCGCGCTCGAGATCTATTTCAATGCCCATTTGTTAATGTAACCTTAAGATTTAAAAGAGTTTTTCTTAAAACTAAAAAATTTGTGCGACCCTCGATTGTACATTCAGAAGACTTGGGCTTGGCCCTCAAAGATACGTTCAGAAGTAGCTTGTTACCAGTTTTGAGAACAAAAAAGGTTGGGTCTGAGCCCAACCTTGAGAGACAGCCGATAAAGATTTTAGAGGTGTACGAAGGGGTCGTATTCTGCTTTAGAAATCGGTTTCAGGCCGAGGGCAGAACAGGCAGAATCGACATCGCAGTGACTTCTAAAGAAGGCGTTCCACTTGCTAAAAGTAGGCGCATCAGTCATAAAAACTTCACCGTCTTGATCAAAGAGGAAGTTGCAGTCTTCTCCGGAGGCTGAGATCAGTTGTTCTGTGTATTCCTGACCGTCGTGCCAATCAATGAACGAAAGAGAGCGAAGTTCACCTGTTTCTTTAATAAGAATGTTCATGAGACATCTCCGATTGAAAAATTATTAATTCTTACGGGTTAATAATGACACAAAAAATCATAAAAAGATGAAATCATGAAAATAAATTCCTAAATTAGGTGTTAACACTGACAAAATACATTCTTCTTTACATATTGCAAAAGTTGCGTTTCATAAGATGAAAAATCGTATTCATGTTTAACAGGGTCGAAATTCTTTGTTGTTTTTTAGAGACAAGATCGAAGAAAGTAACCGATGGATCTCAAAGATTTTCTGCCTATTGCCGAGTTATTTCTTAATTGATTGACTTGGTCGAGCGGAAGAAGTTGTAACGACAAAACTAAGTGTTGGAAGGTCTGAGAGAGTTTGATCCGCTAATGAGAGAGAGGCTGATTGAATGGAACACTCTATCTGGAAAGCAAAAAAAAGCCCGCTCCGAATTGAAACCGAGGAGCGGGAGGTGGGTCTAAAAACGTCTTTTAAGGACGCCTATGGGTAAGATTTTCTACTAGACAATGAACCTCATGATGAGCATGCCGATGGAAGCCATCAAAATGCTGTTGAACATGAGCATCGGCCAGTATTTTTTAGGAACGTCGGCAACACCGAGGAGGCGACCCATGTACTGAATTTGAGAAGCCATCAGGAGGAGTGCCGGAGAGAGGATTGTGATGTCATGTGCATTGAGTGTGCCGCTGGCAAGCAAGCTGGCTGCAACACCGACGCCTGCGCCGCAGGACAGCCAAGTTGCGCAAAGAACGGTAATAGCTTGGCCGGGAAGATCAAAGATGCTCATGACCGGGCCGCAGACTTTGCCTAAGAAGGACATTACACCGAAAAGGTCAAGGATGTATGCCAAAACGAAGGCCATCAGCACGTTCGGCATCAGGTTGTTGATTGCGACATTAAAGCCTTTTCTGAGACCAGTGATGAAAATATCAAAAGGATTGTTGCTCTTTTTGACTTGTGTTGCTGTTGCATTAGGCATTTTCGAAATCCTTCTTATAGAGAGTCTTGAGGCAGAAGCGGACAAACACGCCGCCGACAAACTTGAGGCAGAACATCACAACCAGCGGAATCCAAACCGGAACCAGGAAGGCCATGAAAAGGGCAGAAGCAATAGAGAAGTAGTTGTTAATCAAACCGGCACCTGCATACTGCCAGCCGGCAATAACGATCAAGTTCTCTTTAGTGATCTTTCCGGAGTCGACCAGACCTTTTGTCAGAGCAGCACCAGCGTCGGTACTCTGAAGGTCAGTAATGAGGGCCAAACCGGTAATGCCGGGGACGCCGAGGATCGGACGAAGCAGCGGAGTCATTAACTTTTGAGCAGCTTTCAAAGCGCCGTAGTGAGAAAGCACTTCAAGCAGACCCAAAGCCAGCATAACGCCGGGAACCAAAGAAAGAGCAAAGAGGAAGCCGGCACGTGCGCTGAGACCGCCTTTGCCGACGAAAGTTGCAGCGCCGGACACGGATCCGAATTTGCCGATCAGGGTTGTAAAGTCGAAAGCTCCGAGCCAGCGATAGGCATCGGGCATTTTGTAGAAGACACCGGAAAAGAAGCAGACGGCAAAGAAAAATGAGATATATGCGCCTACACCTACTTTTTCGGCTTCTTCCGCTTCTTGGGCTTGAATGCCTGTCGAAGCAGTTAAAGTTTCTGAGGACATGAGGTACTCCTGTAATAGTAAAAAAATGAATCAACGGAAACAGAATAAAACAATTGAGGGCCTCGAAATTCAATAAAAGATGCAATTTGTGTTGGAGTTTTCCCTAGGTATCAGGGAAATAAATTCTGAAAATTTCACAATGATGGAGGGAATTTTCACAAAAGGAGAGAGATCTATTATTTTCTGTTGGTGGTTTGTGGTCAGACAAATCTCTTTAGGGCTTGAAAGCTTATATTTTTCTAAAACATTACACCTCTAAAATCCTGTCTTTTGAAATTAACAATGCAGTTTTTCTCTTTTGCAGTCGAAAAAACTATTGACAAAGCCAAATTTGGAAACATTTATTTATAAGATAAAAGCGTTGTTAACTTACTTCTCTAGGATTCACAATGAAAAAGACACTTTTAGCAGCTGCTCTTCTTGCTGCTACTTCCTACGCAACAGCTGCGACCGATGTGACTTTGTATGGAGTTGTTGACGCCGGTGTTACGGTCAGCAAGCTCCATGGTGATGCAGCCAAAGTTCAAATGTCTAACGGCAACTGGATGGGCAACCGCTGGGGTATCAAAGGTTCTGAAGACCTCGGCAACGGCAATTCCGTTTTCTTCAAACTGGAACAAGGCTTCAAATTAAGCAACGGCAATGAAGCCGAAGCTGGCAAAGCCTTCAGCCGCGAAGCTGCTCTTGGTGTTTCAGGTAATTGGGGTACGGTTGCTTTTGGTCGCTTCGGCGGATTGTCTTCTGACTGCGGTACATACTCCATCTTGGGTGGAACACCCTACACAACCTCCTTCCAGACAATCGGAAGCATGTACAGCGCCTTCTATCTGACCGACAGATACAACAACTCCATCGTCTACCTCACTCCTGAATACAATGGTTTCCAGGGTTCTTTCATGTATTCCAACGGTCGTGACAGCGATGAAAACAAATGGTCTTACAACCAGCATTACTACGGTGCAGGCCTGACTTACGGCAACGGCCCTCTGAACTTTGACTTGATTTATGAAGCTCTGGACTACAAAGGGAAAGCCGACAAGAATAAGACAACTCAGCTGCTGAACCTTGGTGCTTCTTATGATTTCGGTGCTTTTAAACTGTACGGTGCTTATGAATATGCTCTGCACGCTCCTCTGCCCGGATTCGTAGGATTTGATACGAAGACAGAAGCAGGTAAAAAGCTGGAAGACAAGTACAACAATGGTAAGGCTAACGATTACCACGCCTTTGCTTTGTCTGCCTCCACTAATGCTTTAGGCGGTGAAGTGATGCTTCAATCTCAGTTTGCCTTTGGCAAGAATAAGAATGCATCCGAAGACGGCTTAGAAGATAAGTTCAACTCCTTCTCCATCGGAGCGGCCTACTTCTATCACTTCTCTAAACGTACTCTGATGTATACCCAGGCAGCTTGGGGCACAGCTGGCAAGGCATTGAAGCAGAATACAGACGACCTTCGCGGCTGGAATGCCACAATCGGTATGACACATACCTTCTAATTGTTTGATTAATTAGAAAAGAATTTTCAGGGAGCTTCGGCTCCCTGATTTATTTTTGGCGGCGTAATTTTCGATAAAACCCGCTGACGGAGATGACAGAACTTATTTTCCGGATCCGATCGGAGACGGATGATGTGTGCGCGGCGTTAAGAAGTTCGGATCCTGCTCTAAATTCTCAGACAAGATCTTGAGATTGTCCGAAATATCCTTCAGATTGAGAATGAGCTCCCGAATGTTGTAGCGATTGTCCACAATGGCCTGATCGGCGCCTGAAATTGTTTTATTCAACTGCGTTACAAGGCCGGATCCTTTTGTTTCCTTCAAGGTTTCGTTCAGTTTTTCTGTCGTGCCAGAGAGTTGGGAAAGTAAAGAGTTAATCTGGGCGACATCTACCTTTGAAAGAATTGCATGGCTGGAATTAACGTAGTTTTCCGCGTTAGAAAGCAGAGCACGCAGTTTGACAGGGTCCAGCATACTTACGGTATGGTTAAGTGTGGTGAGCAGTTCTTTTGTAGTTTGGCTCTTCACTGCTCCGGGTGTCACATCGTCTATCTTTGCTTTCAAATTTTGCAGTGTGGCAAGGAAGTTCTGGATGTTTTCCAGAATTTCATTTGTTAGGCTGATCGTGGCCGGAACATAAAGGTATCTCGGCTTCCACGGCACGTCTTTAATTTCGGGAGGATAAAGCGTGGGATTTAAAAAATTCGCCGCAAGATAAATAGTTCCCGTGACGCCTGCCAGTTCCGTTTGAAACCGTAATCCGTTTTGGATGAGGGAGGGAAGCTGTTTTTTGAGCTGATCTTCATCCAAATATACGATCATGCGCACAACCGCGACAGAGGAGTCAGGGGAGAATAGCCCGATGTGATGTTCCGGATAGACCTTGCTGGATAATGAAATGTCGATGACTTTTCCAATGTCGATACCCTTGAACTTAACGGGAGCTCCCGGGGAAAGTCCGTTGACAGATTCCGTGAAATAGGTTTCAACGACCGTTTTCGGTCGGAAATAATTGGGCGTAAAGACAGTGCAGAGCAGACCGATGAATATCGCGATCACGATCACAATGGTCATGCCGACCCAAAAATGGAATTTGTCTTTTGATGCACTCATCTTCCGAAATCTAACCCTTCTTATCACTCTTTCATTATAGGTAGCAGATAGAAGTTTTATTCCTCAATTTTTATGTAGGTTCCGAAAGTGAGAACAAAGACGGAAGAGAGAAATGCTCTGTGTAAGACGGTTTCTTCTCTTCTGACTGCCTATAATTTTTGCAGTCAAATAAAAGCAGTGGAGATAATCAATGGAAACGATGCAGGAACTGTTTTATCGTGATCCGTACGCAAGAGAATTTTCAGCAACTGTCACCGCTTGTCGTGAGGGAAAGAAGGGCTTTGAGGTTGTCCTCAGCGACACGGCTTTTTACCCGGAAGGGGGCGGACAGCCCTCGGACGAAGGGACTTTAGGAGACGCCAAGGTTACCTTTGTAAAGAGGATTGGCTCTGAGGTCGTTCACTATACAGACAAGCCGTTGGAAGTCGGTTCAACCGTTACTGGAAAGCTCGACTGGGACCGCCGTTTTGACAATATGCAGAATCATACCTGCGAACATATTTTCTCCGGCCTCGTTCATCAAAAATATAAATTTGAAAACGTCGGATTCCATATGGATCCGGATGATATTACCGTTGATTTCAGCGGAGAAATTCCGATGGAAGCGATCCCCGAGCTGGAAAAACTGGTGAATCAGGCGATCACTCAGAACATTGATCTGAAGATTGAATTTCCGAGTGAAGAAGTCCTTCAAGCAATGGAATACCGCAGCAAAAAAGAACTGCACGGAATGGTGAGGATTGTGACGGTTCCCGGCTGCGACCGATGTGCCTGCTGCGGGACACACGTTCGTCGTTCCGGAGAAATCGGAATGTTCAAGATTTTGGATGCTTCTAAGCACCGCGGCGGTACACGTGTTCGATTTGTTGCCGGCGAACGCGCCAGGCGGGACTACGACTGGAGAGTAAAGGAGATTGCCAAAGTTTCCGCATTGTTCTCCGCAAAACCGAATGAAATTGCAAAGGCTGCGGAAAACTTTATCGAAGAAGGAAAGGCGAAGGATCAAAAAACAGCACAGAGAACGGATCGATACCTTCAGTTTGTCGCAGCCGGTCTCAAGCCGGAAAACGGAGTTATCACAGTTTTCGAAGAAGATTTAACGCCGTTTGAACTAAAGCGCTTTGCCGGTATGCTAAAAGAAAAATTCCCGAACGATGCTGTCGGTGTTTTTAGTTCGATTGACGGCGGATTTAACTACGTTATCGCATCTTCCGATCCTGAACTTCCGAAAATCAGCAAGTCTCTGAACGGACAGCTTAACGGTCGGGGCGGCGGACGCGATGGTATGGTCCAAGGAACTTATCGAGCTGACAAATCCGCCGTTGAAGAAGCCTTCAGAGAAACATTCTCGAAGTGAAAACTTAAGTGTGAACATGTTCACAGTGTTCACACATGCCGACTTTGAGTTGAAAGACCCGCCATAGAGCGGGTCGATTCGTAGAATGGGTTATTCGGATTGAAGCCACATAAAGCACGAAAAAATTAGAGGCTTAAGGAGGAAAAGATGGCAATTAGCGGATCAAACGACATATCACTCTTACAAATGGGCATCGGTTTACTGCCTGTCGGGATAGCTCTGTTTTTATCTTGGAAATACAAGCTAGGCCTGTCAAAGCCGTTAATTATCGGTGTCGTGAGAGGGACCGTTCAATTGGTTGCCGTCGGGTACATCCTCCTGTGGGCTTTCCGACAGTCGGATCCTTGGATACTGGCTGCGCTAATTCTATTCATGATGGGTGCAGCATCACAAGCAGCTTTAAAACGGCTTGGCGGACTTCAGAATGAAAAAAGCCGCCGGAAGTATCGTTTCATCCTGTTCGCCGCGATCTTCTTGGGTGCCGGTTTAACGGTCTCTTATCTCGAATTTGTTGTAATTCGTCCTACACCGCTTTGGGAAGGCCGGTATTTAGTTCCGTTGGCCGGAATGATTGTGACCAATGCGATGAACTCAGCTGCCTTAGGTGTTGAACGTTTCAGGAGTGAACTTGATTTACGTGCGGGTGAGATTGAGACGCTGCTGGCTTTGGGTGCAACGCAGCAGCAGGCGGTGCTTAAAACTGTTCAGCTTTCGGCTTCGGCAGCCATGCTGCCGGCGATTAATATGCTGATGGTTTTAGGTATTGTGGCGCTTCCGGGCATGATGAGCGGTCAGATTTTGGCAGGAGAATCTCCTTTAATCGCGGTTCGATATCAATTACTGATCTGCTTCTCCATCGCCGCAACAGCTGCTATCGTGACTTGGGTCAGTATCCAAATGACACAGAAACTTTATTTCACTAAGGACGATCAATTTATCCGGTCACAGGATTCCGGAGACTAACCGGCAAGGCTACAAAATACGAATACCCGAGAATTTGGTCACGGGTATTTGTTTTTTTGGCTGTTGTACACAGGTTATTTTTGAATCAATTGGCGTATGCGTTTATTGATTTCATCGCAAAGGCATTTGTAGTTGTTGGCCGCTTGTTCTATGGAGGCAAAGGCTGTGCGTTTGCATTTTTTAGCGAGATCTTTTTCCCAGAGAAGCTGTTCTTCCAGCACTTTCTTTGGCTGCGGGCTTAAGTTTTGTGCAGCTTGAACCGTGCCGAACAAAATTTGTTCCAGTCTTTGGTACTCTTCTTGGCGACAGAGGATTTCATGGCTTTCAATCTTCCCTGCACGTCTCAAACAGACTCGGAAATTGGAGTTGGTTTCGAGTTCTTGCCCTTCCAGCATATCCAAGCGATCACGAGCCGCCTGTAAGTAGCAAGCTAAACTTAAATGCTGCTGATCATTTTGCTTGCGAAGGGAATAATCACAATGGCTTTGACGCCAGCTTTCCCACTGTGATTGATAGCGAAGAGCTTTTTGCTTTTCTCCTTCTGTCAGAAGCGTCATGTTTCTATCGAGAGCCTTGGCGATAGACATATTGAGACGCTCGAGCAGGCGTTCCTGACAAGCAATTAATTGACGATCTGTAGAGGCTGATTTGCGGCATGCAATATATTGTTTGTCTTCTTCAAAATCCGATGCTGACACAGCGGAAGAAAAAGCCAAGACGATGACGGCGAGAGATAGGCTGAGGACTTTCATAAAAAATTCCGTTGCGTGCACCATAATTCCATTCAATTGTAGAGATAAATGTTGGGAATCTCCTCGGTGTTGGTAGTAATTTTTCTCAGGAAAAAACAAACCGCCTCGAGATTCCCGTAGGCGGCTTGAGTTATTGCGGCTTTAGTTCTGTCTATTCACCGTTTAGGAGAACGCCGGCGTTCGGAACAAACGAGGCGTCCAATGTCGATCCCTCGGGAAGTAATGTAGTTCCGGGGAGGAAAGGAACGGACATGGAATAGGGCTTCGGATTGAAACCGTTGACGACTTCAAATTGATAATCAACGCGGTCGCCCTCGAAAAGACGGTTGATCAGTTTGACAGCCAGACAGTTATCGGAAGCGCCGATATTCAGATTTTCCGGTCGTACGATGAGAAGTGCTTTTCCTTCGACCTTGGGCGGATTCAAGACACCCATACGGGCTTTGACCTTTCGTCCCGCAATATCAACGATGCCGTATTTGTCTTCAACGGAAACGAGTGTGCCGTAGAGCAGATTGGCCTGACCGATAAAGTCGGCAACGAACGGAGTAGCCGGGTCATCGTACAGATGCATTGGGGTTCCGATCTGCTCAATCTTGCCCTTGTTCATCACCATGATGCGGTCAGACATTGTCAAAGCTTCCTTCTGATCATGGGTTACATAGAGGCAGGTGAGCTTCAGTTCCTGCTGAATTCTGCGGATTTCGGTTCTCATGTGGAGACGCAGTTTGGCGTCAAGGTTAGAGAGCGGTTCGTCCATCAAAATTAACTGAGGTCTCAGAACCAATACACGGGCCAAAGCCACACGCTGCTGTTCGCCGCCGGAGAGCTGGTTCGGATAGCGATGTTCGGCTTTTTCCAAACCGACCATAGCAAGGGCCTCTTTGACCTTCTTGGCGATCACATCATTCGATTCTTTTCGGATACGTAAGCCATAGGCCACGTTGTCGAAAATCTTCATGTGCGGGAACAAAGCGTAGTTTTGGAACACAAAGCCCATGCCGCGTTCGTTTGCAGGAATTTTCGTGACGTCTTTGTCTCCGAGAAGAATCTGACCCTCGGTCGGTGTTTCAAAGCCGGCAATCATTCTCAGAGTCGTGGTCTTGCCGCAGCCGGACGGCCCTAGGAAGGTGAGAAACTCACCGGGCTGGACTTCAAGGTTAACGTTTTGAACAGCGTAGAACTTTTCGTTGTCTTTAACGTAGCTGCGAGAAATGTTTTTAAGCGTAAGAGATACGGACATTTAGCGGAGTCCTCCGGAAGCATCGCCTACCGGACAAAGAACTTTTGCCATTATGGCCATAAAGGCAGAGGCGGCGAAGACAATCAAAATTAAGACGATAGAGAATGCGCAGGCCTGAGCAAACTGCAGCTCAGTCATACATTCCAAAATACGTGTTGTAATCAAGGTCCAGTTTACGGAGACCAAGAAGATCGTGGCACTAATAGCTGTCATCGAGTGGATGAACAAATAGCGCATACCGGTTAATACCGCGGGAAGAACCAGCGGCACTGTGATCTTCCTGAACGTGTAGGCCGAGGAGGCGCCCAAGCTTGTCGAAGCTTCTTCGATAGACGGGTCGATCTGCGTCAGGGCTGCGATTACGTTACGGATACCCGCAGAAGAGTAACGGAAGACGTAAGCAGCGATAAGAATGTAGACCGTGCCGGTCAGAACCAGGGGCTGGTCGTTAAAGGCAATGATGTAGGCGATACCGACCACAGTACCCGGCAATGTATAGTTCAAGAGGGAGACGGTTTCCAAAGTCTTGTGACCGCGAATCTTGAGCCATTTGCAAACGTAACCGATCAGGACTGCGAGCAAACCGCCGAGCGGCGTACCGATACATGCAATCAGCAATGTGTCCTTAATGGCCTTCATGCCGAAAGTGAAAACGTAGTGGTAGTTTTCAAATGTCAGTGAATTATCGACGCCCCAAACTTTTACCACTGAGCCCACCAAAATGATGGCATAAAGATAAAGGACAAAAGCCGTAATGAAAGCAACGGTGCCGATGACGATTGAGGAAATCAAAACGCCGGGGCCCTTAATAGAACTTCTGCCGCCTGCTTTACCGCTGACGGTAACGAAGCTCTTACGGCTAACCCAGAAATTCTGCAGAGCATATACGGCCAAGGCCGGAATCAAGAGTAGGAAGGACAAAGCAGCGCCGCCCTTGAAGTCATACATACCCGTGATCTGCAGATAGGCTTGTGTCGGCAGCACAGGGAAGGAGTGACCGCCCAGAACCAGCGGTGTTGCAAAGTCCGCGAGAGAGCAGGAGAACACGAGCAGGAAGGCATTGGCTAAACCCGGAACCGACAGGGGGAAGGTGACGGATTTGAAAACGTTGAAAGGAGAGGCACCCAAAGAATAGGCAGCATCCTCTAAGTTCGGGTCGATTCTCATGAGAATCGTCGACAACGTCATAAAGGCAATGGGGAAGTATGTCAGCGTTTCTGAAATAAACGTGCCCCAGAAGCCGAAGAAATTGAAGTTTTCCAAGCCTAAGGCTGTGAGGATGATGCCGTTCGGCCCCAAGCAAAGCGTCAGCGCAATACTTGATGTGAAAGGAGGAGAAATCAGCGGCAGAAGCGTTACTGCACTGATAAAGAAAGTAAGCCACTTCGGCAGCGATAAACGCGTTACCGCAAAGGCAAAAATAAATCCGATGATCGTACCGGCAAAACCGACAGCGCACGCCAGAATAATGCTGTTGACAATGGCGCGACGGTCATACCAATTGGCGAGGAACGGCAATAGGTTTTCAAATGTCAGGTGACCGTCGACAATGAAAGTCATTGCCAGGAGGCGAACGATCGGGTACAGGACGAATACGCCCATGGCGAGCCAAAGGACACAAATGGTGAGCAATGTCACCGGGTCCCTCTGCTGCTTAGTTCCGCTCGTCATTTAAGTACTCCTAATGAAACGGGGGTTCGACTTGGCCAAGCAGAACCCCACAATTTTTAAATCACGTTAAAACGGTGAAAAATTACTTAATGACTTCGTTAATCCAGCGGTTTGTATATTCTTTACGTTTTTCGCCCTTCCAAGCCACGTCAACGTCTTTCATGTTGATCTTGGAGAGATCAAGCAGCGGATTGCTTGTCTTAACGTCGGAGCGAGTCGGAACGTAGTTGATCTTGTTTGCAACGATGAAGTCAGCAAATTTCTTGCTTGTAGCCCAGTCGACAAACTTCTTGGCAGCGTCCATGTTCTTGGCGCCTTTGACGATACCGGTTGCTTCAATACCGTAGGAAACGCCGTCCTTCGGATAAGTAATTACAACGGGATAGCCCTGCTGCTGGATATCGAGTGCGTCAACGATGTAGAAGATGCCGGAGCCGCACTGACCGGTAGCGATTGGCATCGCGCCGCCTGCACCGCTCTTGGTGTACATCTGGATGTTGCCGTTTAATTTCTTCTGATAAGCAAAGGCAGGATCTTCGCCCATGACTTTCACGAGGGAGTAGATACGTTCTGTTGCCGTACCGGAAGTACGAGCGTCGGCCATCTGGAGGTTGTTTTTGTAGCGCGGATCAAGGAGGTCATTCCATGATTCCGGGGCGTGCATCTTATTCTTTTCCAGGAACTTGGTGTTCGTTAAGAAGCACAGAGGAATGATACCGATGCCGGTCCAGTGATTCTGAGGATCGCGCAGGTTAGCGGGAATTGCGTCGGAGTCTTTCGGACGATACTGTTCGAAAATGCCTTCCTTAACGCCGGCTGCGTATGTGTCGGCAGGTCCGCCGAGCATAACGTCAACCTGAGGATTCTTCTTTTCAGCATTCAGACGGGCAAGAGCTTCGCCTGAAGAGAAACGCATGAAGTTTACTTTGATGCCTGTATCTTTTGTGAATTCTGCGAAAACTTTAGAAGCATATTTTTCAGGCATGATGGAATATGCGTTCAGTTGTTCGGCAGCATTAACAGATCCTGCCAACAGCGTAAATGCCATTGCGGCAACGGTAAGTAATTTCATAGAGACCTCTGAGTTAACCGACGAAACGTCGTAATAGTCGTAATTGTAACCACGACAGCTTGATTTGTTGAACTTTTTTTGCACAAGGCCGATACAAAACGTTTATTTCTCGGGCTTCCCATGAGACAAGAATCCAACAAGTGAGAAATAAAACAGATCATCCTTCGCGCAATGCAAATAACTACCTTATTGAAATAACGGGATTTTTGTAGGAAATCAAAAAAGTTAAGGCAGCCGAAGCTGCCTTAAACATGGAAGATTTAGACGGGAGAATTTTCACCTTCTAAAACGGAAGGGAAGTCACGGAAATCAATTTTGGATTTTTGAACTTTCTCTTTGATGGGCAGAACTTTGTGGATCGGTTCGTTATGCACTAAGGAAAGAAGCATTGATTGATACTGATCTTCCGTCATTTCGCAGAAAACGGATTCGCCGTTAACCATGCTGAAGCGAACAGGTTCCTTAAAAGAACGGGTGTCGGTGAAGCAGACAAGATTAAGATTGATGAGTTTTCCATCCGGAAGCACGACGATCATAGTTACTCCTTGGTTATCATTTTTTTCATACTTCAACGACTCTATTTTAGCTGTCAATGAAGGCTCTGGATCGAATAGAGGCTGTGACTTCGACGAGCTGCGTCTACGGTCCATTTTGATTTTCTGAAAGGTTTTTGATCGAAATTCGGACTAATAAGACCTGCGGAACGGTTCCTTTTTACTAGTATTTTGCTAGTAAAACGTTAGGAGAATTTTTCGACGTCGGAGATTTCCACCTCATATGGATACTAGGGAGCAGCTGTCTCTACAATGCAGCAGTTAAGAAAACGTTATTAACAATGCTATGGAAGAAGAAGTTATTGAGATTGGTTCACCTTTTGCTGCTAAAAGAGTGATCCTTCTTCATGGATTGACCGGGACTGCATCCGTTATTCGTCCTGTTGCTGAATACTTATATAGAAGACTTGGCGAAAGCTATTCTTTTATTCTTCCGACAGCACATATCATTAAAGTAAAGCAGTTTAACGGCGAGCCTGTTCATGCTTGGTTTGATGTAAAAAGTTCCGACTTCCGCCGAGAGGTAGACGTTGGAGGAATTTTTGCATCCTCTGATCGGATTGCTTCCCTGATTAGAAAAGAGATTTCTCAAGGCGTCAATCCCGAAGATATTTTTCTTGGCGGATTTTCTCAAGGCGGAGTCATCGCTTTAACAACCGCACTTTTGGAACCTTTTGCGGTTGCCGGTGTTTTTGCGCTGTCCTCCTATCTTCCATTAGAAGATCAGCTGATAAGCCAATTGACGGCCGCCTCCAAAGACGTCCCGATTTTCCAAGCGGTGTCTCTTAAAGACGAATTTATTTCTCAAGAAATGTCTGACAGGGCCTCAGAATTTTTGAGAGCGCGCGGTAATCCCGTCCGCGTACAAAAATACGATATGAAGCACGAAATACGAAACAGAGAGCTCGATGACGTCGTCAATTGGATGCAATCGTTAGTCTGAAAATTCCGGCTTAGGTTAACTTCAGGCACAAAAAATCCGCCGGCGAATAATTCTTGCCAGCGGCGCTTGTTAACTTCAGGAGTACTTCTCTAACAGCTTTTATTTTACGCTTTCCTAGTAAAAATACTAGTTTTTTCTTCATTCAGATTCATAAAACGAGCAATATATACCAAGATTACGCGATGTTCATTGCCGTTTTACTAATGAATTTTAAGGAGAGGAGAGCGAACTTCAAGTGAATGAAAAATGAAAAATTAAGAAAATTTTTTGTCAAATAATTTTCCTCTAGTACGCATTAGTGTTGCATCTATCGGAAAAAAGAGCTTAGGAATAACACTTAGGATTTTCATAAAAACAACAAGTTAACAAAAAGTTACACAATTCCCAACTAAAAATGAAAGTTCTAGCATGGCCACATAATTATTAACCCAAATCCATAGGTGCAACATGGTTGGTGTAATCCTTACGCTGGTCGCCATCGGGTTGGTCAGCTACTTCGTCATCAAAAACTACTATCCTCCGATCATCCTCTTGCTTTTGGGTCTGATGCTCCTGTTCTGTGCTTATTTGGAAGGAGTTCCTGCAGTTGCTCCTAAAGCTTCCACCAACGATAATGTTCCCGTGCCTTTTCAACAAAGCAGTTTTGGCTGAGCACGGCTCTTTAACAAATTCCAAATAATAGTGACCGTAAATATTTAACGCTTGAGTCTGTAGGACGGTTAAGACTT
>ENA-USYV01002058-USYV01002058.1-human-gut-metagenome-genome-assembly--contig:-NODE-2058-length-17297-cov-57.253600_pt1 | contig 17297 bp, 19 predicted proteins | sample MGYA00250066_ERZ773514 | MGnify/ENA primary metagenome ERZ773514 (study PRJEB29103, sample SAMN06112049) | human gut metagenome | biome: human gut; feature: ankylosing spondylitis patient; material... | reverse complement strand
CTTTTATAATGTCCGAGCCACTGGAGGCGGCGATGAGTATACCGAGAGCACGTTCATGGTCATAAAACATTTCATTGTCAGCTTGCAGCACTGGCAGGACTTATCGGTGCCGTGGCAAATACACTGCGTCTGGAACTGATTGACCTGGTTTCCATGCCCCCGGCTGCTGCAGCCTTCTGTGGTGCGTTTCTTGCCGGAGTACTTGCCTGCACATTAAAAGATATCACAGAATATCCGAGAATCTCGATTACCGTTCCATCCATTGTAATCATGGTTCCTGGACTATATTTATACAAGGGATTCTATAATCTCGGAATTATGGAACTGTCCTCTGCGGCCTCCTGGCTGACCTCCGCAATGCTGATTACACTGGCATTGCCACTTGGTCTGATACTGGCACGAATCATAACCGATAAAACATTCCGGTATTGTACATAAAAAACCAAAAAATCAGATTGTATATTATATTCAAAATATACAATCTGATTTTTTTAAATTAATTCTGATAATGCTTCAAATACACGGTCCGCATACATCTGCTTGATTTCGTGCCGTGTCATTTTTGCAACATTTTCTTCTAATTTATAATCATAAATTTTATCATCTATCAGTATGCAGAAATATACTTCTCCCTGCACACTGTCCGCATTATTCGGGTCAATATTTCCTGTTGTTCCTGTAATTCCTATTGCAATATCCGTCCGCAGTTTTTCTTTTACTGTCTGTGCCATTGCTCTTGCACACTCTTTAGAATAAACACCATACTGCCGGATAACAGCTTCCTCTACCCCGATAAAAACCTTTGTTTCATTCAGATAAGTAACATATCCTCCCGGAAAGATGGCGGATGCACCTTCCGTATCGGTAATCATGGAAGCTATAAGTCCGGAAGTACAGCTTTCCATCGTGGATATTGTCTTACGACCTGCTATTAATTTTTTTATAACTGCATCCCTGTTCATCTGCATTTCCTCATTTCTTCCAGTTGTAGAATATCATCCTTTGTCAGTTTTACATCCAAAGGACTGTACACTTCTCCTGTACTATACCACACCCCGGAAATCTCTGCAAGTTTTATCATTTTTCCTCTAACCCCCATATCTGCTTCTTCATGAGGCGGAACACTTTCTGATGATAGATGTTCAGTGGTACCAAGACTATCTGCGCGAACAGGCTGATCCGGGATGCTTAGAGCGCGAACGTCAGGAATACGAACGTAAACAAAAAGCACTTGAAACAGCCCGTCAGGTAGAAAAATGGAAAGCAAAACAACAAGAACAGCAAGACCTCGCCAGCGGCAAGCGTGTCGTCTGTCCCTACTGCAAGTCCACCAATACTGAGAAGATCGGCACACTAAACAGAGCGGTATCTGTGTCTCTAGTAGGAGTAGCTTCTTCCAAATTGGGCAAACAATGGCACTGTAATAATTGTAAAAGTGATTTTTAACTATGAAAAGAAAACCTATGGGGTCATATGATCCTGTCTACGCAATCTTATACGCCTATTTTTCTGAAGATGAAAATGCCGATGATCCTACAATCTATAAAATAATATTGTCAGATTATGAAATTAGTGACCCACCGGAACCTGGGTGCTATGAGCATCCGATTTTTGTTTTGCGAGACGATAAGAGCATGAAAGAACTGTTTAATGCTGCCATGAAAGCGGCTGCGACGGAAGCGGATTCTTTCCAATTTGAGAAAAATGGGCAAACATTCAAATACACGGTTATTGAAACAAAGCAAGTGGATCGGGCTCTCGCAGCGCAGTATCAAACACCAAAAGACATTGACTGGACTGATGATGAACTCCATACTGTCACATTTTATTTTAAATCAAACAAGTGCTTTAGGGAAAAACATCGCTGTACACCATGTCGAGCAAGGATTAAACCAAAGGCCGGGTATGAAAGTTTTACAGAGCCGACTACTATTGATGTCATTCATTGCGACGAGTGTGATAAATACTTTGTGACGAAGGAAATTTTCATTGCAAAGGGTGGTTGCTGGAAGTATTATGTTTCGGCTGAGTTTGACCCGTCTATGTCTTCTCGAGACAGAGAATTGGCAAGATGGGCACAACTTTATAATAGTCAACGAGAAATCTTTGATGACTTTGCGCAACAAACAAATATAAATCATGATGGATACACAACTACAAAACCGACAACTCAGAGACAAAGTCTCCTTCGATATTTTATTGACTCTGGAAAATATACAGAAGGGGAGATCATTCAGTATTTTCATGAACAATATCTTGACACAGGTTGGCATGGACCAGAAGCGACACAGAAAGTCCAAGATGATATGAGGTATTTGTTGGACTACTGCACAGAGCTTAAAACGATTAACGCAAAATTAGAACGACCGTAACCGCGCAGCCGGCGGGAAGCTCGGCAAACAGTGGCATTGTAAGCAGTGCGGGAGCAATTTTTAAAGGAAGATTAAAATGAAAGTCAATCAAGACACAATGGACCTTATTTGTAAGCTTGAATACTGTATCGGCGATACCTGCTGCAACATCCATTCGTACAATGGCTGGACTAATGAGTGGGGTACGGATTTTCGTTATCCAGTTGTCGCATCAAATGAAGGTCGCTACTATGGTCATCTTGAGGAACTTGGACTCAAACCAGAGAGTTTGGCCAAAATCTACTATGTGTTCGGTGCTAACAGGATGCATATTGGATATGGAATCAAACATGTCCTCGAAGAGCTTGAAGATTTATATGGGCTTGACTTTGTAAAGCTTGAAGCAGAACGGAAAACAAAAGTGCAGAAATGATTGTGCCGCCAGCAAACCCAGTAAACAATTTTATCGCAAGAACCATAGGTATGAATGGTGAGCCACAACTAACTGAGATGGCATAAATAAAACACCCGGAACTTCGTCAGTTCTAGGTGTTTTGCATTCAGTCAAATGGATAAAATTCTTTGATTTTTGGAGAACCGTCCTCATATGAATACTCAAAATATTCAATTTTTGAAGACGGAATACATAGAATCTGCTTGCAATTATCATCTGGGGTTTTATCAATAGAGTAATAATCTTTTAAGATAACCCAATCATCGTCTGCTGTATAAACTGTTCCTGCGTATGCCATTCCGTTTGTCAAATATACAACAATATAGTTGTTGTCCTCAAAATCCAATACCTTTAGCCAAATATTTTCTGGAAGAGTTACTCCAAAAATAGAATCAATTCCAAATGGTTTTACTCGAACTACAAAATAAAGCAATAGAGGAATAGTAACACCAATTACAATGCCGCAAAGTAAGTTGCTTGAATCTGTCCAAACAAGGGATGCGACAAGTTTAATAATATAGCTATATACAATAGACCAAAAGATAAAAACACTATGATCCTGCTTTTTAAGGAACAGAATATTATATAATCCGATTGCGATAGCGCCCGGAGCAAAATAGGATAAGAAATCCGGTAAGATTTCAATTAAATATTTAATATCCATTCGATTTTATCACCTCATTTTGGTTTAATCTTTGGGTTTACACCCGGCTTTCTTGGTTGAGGCTGCGGTTTGTACGTAAACGTACCATCATTCCGTTGCCCTTTATTTCTTTCTGTACGAGGATTCCGAGGTGCGCTTCCATTGTTTTTGTTATTTCCCGCCATGATTCAACACTCCTTTTGAAAGAGTGTATCATAGCTTGACACCAAAATCAACCACAAATAGTAAAAGCCCGGCCTCCCAGCAATAGGGAAGTCGGGCTCGTTCATTATGATGGTTGCACAGCAGTTATTTCAGAAGCTCTGCGATATCTTCAGCAGTCATGCCATTGGCTAAAGCGTTTGCAACGAGTTCTTCCGCTTTCTTTTTATTAGCTTCGATAGCAGCCTTCTTGTCAGCTTCATCCTTCTTTTCAGCAAGATGAGCCAACTCTTTATCCAACTTTTTGATTTCAGCTTTCTTGGATTTCAGATCAGCCTTCAAAGAATCGATATTAGCTGCGATAGAAGTAACCTCTGCATTCAACGAATCTTTTGCGGACTGCTTTTCATCGATCAGTGCGGCATAATCGACAGGAGCCGCTACAATCATGGTAACCTTGTTTTTGCTTCCCTTAGGTCTCGGCATGATAAATACCTCCGTAAAATGAGTTTATACGATTATATTTTCATTATAGCCGCCACTGCGTCAGCTGTCAATATGAATCATGTCGAATTATATTTTCTCCACTTTTGACGGCAGGGGAGAGACCACCTGTAATTTTTACCATCTTGCGATAGCTGATTTGGAGCACCCCATAGTGAATCTGCGGCGCTGTTACACACGTAGTTCCACCCCGACATTATGCTCTCTGAAGCGTCTCCTAACGGAGTTCCTACTTTATTATAATAGGCTCTGTCAGAAGCTTGCCTGCGGATTCCTTTCGGTTCCCGGACGAGAATTACCCAAACTCGCCACAGCTTACGCTGCCATGTTCGTCGGTTTTACTAAATACTCCCTCATGCTTCGCGATGATATAATAAAATACCTGCGGAGCACTTGTTCCGTGTCACCACCCGGAGTATTGCTGGGCACAATCATGAAACCCGTCATTTTGGGTTCACCCAGCTGAGTTATAAAGGTTGCGATACCGGCACCCATTGGAATAGCGCCAGTAAATTTAATCATTGCATCTGCGGCTTTTGTAAGTCCAGTTGCGAGAGATACAACAGTCTTGACCAGACCGGAGTCAAGTACATCGGTAGAAAGAGCTTGGAAACTGGCATTAAGCTGAGCAAGACGACCCTGAATAGAATCAAGGTATTTCTCGTTCTCTTCCCATGCCACGTTAGCGCTGTTAGCAGCGGATTCCATTGTGGATTCTGCTACACTAAAATTGTTTAGAATAGCACTAACTGCATTTGCGTTTCTCTTCCCGCCAATCATTTCAGTGACATTTGCCTGCGTTACATCGGACAGGCTACTCCATACTTGGGACAGCTCTTTCATGATTTGATATGTACTCTTGAAATTTTTGCTATCCAGCATGATGTCAACGCCAGTCAGAGATTTCAGTTCACTGCGAAGCTCGGATACAGAATTGGCCATACCGTCAACTTCAATGCCTGCATTCTCTGCGTCACTTTTAGCAGCACGGAGATACATTGATAAACTTTTTAAAGTTGTGCCGACCGTATCTGCATCTTGGATAACTGCGTTTGCAGCAGTACCAAGCGCAATAGTTTCTTCCAGCGTATTATTAGCGGCCGACATAGCAGCAGAACTGCGAGTTAGAATTTCACCAAGGTCTTTTGCAGTAACAGGTTGCGTGTTTGCCACAGCGTCAATTTTATTAACGACGTCTTCAGCTTGATCGGCTAACAGCCCAAAGCCTTGCAATGTCGAAATCAGATACGAAGACGAAGTGTTAACATCGTCAATCCCGTCTCCCACGTTACGGAGTAGGGTGGAGTAGGTAGCCATATTCTCGGCGTCTTCATCAGAATAGCCAAGCCGCTTCCAATCTGCGGTTGAATTGATATAATCACTTATAGATACGCCTAACTTCTGAGCTTGCTTTGCAGCACGTCCCATGTACTCTTCAAGGGATTCGCCTGCATACTCACTGACTTTACGGAGTTCAGTTACTGCCGTATCAATCTCGACCACATTCTGATAAATCTTACGCATCGCATTTTGAATCTGATGCAATGCAGCCATGGTGATCATTGTACTCAAATGCTGACCAAAAAGATTTTCAAATATATCAAGAAGGTTTTTCGATTCGAGTCCAAGTTCTTTAGCGTGCTTTTTAAGTTCTGCCATTTTTTGGCCAAGCTTATCTGCTTGCTGATAAGCGGTTGGACTATTAAGTGCGTCTCGAAGTTCATTTACTTCTTCTGCAAGTTTGCTTTGCTCAATTTTCGGAAATCTCTCAAGATAATCATGTAATTGATTTTGTAAGTTTGCAATTCTTGTTAGTGCTTGTATAGAAGCATTTTGTTGAACAGCTTCATTTGAAATTTCACTGATAGAAATTCCAGCTTTAGTTGCCGATTGTCTTAGACTGTCATAAGCCTCAGAAAGTTTTTTGATTTTACCAGCAAGATCGGGATAGTTGGCCGCCCATTTTTGAGCAATCTCATTTTCATCTGAGCCAATATTTTCACTCAACAAAGATTGCAAAGAATGTACCCGTTCAGAAAGAGCACTAATATCTTGATACTCGGGAAGCTCCGTTTTGTTACGTTTTTTTAGAGTCCACATACCAGAATCAATCTGTTTGATCATGGTATTAAAGTTAGTGATCGTTTTTTCAGTTACCTTTGAAGTGTTTTCATTCAATTCATCCTGAGCTTTTTTGAAATCGGAAATTTTTTGCTGTAGATTACCAATAGCAGATGCAATATCCGTGAAAGTATTCAGTGAACGATCTCCGCTAACGACAAAAGTGTCAAAAGACTTCTGCAACGCATTGTATTCTGCAATAAGGCTGATATTTTTAGTATTTGCAGAAGCGGCAGACAACTGTCCAATTTGCCGCGATGCAGATGTGATTTGTCCGACACCTACGACTCCGTTAATATCAGAACCGGATTTTGAACCTTGCTGTCTGTTCTGAAGTTCGACCGCTCTAATATACTTGTCCGCATATTCGGCAACTTCTTTGAAGATATCCTTTTGTTCTTGCAAATCGCGAGTAAGATTGTCCGTCCACTGAATCAAAAGTTCTTGAGCAACACCAACCTCACCCATTTTTTGGACGTATCGGTCCATAGCTTGAGTCGAAGCATCGTAAGTAGAGGCTTTTACTAATTTTACCTTTTCAGATTTGGAATTATCCGCAGTAGAAGAAATTGGCGGAACATTATTAACAGAATCAGGATATTCAATATCTGTGATTTTTGCTTTAATATCTATCGGAGTATCAGGAATTTGAATATCTTTTTCCTTGATGTTGATTTTACCGTTGATAACTACAGGCTCTTTGGGGACATCAATATCAGAAGATTCAATAGTAACATGACCCTTTAATTTTACTGTGCCATCACTTTTTTTTTCTTTTTTGGGATTGGATGATTTTGTATCGTTGATTGTAACATCAAGTGTTTTTAGAGACGATTCGAGTTCGGCTTTGATATTTGCGATTGTATCAGACGCCGGTTTCAATTTTACTTTCGCAGTAATGCCTGAAAATAAATTGTCTACATCTTGTTGAATTGTCGCCTTGTCTGCTTTAATTTTCAACGATTCAATGGTTGCTTTGCTTAATTTGGAGTCATCTATCCCATCAAGAAGAGTTTTCAAATCTGAGGCTTGTTTCTTTAACAGCCCACTATTAATATTTGTTTTGATAACCAGTTTGTCTTCAAGCTGAAGAGCTTCTTTTTTGTAGTCGTTAATTTTACTCTGCCAGTTCGCAAGGGTACTCATAGCCCTGTCGTAAGCCATTACATAACTATCAAGATGTTCTGTGTCAAAATAGCCAGAAGCATTTGATTGATTGGTCTTTTCAAGCTTTTTGTCGTAATTGGCTTTAACAACAGGCTCTTTGATTGAAGGAAATTCAAAATTTGTTTTATTGCAAAGATCTATAAAGCTTTGAAGATCTTCTCGTGCATAACCAATACTTTCAGCCGCTTCTGTTGTACTTGCACCAAATTCTTCAAAGAAATCTGTATCGATACCAGATAAAGCTCCCGTTAAATCTTCTTTTAAATCTGTTTGGGTCGGAAGCATTGAAATATTTGTAATGAATTTTTCAATGGTATCTAAGTTGTTTTCGATGTCAGTTTGATTCCAACCAAGGGCTTTCATTACATCAGGAGATTGAATACGCTCATAAAGTGTAGATAAAACATTCTCCAAATTAGAGACATCCCTTGAAATGAACGTGATATTTTCTTTAAACTTACTTAAATCTCCGCCATTCACCCCATCATAAAGCTTTAGGATTCCTTCGCGAGCTTTATCGAATAAAGCTAATAATTTTTCGGTAGAATTGTATCCATTAAGCCCTCTTGTTTTTGATAACAGTTGATCAAATCCCTTTAGACTATCAGAAGTTTCGTCTATCGATTTTTTGGTGGACTTCATCTCTGAAGCAAAAGATTTCGAAACAGATTCCTTTGAAATTTGTTTCCCACCTAAAAGATTGGAAGAGACTTCGGCTAACCCATTTCGATTAGAAGTTAGATTTTTTAAATAATAACTTAACTGCCTATTAACCTCTTTAAGTTCCGTTTTAAGTCTTTCATTTAACTCATTACTGAAATCATTGACATCTACATTGATGTGTACTCTTGGGAGATTTTTGATTTTGCTAATTTCAGTTTGAAGATCTGTTGATAGTTTTGCTGTATCAATAACAGGAGTAACAGTAACGGGCGTATCTTTCAATGCTGTAGAAATATTTTCACGAAGTTTTTCTTCGTTTGGTTTAACTTCTATTTCTGGAATTTGCTTGGCATTTTTTACCTGTCGTTCTACAGAAGTTTTAAGTTTTGCAGCATCAATTTGCGGGTCTACCTTGACTTTAATGCTCAGCTCTGGTTCTCTCGCCATTTTATATTCCTCCTTCTGGAGCAATCAATCTCCGAATCTAAAAAAAGCAGGCTTTAACAAGTCTGCTCATCTTTTTAATTATTTGGTTGTGTCGTGATTGATTCGCTTTCTCAACATCTCTACAATATCGGCATAACGATAATTGATGTCTTTCTGCGTATTTGTCATAAAGGGACGCGGACTCATCCAGCGATACCGTTTATGTGTCCACGGATTCCGGATATTATCACTCTCTAACAATCTGGGAAGTCCATCCGAATTCTTATACTCTTTATGATCGAGGCGAGGGCCTTCGACATGAGTTTCGTTGTACACTGTCAAAGTTCGGTCATGTACAACATCTCTAATATTCGAATCGTCCAACAATCCGCCATTCGCTTCACGACGTTCGTATTCAACAGGGGAGTACGTTGCGTAAACATCTTTCTCAACATGAGATTTCATCTTGTCTTCTACGTAATCTTTTACCTCATTTTTGAGAGCTTCGTTTGCGCGTCTCATGATTTCGCGCTGAAGTTGATCGACAGTGCTGAACGACTTTTTAGCCATAATATTACTCCTTGTCTGCGACAGTTACTGGGAATTTTACGACAGGCGCTCCATCAAGCATGCCTTCGGGAGTTTTAACGTTCCACTTATCGTCCTTTTGCACTGGCTTCTTCAGATTTTCCTCAGCGATTTTTTCAATCATTTCCTTCATGTTAAACTGCTCACCAATGCCATTCAGAACCTCACTGAACAACTTCATCAACTCCTCAAACGGCTGATTTTTTGCAGTGGCCTCGAACAATGCCATATACTGCTGACGCTCGATCTCAATCTTCTCACGGCAAGCCTTGTTCAACGTGCCAAGAATATACTTGCGAGGCGTTTCATTCATCATCTTTGTGGTCTCATCAGAAAATGCCAGCTCGCTCAGCGCGCTCTGATCCATGCCGTCTGTGTCAGTGTCTGTAAAGTAGACAACAGCAGCGATACGGAAAGCATAATCGTACAGTGCGGGGTCATACTTGCCGTTATGTTTTGATAGGTCAACAACACCATCGACAAACTGGATGCGCTCTTCTAGGTTCAGATTATTTTTCATAATTATTAGTCCTCCTGTGTAATTTTATTTTGTTTAAGCTTCAACTGCACAGCCTTTGCGATACACATCGCATCAGCTTCGTCAGATGAAACAACCTCCCCATAATGATCGGCTACATAATCAATAGCCTGCTGTTTTAGTTCAGGTCGTTTTACTTGTCGCCCTTGCTTAAATCCAAGTATTTTTCGCTACTCAGAAGGTCGCAAGATTTCGTAGGGGACATTAAACATTTCGCATGCGCCGATAATTGCGCCTTGCAACTGCGCCAACTGAATAACTGTTTTGACCGAACTTTGCAACGCCACATCCTCAATAACGACAAGGTCGGGATGATTGTTTTTGATGCGACTTTGTATCATCTGGCGCATAATGGCGTGGCGTTCGCTGGGATCTTTGGTTTTGCTTAGATCGATCAACGAGTGATATACGGTTCCGTCGTCTAATGTACAAACACCGGTCTTTATCAGCGCTTGGTCAAAAGCTAAGATTTTTATAATAAACACTTCCTTTTTCTTTCTGGATGTGGTAAAATTCAAACTTGAAGAACACCTGCACACCCCTTTTGGGGCTTATTTAAACATGTGGACGTTATCATAGGGGCTTCCCGGAAATCCAGTAGCCAACACCTGCTGGTAGAAAGGAGACCCTATGGAGATTGATTTCGAAACGATTTGTTTGATCATCGGTCTTATTGCTAGTGTCATGTCCATCTTGGCATCAGCGAAGACTTTAAGCCAGCCACAGGCGTAAATGGGGCCAAACTACTCGAACGATCACTGAAGCCTCTATGCAAATTAGAGAGCTGGTCCGCTGTGTGGGTGTTCTTCTTATTTGTGAGTTTCCTCATATCAGCGCACAATCGTAATAATTATGCGCTCATAAAAGGGGTAGAGCCCCGAAAGACTCTACCTCGAATAATACTATGTAAATTAGACCCCACTGTTCTCAAAGATCATATCGAACATCCGGCCCTCAGAATCAGCCAGGACGTCGAAAGTCATGGTCAGGGAAACAGGATCACCAGTGTTCTGCCAAGACAGCTCAAAGCTTGCCTGAGGAACGGCCTTGTACCAAATCGGATGAGCCTCAACAATGACGTCTTCCTCGGTCTTGTAGGGCAGAGAGCCCTCGACGTGATATGCCTTGGGGAAGTGACGGCTATCGAGGGTGACCACCTGAGGCTTGGAAGCAGCCTTATAGTAGTAGACCACATACTCAGTATCGCTCTCGACGGTGACAGTGACCTCCTTGCCAGAAACAGTAGCCTCCAGCTCAGTACCCAGATCGTCATCAGCCTTAAAGACCTGAACATAAGTGCCGGCGGCTGCCTCAGACAGAGTCAGCTTGGTAGCATCGGTAGCAGTGATCTTCTCGCGCTTCAGGAAGTTAGCAGCGGTACCCAGATCGTTACCGGACAGCATCTGGAAGACCTTGACGGGATACACCTGTGCCTCAACAGTCAGAGTGCCGGTACGAGAGCCATCGAACTGCACGCGGTTGGGCGCGCCCTGACCACCAGTAGCGAACACGCGGTCACCCTCAAAAGAAGTAGAGGTGACGTTAGCCCAATCGACATTCAGGAACATCTTTTTGGTAGAATAGTCCAGCAGCATCAGATCGGCGACTTCGCGGTTTGCGAAATTAGCATTCTTATTTGCCATAATTGTTATCCTCCTATATTTTCGTTTTCTTTATCGATTCGTTCTACCCACTGAGACGGATCATATTTACCGCCCCAAACGGAGTAGTTCATTTCAGCGATATTAAGTTGTTTTGCTTTTAACAGTTGTGAAAATGTATCTCGAATTTGACCAATCGTGAGATTGAAAATGTTCGAGTAGTTCAGACTGGGATGAAATGTGCAAAGCAAAGAAATCATATTGGGCAGCTCGAAATTCGGGTCTGCCTTTTTATTTTGTGCAAATATTTTTTTCTTAGCTTGAAACTTTTCCCAGAATAAACGGTCTTTTTCAGACCTAAATTTTGGTGATTCTTCGGGCATATCATCAACGGAAATATCAAGTAATTGCAAAATGACCTGAACAGCGACCTTGTAATTTAACTTATCGATAAAACCGCCAACGGACATTTTGCCTTTGCTGTCTATTTCTTTGTTAATCAAAATAGCTTGATGCTCTTCGTCCCACTCAAGGTCTCCAGAAACAAAAAGAGCTAGACCCGAAATCAACTCGAATCTAGCTTCATCACTTGATGTCAAAATTCCGAACATCGTTAAATTGTTTTTTTGTTCATTGGTGAATTGATTCCACGGGTTATCCATCTTGAATTCAGTAGATAAATCTGTGAAATATTTCTCTGGAGTGTACAAGAATAATGTGAGCACTCTCTGGTATTGATAATATCCCATTTTGAGAATATCGCTCAAAATAGGGGAGTGTATTCTTCCGACGCCGCGTACCATCACTCCGTAAGGACTGATATGGTCAATATAACTTAGTTTGATCATCAGCGAGCCCTCCGGAAAGTTCCCACTCGATAAACAAGCATTCGACCATAATATGGCTGTGCGGGTTTGTAAATACTACTGCCTGCCCATTCGAGCGGACCGATTCCAAACTCTGAATTTCCGTTTAATATTTTGTCAATATCACTAACAAGAATATCAACACGAGTGCCGGCTTGTCCTTTACGATGATATGTCTGCATAAGATTCTTACTGCAATATGCAAACACATAAATAATCATATTTGTAATGGTGTCGCCATCGGTTTCCTGCGGTACAACCTCAACACATAAAAATGTCTTCGAGTTTTCCTGCGTATCTGGTATGTACTCGAATTTGAACACACAACCACCATTTCCTGACCCATCCTTACCAAGTAGGGCAGTTTCAGGATCTTCAATATTATTGATGTCTCCTAAAAGAGCATCTAAAATATTGGAATCGTTAATCAGTTTTGATACGATTTTGTTTTTAAAAGAGCCAATTTCTTCTAGGTTCATCAAATCACCTCCAATTCAATATCGGCGGTTAATTTGTTAGATTGAACCGTTAAAGTGACAATAGCTCCAATCAATTTGGGGTCATCAACACAGATTATTTTGCATTTTGGATTTGAAACAGAATCGGTTGCATTTTTAAAATGGATTTTATCGGGGACACAATCTCCTGTTAGGGTCCATGTGGCCGACTCACAAGTTTCTCCATCGACAGTTGCAGTAAATAGCTTACCGAAACCACCAGTTTGAATTGTTGGGGCTCCTGTGAAATCAATCGATAATACAGACGCAGGCTTACTGCCTTCAACTGGCGGATATACGGTCTCAGGTGGATCTTTTGTTTCATCATCTATCGGGACATAATTACAAATCATTTTCTCGGCACTATCTGTTTCGGGATTGTACAAGTCCTGTTCGACGTTGAAAGAAAGGAATCCGATTTGTTCTCCGTTGTAATCAATACGGCTCGTCATCTGATCGATTGACGTAATGCGATATGTTTTAGGCACATCGTTAATGATTTCTAGCATTAGCCGCTTACCAATATTAAGATTGGCGGAGTATTCATCGAAAGGCATCTGGATACGGAATTCGCGAGTAGAATAACTCATCTGCTTGTTCTCTTCCAGATTGGAATAATACGGCTTTTCAACTGTAGCCCACAAAGAATGGATCTTGTGAGAATTATCGTCTTGCCATTTGATTTCCTTTCGACAAATCTGAATACGTCCGCGCACTGTAATCTCATCTTCCGGATCTCTTTCTGTAATCAACCAGTGGCTCTTGCTCCAATAGACGATGCTTCCAATAGAAAAGTCTTCGCCCGGCAGAGTATGGATGATCTTTTGATCCATAACAGTTGAAGAAATAATATTCAGTTTACGCGGGATATCATCAATCGTCACGTCTTTATAGGACGGGCTGACGGGGGCGAGTTTATTTTGGTCTTTCACGGATTTCTTGATAATCCGGTCACGCTGGGTTGGGCCATCAAAATTTAGCATTTCTCTATATTCTGATCGAGTCATCGCCTCACCGCCTTACTCAGTTAGGGAAGAAACTTTATTGACCTTAAATGAATAACCGTTCATCTCGGCCTTTAACTTCCGTTCCGATTGCTGCAACAAATCCTTCATCTGCTCAAGCAGTTTAGCGGGGGAGAATACAGTGAAATCCTTTGTACTCATAGCATTTTTCAGAGCATCTGAGTTATAGACATAAGGCTCAAGCCAGTGAACAATCATGCTTAGTGCGAGAATACTCTGCTCCTTGCGGCTCAAAGTGATATTGAACTCTTCAAGCTCTTCATCGTAATCAGTCAGATCTTGTACGCAAATATCAACAAAATCATCAATAGCTGCTTGCAATAAATCCTTCTCAGCCGCAGCAAACATCTCGTCTGTATAGCCTTCTTTGTCATAATCCCTAATTCGCCCACGACAGCGGGTATAGATACTTTCAAAAGTGGTTGCCATAGCCCGCCTCCTTTATTTAGACAGTTTCTTCCAGCTCAACATCCAGAGAATCTTCCAGCGCCTTAATAGCGCTACGACTATCAAGTTCACCAGATTCAATCTTCTTCTTTGCTTCAGAAGCGATTGCATCCTTAGTGCCGCCAGGCAGGGTAGGGACAATTTCCTTGATGTCGTCTGCAGACATAGTAAACACATCTTCAAAATCATCGCTGGTTAGACTGTTCTTGTAATAGCGCTCGACACCAAGCTTCTTAATGACCGCCGGGTCGTCAATCAGAATCCAATTCTCTTCAAAGAACCGACGCTGGTTGCCGCGCATAGAGACAAGCTCGCGATACTCCATTTCCTGAACATCGCCAAAATCATCCCACTCAACCACATAACCCGGGTTAAGCTTGGACTTGTAAATCAGATTGCCAGCACAGCCGCTTCGGCACTCAACCATAGTATCATTTGTAATCTCTACTGCGGGAGTGGTAGCCACAGGTGCGGATGCAGATGTAGCAGTCTTGGGCGCAGCAGTTTTTGTAGTAGCACGTCTTGCCATTATTTCCTCCTATTTAATTAAAAAAAAAAAAAAACGGCAGGGAATGACCCCGCCGCGTATATAGAACTTACTCAGACAGGTTGTAAACACCAAAATCACGGTCAAAGATGACAGCAATACCGGTGCGCTTCATCATCAGGAACTCCTGGCTCATATCGGCATTGCTCATCGGAGTACCCATCAGCATAGTGACGTCGCCCTCGGTAACGCGCTTGATGGGCTTGGTGTCGCCTGCAAAAACATACAGGACATTGTCGTCGAGGATGAAATCGTCGGTACCGCTCTTATGACGCTGCTTCACGGCAACCAGCTCGGTGCCATTGAAACGGCCGAAGTGACCCATTGCATACATCTCTTCCTTGGCGGAATCAGACACAACGGCAGTCTTGATCTTACGCAGAGCCTTGCGAGTGCCAACAATCACAGCGGTCTCGCCGGTAGAAGCCTCGACATGATCGATCAGCCCCAGCAGCTTGTCCTCATCGAAAGAACCGGTCTCGGTGTAAGGGGCCTTCAGCTTCTTGAACATACCGACAAAAGCGTCGTAAGTAGCGTCCAGCTCCTGCTTGGTGAAAGACTTGCCGACCAGATCGACAAATTTGTTAAAGTCAATACGACCAGCCAGAACACGATTCAGTTCCTCGTAGATCTTGATGGCGCGGAGCTGAGTATTGATAGTGATGTCCTGACCGGCCTCGATGCGCTGACGGCGGACGCCCTGAGTGCCCTCAGCAATATCAGCAACAGCGAACAGGCACTCACGCTCGATATGGAACTTATTGGTGTCACCCAGAGAGAGATTGCGATCCTCAACCATATTCATGAAGAACTCATCGCCCTTCAGACCTTCCTCGTGGATGACGTTCACCAGTTCCTCAATGATTGCGAAAACGCCGTTGCATCGACCATCACGAATTGCCTTGATATCCAGCTTGGTAGAACCGCCGTTTGCCTCAACCAGAGCCTTGCGCAGAGCCTCCTGAGTATCATTTACAGAATAATCACCGGCGACGTGACCCTTGTAGCCATCAACAGCCAGCTTGATCAGATTAGAATCAATAGCCATGGTATAAACCTCCTATAATAAAAATGGCCGCCCGTATCAAACGGACGACTTTATGTTATTTCTTTGAACTTTGGTATCACTTCAGAGTGATCATGTAGTAAGTGTAGCGACCATCGCCAAAACCAACGGTCTCGACGAAATCGATGCAACCAAAGGTCTTGTCGTCAGCGGCCTCCTGAATCTGGATCTTGGTGTCATCGGCAGCAAAACCGACATACTTGCCCTTTGCAGGAGTGCCGTTAAATGCCTCGGCAGTAGCAGAGAAGCCGCCCTTAGAAACATTCAGGGCATAGACGCGCACGGGCTTGCCAGCCTCGTTGACCCATTCGGGCAGATAGTGTGCCACGGTCTGATCATAGAACAGCTCAACGCCAGCGGTCAGATACAGGTCAGCAACGGTGGAAGTTGCGGTAGGAGCGGTAGCCTTGTAGACCTCACGACCCAGCTTCTCGCCCAGAACAACCAGCTGAGCATTATCGATCTCAGCGGCATTGGACTCCTTGTAGAAAATTGCGCTCTCCAGCTGAGCACCATCCAGGGTGCCACCCAGCTTATCAATGCGCACAACAGCATGCTTAGTATTAGCCATAATTATGTACCTCCTAAATTTTGGTAAATTACTTATTGCCGAGATAGTGTTCAATCAGACCACCATACGCGACATCTGAACCGTTCTGGGTGCCACCCACACCAAAGCGGACAGTTCCTTTGTTGTTCTTGTTGGGAACATAAGAGAATTCAGCGCTCTGTCGGCCGACCAGTGCATAACACTTGGTTTCAAGATCAGAGTAGGGAATCTCAGCGTTCTCCTTCAGTGCTGTATATTCCGCGTTTGCACCAAGCTTCTCGTCCATCATTGCGAACAGCTCGTCACGCTTAGCCTTATCTGCCGCTGCGATCGCTTCGGCTTCGGCCTGCTGATAAGCTTCCAGCTTGGGTTTGATTTCACTAACTTCATTGGCTGCTTTAGCAAAGCTATCAGACAGCTCAGCGATCTTGTCAGTCAAAGTAGTAAAGGCAGCAATAGTGCCAGGCATCACTTCACCCTCATCCCAATCCTCATATGCAACCTTCATGCGCTTGATATTCTCGTAATCCAGAACAACATTGTCGCCATTCATAGAGTAGGGAATACCCATCAGCTGCCATGTCCTGGAGCAACGAACCACCACTGTCTCAGGCATCAGATCCTCAAAATAGAAATCTGGAATCATATACTCAGAATCCCAACTAGAAGGATGAGTATGCTCGGCAAGCTTAGTACCGATCTCGTCCATCAGCTGAACTGTAGTTAGAGTAAACTCAGTACCAGTAGCGGATTTGTTTTCAGTAGGGGCAGTATTTTCAGTCACGGCGGGTTCAGCAGGCGCAGGTTCAGTTTCCGTAGTGGGTGCAGTATTCTCCTCAGCAGGAGCAGCCGCAGGCTCGGTTGTAATATTCTCATTGGGAGGAGTAGCCTCATTCCCGGCGGGTTCGGTAAGAGCCGCAGTATTCTCAGTAGGAACCTGGCCCTCCTCGATACCCGTGGTCTTATTTTCGTTTTCATTCATTGGCGTTGTATCTCCTTTCTCCTCATCGGATAGATTTTCATTTTGTGCAGTGTGATTCTGCTGGAGAGCCTGATACTCATAGAGCCGGTCGCGGATCTG
>ENA-USYV01002040-USYV01002040.1-human-gut-metagenome-genome-assembly--contig:-NODE-2040-length-17434-cov-9.981103_pt1 | contig 17434 bp, 16 predicted proteins | sample MGYA00250066_ERZ773514 | MGnify/ENA primary metagenome ERZ773514 (study PRJEB29103, sample SAMN06112049) | human gut metagenome | biome: human gut; feature: ankylosing spondylitis patient; material... | reverse complement strand
TTCCTTTTTAGGCTAGCAAAGGTATATGCATGAAGGGAATTGACTAAACTTAATCCCCCAAGAATTACAACTGAGCCGAGAAAAACGATGAATTGCAGTTGAGAGGCAATTTCTTGGTTCGTTTGTTTGCGTTCTTTACTTTCGATGTCATTTTGCATTAGATAAATGCCTAATGCTTTCTGAATATCGGCTATTCCCTTATCCCATTCATGTTCGCCAAGTGTTTGAATGAAAGTGCAATATTGCTTGAGCTTTTTGCTTAGCTTTTTTAAACTGTTGTATTCGGTGTCAATGGGAGGATTAATGTGCGCAGAGCGTATTATGTTTGACATCTGCAAATAATACGTTTTCATTCCATTTTCAGAATTGAATGTAGTCAGGATATACTGTTTCGTAGCTTCTGAAACCTCTTCCTGTAAGTCTTTTAATTGACTGTTTTCCATAATCATTAGAATTTAAAAGATGAATAATAGATTGATGGGAGAGGAAGAAGTGCTAATAAAAAAGCGGTTTCGCCTGTCCCATTGTCTAACATACCGACGGCAGGTTTAGAGGTGCATTAACACTCTCTATGGGGGGACGAAACCGCCCATATAAGAGTTCACATACGAACATAAAAATGCTCGCTGCGATAGTAGGCAGGTTTCCCCACCGTCTGTTAATATGTTAGACGTTGCAAATGTAGCCTTATTAATTCAATTCGCAAAATATTGGAGATATTTATTGATGCTTAGTGAAGCTAGTTTTCTTACAATGCAAAAAGATTTAGTGAATGGTTAATATGTAAAAATCCCCGGATAATCTAATTGTCCGGGGATGAATTATTCAAGTAAGAGAATATTGAATTATTTAATTCTTTTGTAACCATATACAGCCAAATCTCCCAGTTCCTCTTCAATGCGGAGTAACTGATTGTATTTAGCCATACGGTCTGAGCGGCTTAAAGAACCTGTCTTGATCTGTCCGCTGTTAGTAGCTACTGCGATATCGGCGATAGTAGCATCTTCTGTTTCACCCGAACGGTGAGAAGTAACAGTAGTGTATCCATGACGGTGAGCCATTTCGATAGCGTTCAGTGTTTCTGTCAGCGAACCGATTTGGTTTACTTTAATCAGGATAGAGTTGGCACAGCCTTTTTCGATACCCATTGCAAGGAAATCTACGTTGGTTACGAACAGGTCGTCACCTACCAACTGGCAACGGTTGCCGATGCGTTCGGTCAGCTTTTTCCAGCCTTCCCAGTCGTTTTCGTTCATACCGTCTTCGATAGAGTCGATAGGGAATTTGTTGATTAGTTCTTCCAGATAGTCAACTTGTTCTGCGGAAGTGCGTTTCTTACCTTTTTCACCTTCAAACTTGGTATAATCGTAAATACCATCGTGGTAGAATTCGGAAGAAGCACAGTCCATACCGATCATAACGTCTTTGCCCGGTTCGTATCCTGCTGCTTTGATAGCGGCCAGAATAGAATTCAAAGCATCTTCCGTACCTTCGAGGTTAGGTGCGAAACCACCTTCATCACCTACAGCAGTGCTAAGGCCACGGTCTTTCAAGACTTTCTTTAAAGCGTGGAATACTTCAGCACCCATGCGCAGACCTTCTCTGAAAGAAGGAGCACCTACGGGACGGATCATAAATTCCTGGAATGCGATCGGAGCATCGCTATGTGAACCACCGTTGATGATGTTCATCATCGGTACAGGCATTACATACGTATTTGTTCCACCGATATAGCGGTATAGAGGAAGATCCAGATAGTTGGCAGCAGCTTTAGCTACGGCAAGAGATACACCGAGAATAGCGTTAGCACCTAAATTCGATTTAGTCTTAGTGCCGTCCAATGCCAGCATTGTGTAGTCGATACCTCTCTGATTGAGTGAAGACATACCAATCAGTTTCGGAGCGATGATTTTATTTACATTATCAACCGCTTTTTGTACTCCTTTTCCACCATAGCGCTGTTTGTCACCATCGCGAAGTTCCAATGCTTCGTGTTCACCTGTGGAAGCACCTGACGGCACAGATGCACGTCCCATAATGCCGGATTCCAATACTACGTCAACTTCTACTGTGGGGTTACCTCTTGAATCGAGAATTTCTCGAGCTACAATTTTTTCAATTTTCATCGTTTCTATTGTTTTTGAATAAGATTTCTGCAAAAGTACGGACTTGACGGGGAGTGAGAAATCACTATAAATAGGTATTCTTTTTGTGCCTATTCCCTATATGTCGTTAGTCCGACCTTATACTATAACAACGGGACGATGCTTTTTGTTTGAGTGCGGCGGGGTGAATTTGCAGGATTTTAATCTTCGATAATAACCCCTAACAGTGGAAGCAAATCCATTGCTTGCAGGGAAGTGATGACAGCCCCTTTCAGATCGCTGATGTTAAGCGTGATTCCGCTGATACGGGAAGTGCGCAAATCTATTCCGCGAAGCGGAGCGTGTGAAAAATCGGCTTCTACGAGATCGCAACTCTCAAATGCGACGGATGAAAAACGGCAGTCGTTCAGACTTCCGTTGCGGAGCTGGCTGTGTGCAAAACGTACCTGGTTCATTTTACTCATAGCCAGATTGATATAACCTGCGTTGCAGTCATGCAGCAAGACGTGATTCATCGTTGTTTCCGATAAATTGGTACCCAATAGTTTGCAGGAAATGAATTCTACCCGGTAGAGCGAACTTTCAGCGAAAGAAATGTTGGATAAGTCGCAGTTCTCGAACCTGACATCGGTCAGTTGGGAGGAACGGAATTTACATTCGCTGAATGTCTGATGCTGAAAGGTGCAGTTTTTGAAACTTTTATAAGATTTGTCGATGCCTTCTTCTTTTCCTTTGCAGAATAAAAGATGAGAGACGGTTTCTTCTCTGTCGAGCCATTTCTGTAGGGTAATAGTACTGACTTCCTGTTCTTCCATCATGGGAGGAACAACGCGGACGGGTTTGGTTGGGTTTCTTTTAATCATGCCGTAAAGGTAGGATTTATATTCGAATTATTAAATCTGTTTTCCCACATATCCGCCGGCTAACGTTGCGGCTAATCCTATTCCTATACTTAATAATGTATATAGAACAAATGCTCCGTAAAATTCTCCTTTCAGCAGACCTACGCCATCACTGGAGAAAGTAGAGAACGTTGTGAAACCTCCACATAAACCCGTTGTCAGAAACAAACGGACCTCGAACGGAAGGTGGAATCGCTCTGAAAGAGCATAGAACAGACCGATGAGAAAACTGCCGAGAAGATTGACCGTGAAAGTGGCCCATGGAAAATGATAAGGGACGATTCGTTCGTGCATTAACAACTGGATAAAATAACGTAGTGCACTACCAGTTCCTCCACCGATAAAGATATAGATAACTTCTTTACTCATTTGATTGAAAGATTGATATTATTTGTAGGCGGCTTCAAAATCTTTTTCGAATTGCTGGAAGCCTCCGGGATAAACAAGATTGATTTGTTCTGAAACGGTTGACGGATCATTTTTGTTTTGCAGAACGGATATGAACTTTTTGAATATCTCGCGGGGAACGCTCTCTATCCAGAAAGTGACAAGCGCATGCGAAAGGATATAAGAGTATTGCTCGTCCGTCATTTGCTGTTTCATAAATTTGCCCTGGCTGCTATTTAAAAATGTAGGAAGGTTTACTTCTCCCAGCATATACATCGTCCGAACTCTCCCTTGTTCGTATTCGGTAAATGTGTGGCGGACTGCTTTTTTGTGAATGGTGCAATGTTCGAAGTACTCCGACAGTCCTTCGTTAAGCCAGCTTGGAGGACGCTTGCCGAGAATCTGCGAAACGAAATGATGACTCAGTTCGTGATAGATAATGGCAAGACTTCTCTCCCGTCCATTCTCCCGTCCTAAGATGACTGCCTTTTGTAGCTTAGGTGAGTATGCACCACTTGCCTTGATAGGCAGAGACACATTGATACTTTCTAAGTAATCGATTGCTTCTCTTCTATTTTCAAATACATATAGTTGGAGGCTCAGCGTATCGGGCAGTCCGAATTGTGAATAGAAATCAACCTCATGTTGAAGAAACTGTTCTATCTTCTTCCGGTCTTTGTCGGGAAGCGGGTCACCGCCATATTCCACTTTTACGGTTTGGGCATGAAGCAAACCGCAGAAAAAGAAGACCGGGAAGAAAAGTAAAAATATGCGCATGATACATCTATTATTTCAGGTTGTGTAGCTTCATATATTTCTTTTTATCACGTTTACTCATGTCCTGCATGATAAGGTCATGGTCGGTCACAGCCTGATAGATGGTTTTCTCTTCCGGTTTCACATCTCCTTCAGTTGTGCGGAATACAGGAATAAAGTGGGAGTAAGGGTATCCGGATGATAATCCTCCTTTGAACTTATTTTCATCCAGAAAAAAGAAAGAGATGGCAGCACCTGTGGGGCCTGCCTTTCCTATGGCTTGTCCAACTTGTACTTCTTCGCCCGGTTCGATAAAATTCTCGTTCATCACCAGATAGGCTGCAAAAGTCTGATCGGGATGATAGATGAGCAGCTGTTGCGGGTTGGTGGTTTTACAGGCTATTCCGCTGCGGGTGGCGTAGATTGTATCACCTTGTTTGATGTGAAAATTCAAGGTCTTGAATGGTTCACGCGGATCGGTTTTCCAGGCTGTCTTTTGATTGTTCTTTACGGGTAAGGCATAAGGAGTCTGAATATTGAAATCTTTAGGAAATTTGCCCCGGCAGAACGTATAAGAAGAGGCACTTTTAAACGGATTGTCTACCTGTGCGTTCTTTTCTATTTTAAATATAGTGTTTTTTCCGTTACTTAAATTGTAGGAACGGTCGTTGGCACGATACAGATAATAGTCGCAATAGTCTTCATTGTAGTAATTGAGTTCGGTAGTTCCCTGAGCATCTTTTTCCCATTTTGACTCGATGATACCGTATGGACGTTCCAGCAGTTTACGTAAAGACTGCGCGGAAGTGTAGCTGGCGGACAATGTGAAAATCAATAGAGCGATCAATTTAAGGTGCTGTGCCATATTCTAAATAGTAAAGTGTTTATTGATATAGTTGGGATAATACGTTGCAAATATAGAAAGATTATGTAATATGCGTCTTTAATCCTTTTAATTTCTTCACCATAGACACTATATTTTTTCTAGCTTCTGGATTTGTTATCTGCTTTATATTTAAATGTTTATCCCGTTTCAACTTCTATATCCTTCTATATTTTCTTTATAAAGAAAAACACCTCTATTGTTTCCTGTCTATCTTTGCCATACGATTATTAACTAACTCATTTATATCATGAAGAACATGAAAATAGGAACTGCAATGTGGGTCTGCCTGTTGCTCTCTTTTTTCTTCGGCACATCAGCAAAGGCCGAAAGTATCACTTCTCCTGACGGACAATTAAAACTTAATTTCTCTGTCAACATGCAAGGAGAACCGGTGTATGAACTCTCTTATAAAGGAAAAGAGGTGATTAAACCTTCGAAACTGGGACTGGAATTGAAAAATGATCCCGGACTGATGAATGGATTCACTCTGGCCGATATTAAAACTTCTGCTTTTGATGAAACATGGGAACCGGTGTGGGGAGAGGTGAAATCGATCCGCAACCATTATAATGAAATGGCTGTTACCCTGAATCAAAAGGCGCAAGATCGTAATCTGATTATTTGTTTTCGTCTTTATAATGATGGCTTGGGGTTCCGCTATGAGTTCCCGCAGCAAAAGAATCTGAATTACTTCGTTATAAAAGAAGAACATTCGCAGTTTGCTATGGCCGGCGATCATACGGCATTCTGGATTCCAGGCGATTATGATACGCAGGAATATGACTATACCGAATCCAAGCTTTCAGAGATTCGCGGATTGTTGCAAGGGGCAATTACTCCAAATGCTTCTCAAACTCCTTTTTCACCAACAGGTGTGCAGACATCTTTGCAAATGAAGACAGCCGACGGGTTGTATATCAATCTGCATGAAGCGGCTTTGGTTGATTATTCTTGTATGCATCTGAACCTTGACGATCAGAACCTGATTTTTGAATCATGGCTGACTCCTGATGCAAAAGGGGATAAAGGTTATATGCAAACGCCTTGCCGTTCACCCTGGCGCACGGTGATTGTCAGTGATGATGCTCGTGATATTCTGGCTTCCAAATTGACTTTGAACTTGAATGAACCTTGTGCCTACGAAGATGTTTCCTGGATTAAGCCGGTGAAATACATCGGTGTGTGGTGGGAAATGATTACCGGAAAAAGTTCCTGGTCGTACACGGATGATGTTTATTCTGTGAAACTGGGACAGACGGATTATTCCCAAACAAAACCGAGCGGGCGTCATGCAGCCAATAATGACAAAGTGAAGCGTTACATTGACTTTGCTTCAGAGCATGGATTCGACCAGATCTTAGTGGAAGGCTGGAATGAAGGCTGGGAAGACTGGTTCGGAAATTCGAAGGATTATGTCTTTGATTTCGTAACTCCGTATCCTGATTTTGACGTGAAGATGCTCAATGCGTATGCAAAGGAAAAAGGAGTGAAGCTGATGATGCATCACGAGACTTCCGCTTCTGTACGTAACTACGAGCGCCATCTTGATAAAGCCTATCAGTTTATGATAGATAACGGATACAATGCTGTGAAGAGCGGGTATGTAGGTAATATTATTCCGCGTGGAGAACATCATTACGGACAGTGGATGAACAATCATTATTTATATGCGGTGGAAAAAGCGGCCGAATATAAGATCTGTGTAAATGCTCACGAAGCAACCCGTCCGACAGGATTATGTCGCACATATCCGAATCTGATCGGTAATGAATCGGCTCGTGGCACGGAATATGAAGCCTTTGCAGGGAATAAGCCGTTCCATACCACCTTGCTTCCTTTCACCCGTCAGATTGGTGGACCGATGGATTATACACCGGGTATCTTTGATACAAAACTTTCTTTCCTGTCAGGCGACCACAGTTTTGTACGTACAACTTTGGCAAAACAGTTGGCACTTTATGTAACGATGTACAGTCCTTTGCAAATGGCAGCCGACCTTCCGGAGAGTTACGAACGTCACATGGATGCATTTCAATTTATCAAGGATGTAGCCGTTGATTGGGATGACAGCAAGTATCTGGAAGCGGAACCGGGAGATTATATTACCGTAGCACGTAAGGCAAAAGGTACTGATAACTGGTTTGTAGGTGGTATCACCGATGAGAATCCCCGTACTTCTGCTTTTACACTTGATTTTCTCGAACCGGGAAAACAATATGTAGCTACTCTTTATGCTGACGGAAAGGAGGCGGATTTTGAAAAGAATCCTACTTCTTACCAGATAAAAAAAGGACTTGTTACAAACAAGAATAAGATGTCTGTGAAGCTGGCACGTAGCGGAGGATTTGCAGTAAGTTTGATTGAAGCAACTCCCGCTGACTTGAAAACGATCAAGAAAAGGAAATAAGATTCCGGTAAAAAGATTGTTTTCGGATTCCCCGCTTTTTAATAAATATTAGTTGTGCTTCGCAAAGAAAACTAAAACTTTGCGGAGCGCTTTTTTTATAGGACGAATTCTTTTTTGTACTTTTGCGCCATCTTTTTTAAAACATCATCAATAAAGAGAACAACATGGGAGGTTTTTTCGGAACAGTCTCGAAAACTAGCTGCGTGACTGATTTATTCTACGGCACAGATTATAACTCACATCTGGGTACCAAGCGAGGAGGACTCGCAACATACAGTGAGGAAAAAGGTTTTATACGCTCCATTCACAATTTGGAAAGTACTTATTTCCGAACCAAGTTTGAAGGAGAACTGGACAAATTCAAAGGAAACGCCGGCATCGGCATCATTAGCGACACAGACGCACAACCTATCATCATCAATTCTCACCTCGGGCGCTTCGCCATTGTCACAGTCGCTAAAATAGTCAATATCCAGGAATTGGAAGAAGAACTTCTCAGTCAAAACATGCACTTCGCCGAACTTAGTTCGAGCAACACCAACCAGACGGAACTTATCGCATTACTTATTATACAAGGCAGAACTTTTGTGGAAGGTATCGAAAATGTGTTTAAGCACATTAAGGGTTCTTGTTCGATGTTGCTTCTGACGGAAGATGGTAGTATCATCGCTGCCCGTGACCGATGGGGACGTACTCCGGTGGTGATTGGAAGGAAAGACGGTGCTTATGCTGCAACGAGCGAATCGTCCAGTTTTCCGAATCTGGATTATGAGATTGAGAGATATTTAGGTCCCGGTGAGATTGTCCGTATGTATGACGATCATGTTGACCAGCTTCGCAAGCCCAATGAGGATATGCAGATTTGCTCGTTTTTGTGGGTGTACTACGGTTTCCCGACTTCTTGTTATGAAGGAAAGAATGTAGAGGAAGTGCGTTTCACCAGCGGATTGAAAATGGGACAGACAGATGAATCGGAAGTGGATTGTGCTTGCGGTATTCCTGATTCGGGAGTGGGTATGGCTTTAGGATATGCCGAAGGAAAGGGGGTTCCTTACCATCGTGCTATTTCAAAATATACACCGACATGGCCTCGTAGCTTCACTCCGAGCAATCAGGAGATGCGTTCGCTTGTTGCTAAGATGAAGTTGATTCCCAACCGTGCCATGCTGCAAAATAAACGTTTGTTGTTCTGTGACGATTCAATCGTGCGGGGAACTCAATTACGTGACAATGTGAAGATTCTGTATGATTACGGAGCAAAGGAGGTGCACATGCGTATCGCTTGTCCGCCATTGATTTATGCTTGTCCGTTTGTTGGTTTTTCGGCTTCTAAAAATGCATTGGAGTTGATTACCCGTCGTATTATCAAGGAACTGGAAGGGGATGAGAATAAGAACCTGGAGAAATATGCTACTACCGGTTCTCCGGAATACGATAAGATGGTTAGTATTATTGCAGAGCGTTTCGGTCTCAGTTCATTGAAGTTTAATACACTGGAAACGCTGATTGAGGCTATCGGATTACCTAAATGCAAGGTTTGTACACATTGCTTTGATGGTAGCAGCCATTTTTAAAGTAGTCAAATAGGATATTTAAGTATCCGGATAAAAGTATACAATAAAAAGAGCCGTGAATTGCTTTGTAATTCACGGCTCTTTTTTTACCTTTACGGCACTATAAACTATCAATTTGTAAATTGTAATTAGTAACTTGTAATTAAAACAATATGACTTTAGTAGACAGATTTTTAAAGTATGTAAGCTTCGATACACAATCTGATGAATCGACAGGGCTTACTCCAAGTACTCCGAAGCAGATGATTTTTGCTGAATACTTGAAAAAAGAGTTGGAATCTTTGGGATTGGAAGATATTACTTTGGATGAGCATGGCTATCTTTTTGCTACACTTCCTGCCAATATAAATAAAGAAGTACCCACTATCGGGTTTATTGCCCACATGGATACAAGTCCTGATATGACGGGTAAAGATGTCACTCCGCGCATTGTGGAAAAGTATGACGGTTCGGATATTGTGCTTTGTGCTGAAGAGAATGTAGTCCTTTCTCCATCACAATTCCCGGAATTGCTGGATCATAAGGGAGAAGACTTGATTGTAACCAACGGAAAAACGTTGCTCGGTGCCGACGACAAAGCCGGTATCGCGGAAATTGTATCAGCGATGGTTTATCTGAAGGAACATCCCGAAATCAAACACGGTAAAATCCGTATCGGCTTCAATCCTGACGAAGAAATCGGTGAAGGTGCTCATAAATTCGATGTAGAGAAATTCGGTTGTGAATGGGGATATACGATGGATGGAGGTGAAGTAGGGGAGTTGGAGTTTGAGAACTTTAATGCTGCTGCCGCAAAAATAACCTTTAAAGGACGTAATGTGCATCCGGGATATGCCAAGGATAAGATGATTAACTCTATCTATCTTGCCAATCAGTTTATTACGATGCTTCCCTCACAGGAAAGACCAGAACATACGACCGGCTATGAAGGATTCTATCATTTGATTGGTATTCAGGGGGATGTGGAGCAAAGCACTGTGTCTTATATCATCCGCGATCATGACCGTGCAAAATTTGAGAACCGTAAAAAAGAGATAGAACGTCTGGTAGCTCAAATGAACGCTGAATATGGAGCTGGTACTGCGACACTCGAACTGCGCGACCAGTATTATAATATGCGTGAGAAAATAGAACCGGTAATGCACATCATCGATACTGCTTTTGCAGCTATGGAAGCCGTGGGTGTGAAACCGAATGTAAAACCGATTCGTGGAGGTACGGATGGTGCGCAGCTTTCTTTTAAGGGATTGCCTTGTCCGAATATCTTTGCCGGTGGTCTGAATTTCCACGGTCGTTACGAATTTGTGCCTATCCAGAATATGGAGAAAGCAATGAAAGTGATCGTAAAAATAGCAGAACTGGTGGCTTCCAAATAAAAAGACGGTAAGCTCCGGTAATACTTAATACCTGATACTTAAAACTTAATACTTTAAAATAATGAAAACCACTCCGTTTACAGAGAAACATATAGCACTTGGTGCTAAAATGCACGAGTTTGCAGGTTATAATATGCCTATTGAATACTCCGGTATCATTGATGAACACATAACTGTTTGTCAAGGTGTCGGTGTATTTGATGTATCGCACATGGGAGAATTTTGGGTGAAAGGACCGCAAGCGTTGGCCTTTCTGCAGAAAATAACATCTAACAATGTGGCGGCACTGGCTCCGGGTAAAATACAATATACTTGTTTTCCGAATGAGGATGGGGGGATTGTAGATGATTTGCTGGTTTATCAGTATGAACCGGAAAAATACATGTTGGTGGTGAATGCTTCCAATATGGAAAAAGACTGGAACTGGTGTGTTTCTCACAATACGGAGGGAGCCGAGTTGGAAAATTCGTCGGATAACATAGCTCAACTTGCTATACAGGGTCCGAAGGCTATTTCGGTTCTGCAAAAGTTGACGGATATTGATCTTGCTACTATTCCTTATTATACATTTAAGGTTGGAACGTTTGCAAGTGAAGAGAATGTGATTATCTCCAATACGGGTTATACCGGTGCGGGAGGTTTTGAGCTTTATTTCTATCCGTCTGCGGCTGATTCTATATGGAAGGCTATTTTTGAAGCTGGTGAAGAGTATGGCATTAAACCTATCGGTTTGGGTGCCCGTGATACGCTCCGGTTGGAAATGGGCTTCTGTCTGTATGGCAATGATCTGGATGATACGACTTCTCCGATAGAAGCCGGATTGGGATGGATCACTAAGTTTGTGGAGGGCAAGGATTTTGTCAACCGTCCGATGCTGGAAAAACAGAAAGCGGAAGGTGTTACCCGTAAACTGGTTGGCTTTGAAATGGTTGATCGCGGAATTCCCCGTCATGGCTATGAACTGGTAAATGCTGAAGGCGAGCAAGTAGGAGTGGTTACTTCCGGTACGATGTCGCCTACCCGTAAGATTGGTATCGGCATGGGATATGTAAAGCCGGAATATAGTAAAGTGGGCACGGAAATCTGTATTGATATGCGTGGTCGGAAGTTAAAAGCAGTGGTAGTGAAACCTCCTTTTAGAAAATAAGAAATAAGCTGGTTGTTGTGTATAGCCCCGGATAAGTATCGACTCTATCCGGGGCTAACTTATTTTAGGACGTTATTGCAAAACATATCCGTAGATATGTTGTTTATCCCATAGAAATAATATAATTTTGTCATCAAATACGATGAAATAATGTCTCAATTACCTACTCTTATAGCTGACCTCGCACTGATATTGATCTGTGCCGGTGTTATGACTTTGTTGTTTAAGAAGTTGAAGCAACCTCTGGTCTTGGGATATGTAGTTGCCGGATTCCTGGCAAGTCCGCATATGCCGTATACTCCTTCAGTGATGGATACTGCCAATATTAAGACATGGGCAGATATTGGTGTCATTTTCTTACTGTTTGCTCTTGGTTTGGAATTTAGTTTTAAGAAGATTGTCAAGGTGGGTGGTTCTGCCATCATTGCTGCCTGTACCATCATCTTTTGTATGATTTTGTTGGGAATAGGAGTCGGCATGGGTTTCGGCTGGCACAGGATGGACAGTCTGTTCTTGGGCGGTATGATTGCGATGTCGTCTACTACTATTATTTATAAAGCTTTTGATGATTTAGGATTAAGGAAGAAGCAGTTCACCGGACTTGTGTTGAGTATCTTGATTTTGGAAGATATTTTGGCTATTGTATTAATGGTGATGCTTTCCACTATGGCGGTAAGCCAACATTTTGAAGGTACCGAGATGTTGGAGAGTATCGGGAAATTATTGTTTTTCCTTATTCTGTGGTTTGTTGTCGGTATCTATCTGATTCCTGAATTCTTGAAACGCTGCCGGAAATTGATGGGAGAGGAGACTCTGCTTATTGTGTCGTTGGCACTTTGTTTCGGTATGGTAGTGATGGCGGCTCATACAGGATTTTCTGCTGCATTTGGTGCATTTATAATGGGATCTATTCTGGCGGAAACAATCGAGGCGGAATCCATAGACCGGCTGGTGAAACCGGTAAAGGATCTTTTTGGAGCTATCTTTTTCGTATCGGTCGGTATGATGGTGGATCCTGCAATGATTGTAGAATATGCCGTACCTATTATAGTTATTACTTTGGCTGTTATCTTGGGACAGGCCGTTTTTGGTACATTCGGTGTTATTCTCTCCGGAAAGCCTTTAAAGACGGCTATGCAATGCGGCTTTAGTTTAACGCAGATCGGCGAATTTGCGTTTATTATTGCTTCTTTGGGAGTCTCTTTGCATGTAACGAGTGACTTTCTGTATCCGATAGTGGTAGCGGTTTCTGTGATTACTACTTTCCTGACTCCTTATATGATTCGTTTTGCCGAGCCGGCTTCTACTTTTGTGGATGCTCATCTTCCGGAATCATGGAAAAAAATAATGATGCGTTATTCTTCCGGTTCGCAAACAGCTCTGAATCACGAGAATTTGTGGAAGAAGCTAATCTTGTCAATGGTACGTATAACAGTTGTTTATTCAATTGTCAGTATGTCGATTATTGCACTTTCTTTTCGTTTTGTCGTGCCATTCTTTAAAGAGAATCTGCCTCATTTCTGGGCATCATTGTTGGGAGCGGTATTTATCATTCTGTGTATTGCTCCTTTCTTGCGTGCCATTATGGTGAAGAAAAATCATTCGGTTGAGTTTATGACCTTATGGCATGACAGCCGTGCCAACCGCGCACCGCTGGTATCGACAATCGTGATTCGTATTATGATAGCGGCACTTTTTGTTATCTTTGTTATTTCCGGATTATTTAAGGCGTCTATCGGATTGATTATTGGAGTGGCTGTACTTGTTGTATTGTTGATGGTATGGTCTCGCCGTTTGAAGAAGCAATCGATATTGATTGAACGTCGTTTCTTTCAGAATCTCCGTTCCAGAGATGTACGTGCAGAGTATCTGGGAGAGAAAAAGCCGGAGTATGCCGGTCGTTTGTTGTCGCATGATTTGCATCTTGCCGATATGGAAATTCCGGGTGAATCCAGTTGGGCGGGAAAGACATTGATGGAGCTGAATCTGGGGAAGAAGTTTGGAGTTCATGTTGCTTCTATTCTTCGTGGAAAGAGGAGGATTAATATCCCCGGTGGTTCTGTCCGCCTGTTTCCGATGGATAAGATACAGGTGATAGGTACAGATGAACAATTAAGTGTGTTTAATGAGGCGATGCAAAACGGAGCGAAGATAGACTGGGAGGTCTATGAAAAGAGCGAGATGGCTTTGAAGCAGTTTATCATTGACAGTGATTCTGTTTTTCTGGGTAAAACGATTCGTGAATCGGGTATCCGCGACAAATATCATTGTATGATAGCCGGTGTTGAAAGTGAAGACGGTACACTGATGGTTCCTGATGTAAATGCTCCACTCGAAGAAGGCGATGTTGTTTGGGTGGTAGGCGAAAAAGAGGATGTGTACCAATTAGTCGATCAAAAAAACGAAAAAGTACAAGCAGGATAAGAATGGAATACTTATTTTTGCAACGATAAAAACTTAAAATAATAATATCATGAAGAGTGATCCGAAAGAATGTCTGTATTGCCAGAACAATGAAACGCTGCATAATCTGATGATTGAGATTGCGCAATTGAGTGTGTCACGTGTGTTTTTGTTTAAGGAACAAACCTACCGTGGACGTTGTCTTGTTTCTTATAAAGACCATGTGAACGATTTGAATGAATTGAGTGATGAAGATCGTAATGCTTTTATGGCAGATGTAGCGCGTGTCACTCGTGCCATGCAAAAAGCTTTCCAGCCGGAAAAGATTAATTATGGTGCTTACTCGGATAAATTGTCTCATTTGCATTTTCATTTAGCACCTAAATATGTGGATGGACCTGATTATGGAGGTATATTCCAAATGAACCCGGGAAAGGTTTATCTGACTGACGCAGAATATCAGGAACTGATTGATGCTGTTAAAGCGAATCTGTAAAAAGAAAGGGCGAACTGCAACTCTATAAGTGGTAAGCTATACAAATCGTAAACAATGAACGGTGAGCAAGCCTGTGGATATAACGCAGTCTGTTCACCGTTCATTGTTTACGATTCATCGTTTTTCTATTTATCCTATTCTTCAAAATCGAAATCAAAGTCAAAATCATCCATAAACTCTGGAGTTGTAAATTCTTCCAGTTCCCGGCGATCTTTCTTGGTCGGGCGTCCGGTTCCACGTGCCCGGTCTACGAATCCGCTGATTTTGCTCATTTCAAGTAATTCATATTGATCGGGAGTCGTTACATTTTCCATCATTTCCGATACCAGTTTGGCTCCTACACGTTTCTCAATCGGTTGTAATACTTTGAATGAGTATGTGATAGGTGGTTTCTTCACTTGAATAACATCACCCGGTTTTATCATACGGGCAGCTTTGACCAGCGAACCGTTGATGGTAATACGTCCTTTTTTGCAGGCTTCTGCTGCAATCGTACGTGTCTTGAAGATGCGGACAGCCCACATCCATTTATCTATTCTTGCTTCGGCCATTTTAGTTAGTTATTTAGTGATAAATAATTCTTTGGTTAGTATTAGTTGACGTTGTCATTTATTGCTAACCATTCATTGTCATCTTTATTTTTTTTGGGGGGGCTAGTCCATTATTTTTTATTGAACTGGTTCATCGTGATGTCAATACCGGCGAGGCAGAAACTTTTTATAATTTCCCCTGCCATCTCCAGTCTTTCATCCATTGTTTTCCAATCTTCGTCAGTGAAGTGTCCGAGTACATAATCAACCTGTCCGCCACGTGGAAAATCATTTCCGATACCAAATCGCAGGCGAGCATAGTTTTGAGTGCCCAGAATAGCAGCGATATGCTTCAATCCATTATGCCCTGCGTCACTCCCTTTTCCTTTCAGGCGTAAAGTTCCAAAAGGAAGAGCCAGATCATCTACTACGATCAGTACATTTTCCAATGGAATATTTTCTTTCTGCATCCAATAGCGAACGGCCAGTCCGCTTAGGTTCATAAAAGTCGATGGCTTAAGCAAAATCAACTGGCGTCCTTTGATAGAAAAGCTGGTAGTGAATCCATATCGTCCATCCATAAAAGGGGGGGCGTTATTGATTCTAGCCAATGCTTCTACTGTCATGAATCCGATATTATGTCGGGTTTCATGATATTCGGGACCAATGTTTCCCAGTCCGACAACTAAGTATTTTATCATCGTATTTCCGTAAAACAGTTCATTAATATAGAAAGAGAAACGCAGATTAATACAAATTAATGCAGACTGAACATCTGCTTTAATCTGCATTAATCTGCGTTTGAAGTATATCTCTTTACAGGGATAATCTCAATTACTTGCCAGCGGCTGCTCGGAGAACCCCTCTATGACCCGGAGCGCTCCCTGATGCCTTACATGGCCAGGGCCGCCGGACAGTCGGGAAGTCCCATGATACGGGCCAACTCGGTCAGGGATGTGACGGGAATCAAGAAGGAGACAGGACTTCCGGTCATCGGACTCATAAAGCAGGTGTATGAAGGTTATGAGGGATACATCACCCCAACCATGAAGGAGGTGGACGCCCTTGTGGAAGCAGGCGCGGATATCATTGCAATGGACTGCACGGACAGGAAGCGGGGGGACGGCCTTACGGCCGCGGAATATATCCGCCAGGTCAGGGAAAAGTACCCGGACCAGATTCTGATGGCCGACATATCCAATTATGAAGAGGGAATGGATGCCTGGAAAAACGGCGTTGACCTGGTAAGCACCACCATGAGCGGCTACACGGATTATACACCTAAGCTGGACGGGCCTGATTTTGAACTGGCAGGACGGCTGGCAGGGGACCTTCCCATACCTGTCATTGGAGAGGGCCGGGTGCATACGCCTGAAGAGGCGGTGCATATGCTGGACATGGGGGTCTGGGCCGTAATCGTGGGCGGGGCAATTACCAGGCCCTTGGAAATCGCGCAGCGGTTCATGAGGGCCATAGATAATCGGGATGCATGATGGATTGGGAGACAGATAAGCGGGAAGGCCGGCGTGCTCTTATTGGGCATGACGGCCTTCCGTTTATTCCTGGCCGTCCTGCCGCCTGCCCGTTTTAATTCCGTGCGCCTGCAAATAAAATTGCAGAGCCGGGCAAACTGGTGTATAATCCATTGGAAATGAGCTGCCATACCTTCCAAATGCCCTTCTGCCTGGAATGGTGAGGAGGGCATTATATTAAGTCTTCCTGAATAATAACGAAATATTTGTCAGTTTATTTGAAAAAATGGAGATAGTATGGTATATTGGACAAAGAAAAATGAGAGCGTACAAGGTATGGGCACAGGGATGAAATGCACCGAACGTATGGGACCTGGTATGACACACCCTAGGGTCCCTAAGTGTCCATAGCGAAGGAGGAAGAATGAAAGGAATCATACTTGCCGGCGGAAGCGGCACAAGACTGTATCCGCTCACGAAGGTAACTTCCAAACAGCTTTTACCAATTTATGATAAACCAATGATCTATTATCCGTTATCCGTGCTGATGAACGCAGGAATCAGAGATATCCTCATCATCTCCACACCGGACGATACACCGAGATTTGAGGCGCTGTTAGGTGACGGAAAACAGTTCGGCGTGAACTTATCCTACGCCGTACAGCCGAGCCCGGACGGACTTGCCCAGGCCTTCATCATCGGTGAAAAATTCATCAATGGTGACTCTGTTGCGATGATCTTAGGAGATAATATCTTCCACGGACAGGGCTTAAAGAAGCGTCTCCGCGCAGCCGCAGAGAAGGAGAAAGGCGCAACCGTATTCGGCTACTATGTAGATGATCCGGAGCGTTTCGGTATCGTTGAGTTCGACGAGACAGGAAAGGCGATCTCTATCGAGGAAAAGCCGGAGAAGCAGAAGTCCAACTACTGCGTAACTGGTCTTTATTTCTACGACAACCGCGTTGTGGAGTACGCAAGGAACTTAAAAGCATC
>ENA-USYV01002036-USYV01002036.1-human-gut-metagenome-genome-assembly--contig:-NODE-2036-length-17448-cov-55.731334_pt1 | contig 17448 bp, 18 predicted proteins | sample MGYA00250066_ERZ773514 | MGnify/ENA primary metagenome ERZ773514 (study PRJEB29103, sample SAMN06112049) | human gut metagenome | biome: human gut; feature: ankylosing spondylitis patient; material... | reverse complement strand
CATCCACTTGTCTGTTATGATGGAATGACCGGGGATCTGATAAAGATCCAGCTGCGTGATGGAACACAGTATTCCTGTACCGGAGTAGTTGATTTTTTACAGCCATTACTGGACATTCATTCAGCAAGATATCACATTCAGACTGTGTAGCAGCTGCCCTTATAAAAATGAATTCTATGAGACACTTTCAAATATTGGCATCTCGGCTTTTTACTTTTCTTCATCTGTGAATTTTGCGTTACTATTTTCTATTATCATCAATTTTCTCCTGTTATTTTCTCTCCTACAACTGCAACAATTGCGTGATTTCTGCGGCTTTGATGTTGTACCAGATGACTCAAAATCCACCCACTTTACCTTGTAACAAAACTAATTTTTATAAACCAATAGAATTAAGATCTACATGATAAGATTCATAATTTTTTCCACTATAATATACTCTGACATTTTCTCCCTGATAATCTCTTTGAGGTTCCCCCCACTGCCCTCTGGATGCAAAAATATGTATTTTCCCATCCGGTGCATCATATCGGCATAACACTGTATACCCCATAAATGCTCTGTTTTTTTCATCAACCGGAGTTTTAAACTGCTCACTTAAACTATCTGTAACTTTCAAAAACATTGGCTTTACAATACTGTTAACCTTTATTCTTCCCACAAGTTCCACTCCACAGGTTACCGCATTTACATAATTTTCTTCTTTCAGTAAAGCACGTTCTTTTCCTCTACTATCAAACTTAAACTTATGTAAAACTGCTGAGTCCGGCAAAATAGAACTTGTATCTACATAATACTTCTTTGGATTTTTCAAATCTACATAAACCTTCAATTGCTTCTCTGTAATCAAAGCTGATGGATTATATAAAAGCGATTTGCTTTTAAACAGATATTCTTTCCCATTTGCTTCCACATATTTACATACAATAAAATAGGGATTCATTGAAATACGGTCTATCTGTACCTTTTGATATACATTTACATCAATATCGACAATATCCGCATAAATATATTTTCCAGTTGCAATTAATTTTTCTTTTTTTCCTTTTTTCGTAGTATAAATTATCATGCAAATTATTCCAACGATTAAAAAAACTGCCAGAACGCTGCCAAAGATAATTGAAAACAACCACAAAGATGGGACTATGAAACACAAAATCAGACTACCTGAAACACCCAAAGTTCCTATACATAAAAATATAATACCCAGCTTTTTTAATATGCTTGCACCGTTTTCCATGATGTTGTTATTCCTTTTCCTTTATTTTTCTTTTTTCAAATTAAAAACCAAACCTAATACTCCAAATAACATAATACCAATTGGTATTGCAATCGTAACAACAATATCAATCAAGTTTATCTCTCTGCTATTTATAAAATTGTACGGATTATCAGGGTTAACCCAAAGTGTTATTTTTGTACCTTCTGGCACTGGATCTGTCTTTTGGTCTGTTATTGTCAATGTAATTTTTTTATTATCAACAGTATATTCACCAATTTGTCTATACCTGCGTACAGACTCTCCATCCCCAGTAGTTGTCCAATAAGGCTCATTCTCTATAACAACCGCCTCAACTTCTAAAGTACATACTTCTGCATTATGTATCATTGCCGGAAGAACCACAAATAATACAAATAGTAACATCCCTATCCCAATGATTAAAAAAACAAGACTGACAATTACATTTTTTATATTGATACCCTTTTTCATTCCATCTCTTTAACTTTCTATTTTATTATTCATAAAACACTAATTTCTCATTTGCAAATTCGATTTGAGTTTCATCTTACCTGCACGCAATTGCTATTTTTCATTATTTGCCTTTTAAACTTATCCTTACTTTTCCACCTATTACCGCATCATCATACTGCTCTTGTGTTAAATAACAGATACTCTCATACCCAATTGTTGTATCTCTTCCAACAATCGGATAAAAATTCCCCTCTTTTTATATCTCAGCTTTAAAGATGCAGTCAGGATCAGATACCGGATAACATTTTATAGTAAAGGTATCATTCGTCAGTGTTCCCCCACGTCCTCCCAGTGAAATGATTTTAAAGTCTTCATTGTATTTTTCCTTTAATACTTTTTTCGCAATGCGAACCTCACTTTTTGTTGAAGCAAAAATTCCCATACAGCCACTTCCTCCTATCATAAGACATACCATGACCATAATTACTGTGATTCTTCTCAAGTTTCTCATAATACTGTACCTCACTCCTCATATATCAAGCGATAACATCCTGACGCTGTTTGTAGTTAGTGTCTGCTGACCAAGCAGTTCTTTGCAGTTTTCGACTCTTATATCAGTTCCAATCATGCAAAAATCGGAACTGATAATGATTCCTATGGCAATTATACAATTTGCTGTTTTTCTTTTCAAGGTGAACTATGTGTAGTCCTGCGAATCTATGCAACCATCCTTCCCAATCTTTCCACTGCACTCGCATACCTCTCCTGTCTCAGCATTTTTCTTTTTCCTTAATACTCTTTTGTTTCAAACTTTACTCCTGATTTTTCGGATAAAGTTCGTTTAAAATCATCAAAACCTTCATCAAAAAGTTGTAAAATTCTACTTGTCTGCAATTATCTCTCATGTTACAATGACAAAAAGCATATTTTACAAAATCTTTATGGTGCATTTGCCATCTATATTCTGGAAATGGCTGATTATCCCTGATAATCTCCGTACTTCATTCGTATCTATGCTTTCAATTACCCATTAACTAATTTAAAAGCAGGAGACGGATATCAGAAATATAGATTTCTCCTGCCTGGACAGTTTTCCAACTGCCCCGCCGATCTCAGGAGGAATCATTTATGGCAAAACGAAAAAGAAAACTACAAAACACAAAGAAAACTTTCACAGTTAAAGTTCCTGCAGCCAACCGGAATTATAAAGACACCGTTTTTCGGATGTTATTTTCCAACCGTAAGAACCTGCTTTCACTCTACAACGCAGTAAATCAGAGAGATTATAAAAATCCTGATGACTTGGAAATCGTCACATTAGAAAATGCAATTTACATGGGTATGAAAAATGACCTGGCATTTATCATTGATACTAATTTATATCTGTACGAGCACCAGTCAACCTACAATCCAAATATCCCTCTTCGGGATTTATTCTATATCAGTAACGAATATCAGAAACTCGTGGATAAGAAATCTCTCTATTCTTCTACTTTGCAAAAAATTCCTGCGCCGAATTTTATTGAGTTTTATAATGGTTCAACGATATTGTCTGACTGCACTGAACTTAAGCTTTCTTCAGCATTTGAAAATCTGTCAGGCGAACCAAAGCTTGAATTGACTGTCACTGTATTAAATGTAAACGAAGGACATAATGCTGAATTGATGCAGCATTGCAGCACTTTGAAAGAATATGCGCAATATGTCGCCAGAGTACGGCACTATGCTGCCAACATGTCTCTGAATCAGGCTGTAGAATGTGCTGTTGACGAATGCATAAAGGAAGGGATTCTTGCAGAATTTCTTTCCAAAAATCGTGCGGAGGTTATCAGTATGAGTATTTTTGAATATGATAAAGAATTGGAAGAGAAGAAATTGCGAAAGGCTGAGTATGAAGCCGGTTTTTCTGATGGTGAAAAATCCGGACATGAAACCGGATTTTCCGAAGGACAAAACCATGCTGCAATTGAAACTGCCAGAAGGATGCTGCAATCGAACAAATTTACTATAGAAGAGATTGCAAAATTTTCAGGTTTATCCCAACAGGAAGTAGAAACTATTTCTTCTAACACATGAGAGAAAAACAAGCCGCCACATTTTTTCTATACTATCTGTCAATTTTCGCAATGCAGCCTGTATGTTTTCCCGGTAAATTAATTGCATTAATATAATTGATATGATATATACTAGAAACACCTATATTCACTGTGTTTGAAAAAGGAGCGGCACCATGGAAGCAGATTCATTAGGCAAGAAAATACGACGTTTACGCATTAACAATTGTTTATCTCAGGCTCGCTTAGCTGAAGCCGTTGATGTTTCAACAAATTATATCGGACAGATTGAGCGCGGTGACCGTACACCGAGTTTAGACACTGTTATTGCACTATGCAATGCACTGCACGCAAGTGTCGATTATGTTGTATCCGATGATATTTCCACCAGAGATGACGAAATCATGACAGATATCCGAGCACAACTTGTAAAACTAACCCCTGATGAAAAACAATATTTTTATCATATGATCGTCAGTTATATCCAATTAAAAGAAGAAAACGCCAGAGCACAGAAAAAGGAGCCTTAAGCTCCTTTTTCTATGTTTAATCCATTACTTTTTCCCCATCATAGAAAAATGTTCTCTCCTATTTTTCTCATTTACAAGCTGACTGCTTTATCTTTGTTTCCGTTTGTTTGCTTTTTCTAAATTTTTCTTATCTTCCTCTCAGCAAGCCGCTTTTCCTTTGCTAAGATAAAAATAAAAAGCGAGGAACTCTACTATGAAATTACAGGATACCCAGATCACAAACTACCTTACATTTTGCAAAACCCAAAAGTGCTTAGACGAAAAAACAATCCGCGCCTACAAAATCGACCTCACACAATTTTCTTCCTCTATGTCTGCTGAAACCTCTTTATACGATATCACTTCCAGACAATTGGAAGCCTATATTGCACACCTCCATTCCATTTACAAACCCAAAACCTCCAAAAGAAAAATCGCATCGCTCAAAGCATTTTTTCACTATTGTGAATTTTATGAATTTATTGAGAAGAATCCCTTTGACAAAATCCAGATTCGTTTCCGGGAACCCATTATTCTCCCGAAAACCATTCCTTTGCAGACGTTAGAACTTTTCCTCTCTACGATTTACACCCAACGGCAGCTTGCCACTACACCTTACCAACAAAAAAATGCACTGCGTGACGCCGCTGTCATTGAATTGCTTTTTGCCACCGGAATCCGCATTTCCGAACTGTGCAGTTTGAAACCCTGCGACGTAAACCTGAATGACAACTTTGTTCTAATTTATGGAAAAGGCTCAAAAGAACGAAAACTGCAAATTGGAAACGCTAATGTGCTAAAAACCTTAAATGAATACAAAAATACATTTTCCACAGAAATAGAAAGCTGTGATCATTTTTTTGCAAACCAGACCGGAAAGCCTTTATCCGATCAGAGCGTCCGAAGGATGATTCAAAAATATGCCGCTCTCGCCGGTATCGAACAACACATGACGCCTCATATGTTCCGTCATACTTTCGCCAGCTCCCTGCTTGATGCAGATGTCGATATCCGGTACATACAGGAAATGTTAGGACACAGTTCTATTACTACGACCCAAATTTATACACATGTCACGCTCGCCAAACAGAAAATGATACTGACGACGAAACATCCGAGAAATGGGTTTTGTATTTAAAAAAAATATGCTTGTGAAAGGAAGTGATTGATAATTATATATTATTTGATTTTTAACGGTCAAATAATATAAAAAGGAGAGTGTGAATGAGGTATAGCATTATAGTAGCGTTAGATAATAATTTTGCATTAACCAATAATTTTGTCGAAAATCTGCTTCTGACAGAGTCTCTTCAAAATGATAGTGAATTAGTAATTGTTTCTGATGGATGTGCAAACATACAAACTATAGATTATCTAAAAAAACTTTCTGAAAAATCGTTTCCTATAAAAATTATATATAATAAAACTAAATTGGGATATGGGAAATCAAATAATATTGGTGTTGAACATAGTCAGGGGGATATTCTCGTTTTCTTAAACAGCGATGTCTTTCCAATTCGAAACAGTATTCATAATCTTGTGTCTTACCTGGAAGAAAACAGAGCAACTACTGGTGCGGTACAGGGGTTGCTTATTTATCCACAGACTAATAAAGTGCAGAGTACTGGACATTTGTTTCTAGATTTACAAAATGCCCATGTTTATCAGTATAGTGATATTCATAAAGAAGTGATATATAAATGTAGTGAACGTCAGGCTTTGACCTCTGCATTTTGTGCAATACCACGCGACATTTTTATTAAAAATGGCAGATTTAATGAATACTATTATAATGCCTATGAAGGATTTGAACTAACGCTTAAAATTAATAATTCCGGGTTAAAATGCATATACTATCCTGAGGCGATTGCATACCATATTGGTGGAGGAACCCGAAATTCAATGGATATAAGTGAAACACAGCAGGGAAAATATTTTATACAAAATTGGGGAGACATAATATCTACCGATATTGATAAATATATACTACCTCAATTAAATGAAGAGATTCTCAGCAAGATGTACAGTGGTGTTATTTTAAGCCATTTAAATGGTTGGGAAAATATACTACAAAAATTAAATTTTAGCATTAACGGATATGTATACCGACCACATAGTGGAGAGGCTAATTTATATAATTTGTTCCCATATTCTTTCTTGAATTTCGGAGGAAATTACTTATTTATTACTGAGTCCATTAATGATATTTCTAAAAACTATAATTGGATTAAAAATCGTAACAATCCTAATGATATCGTTATTGATTTACACGGAAATGTTATTAAATTACAGGAGTTTTTAATATGAAAATAAGATTATTCAAAGATGAACCACCACTTTGCTTTAATCTTGAAAAATGGGGCATAAATAACATTCCAATATTACTTGTAACAGGATTGTCTGGTTCAGGAAAAACGACTTTTGCCAAGAAATATGCTTTACAGCATAAAGCAGTATGCATATCATTTGATGTTTTAAAATTTTATCCGCAATCCTCAATAGAAAGCCAGCAAATATTAAACCTTTTTTTGAAACAATATCCAGATATTCAACAATTTATTGATATTCAATGGTCAAAAACCGATAAGCAAAATAGTAATGATATTTTTTTTAATTATTATTGCAATGTGTTTTTTGATTTCATTGTGGAGTATAGTAAAAAAAATAATATTAAAGTCATTCTTGAAGGAATACAAATGTATGTACGTTTGCATCCTTCAAAAAGTGCTGGTTTACCGCTTATTATTATTAGGAATAGTTGTTTACATTCTTTTTGTAATAAATTAAGAAGAGATCATTTTAATCATAGTGGTAATAGAAATAGATGGTATTATTCTATAAAAATTATATTCAAAGACATATATATTTATTATATGATTCAATACCATTATATAAATAATTACATTGTATATCTTGCTACAATATCCTAATATGATGTAATTTATTTCAACTATAAAAATATATGCATTCAATAAAATTCTAAATGTTATAACTACATAAGTCATTACCAAAATCTTGAGTCTAAAAGATAAACGTTTTCTGGATAGTTGCATTGATTCTGAAACCATTCTACTCTCCGAATGGTTTCAAGATTTGCAAGGTTGTGTTCTAATGGTATTTTATATGTAGCACCAGCTTCTTTCACATAGGCTAAATTTTCTATAATAGCAGCTTTAGCATTTTCATATTGATTCTGTATAATGTAAAAATAACAAAGTATATAATTATATAAATATCGTTCACGCCCCTGTAACGAAATATAATTATTCAATTTTATTTTTTCAATCTCATTGATACATTCAGTCATAAAAGAAACTGAAATTCTGCTATCCCCGTTAATTCGACCAAAATCAACCATTCTACATGCAAAAAACTTTAACTTTCCCTTTACATATTCTTGTAAAAAGTTATGTTCATTTAATATATTTACTTTATTCATAAAATCTATATAATTTACATTTTCTTTTAAAATATTCTGCATAACAAATAAATCAATCTGACAAATCACAAAACGTCTGATATTTTCGGATTTTGCTTTAGAAAAGTATTGTTTAGAAATATTGAATAACCGATAAGACATTTTCGGTCTGATTGACATATTACCTCTGGCATAATCCATAATTATTGTGGCTATTTCAACTTGAAAATTAAGATTATATTTTTCTGAAAGTTTTTTTATTGCAATCAGTCCATCACTATAAGATATTTGTGCGTCCTTATACTCATCAATTAATAATTGAGTTACCATTCTTCTGTTAAAGCAAGACTCATATGTCTTTCTAAATCTCCAAATCAACTCAGGTTTCAGATGATCCATAAATAAACTTTCTAAAGTATATTGATACATTTTTGAATCTTCAATAAGTTCATCCAGGTCAATATTCCAAAATCTTTGATTTAACAAAGAAACCGCTACTTCATATTTTTCAAAGCTTGTATTTTCTTCTTTTGTTAAAATTTCCTGAAAAAATTGCTTGGCTCTATATTGATTATCACAATGAACTAAACAGTCGGCATACAAATATAAAAAATGTTTTTCATTTGCTGTCAGCTTTTTTTTGTTTGAAATATTGTCATAAAATATTTCAGCAAAATAAACGGCTGTTCCATATTCTGATTGATGAATATACTTTAACATCAGATTCTTTATTGATTTATTATAATAATTAAAATAAGTTTTTCCACATTTACAGATTAGTGAGAGTAGATAATTTGTATCCATATCGTTTTGGGTTTTATTTAATAAAAATACCAGAAAATCACCCGTCTTTTTATTATATTCCTTCCCTTTTCGTAATTTTTTATAATTACTAATCATGTAATCATGAAATGGAACCAGTAATGCCGTACCAATTTGTATGATGCAATTATTTTCTATAAGTATCTGGATATCATTCTTCGTATTTTTCTTATCAAAACCAGAATATTCATATAACAGAGCAGCCCGAAGACCTTTTTTAAAAAGATATAATATGTCTAACAAATAGTACTTGTCTTTTAGCTTCAGAAATTTCTCTTGAAAAACCAGATCTTCTTTATATAAATTGATGTATTTATCTATAAATTTTGATATACTGACCTCTTTATTATACTGATACGAATATTTAAAATTTGATAAAATTTCGTTTAACAGAAGTAAATTTGAAGGTAAAGAATTAACAAATCCATTTATTCCTGTTGTTCCTACATTAAAATTCTGCTGTATGGTTCCTTTAATATCTTTTTCGCTCAGCTTATCCAATTCATAGTAATTGCTAATGGTATCTAATAATTTTTTTTCAAATGCTGGTGTCTTAAATTCTTTTTTTCTTCCTGCCAAAACCAGAATAGTTTTACTTTTGGAAGCTAATAGCTCATTTATTAAATTATACAAAAGTGTACTTTGTGTTTTATTTAAATTATGAATGTCGTCTAATAATAAAACTCTAAAGCTTTTGGGATGTACGGAACTGATAAAATTATACTTATTAGGAAAATTTGATTGCAATTTCTCAATAACTGTCTTAGCTATATTGGAGTCAAAACAACCATTTAAAATATCATTTAATATTTTTTTATCTGTTTCAATATTAAAATTACTATTTGAATTGCAGAAATCTTTGATTTTTTCAGGCTTATAATCCCAAAAGATATTTCCATATTGTAAAAAAATTATTATTCTACAAATCAGAAGATAATTCACATTACTTTTCTCTTCTGATTCAAATGTTACCAATGTAAGATCATTATTTAAACAATAATCCAGCGATAACGACTTTAATATATAGCTTTTGCCCATTCCACTATTACCATGTATGAAAAAAGCATAATTTCCTATCGTATTATCGAAATAATCCAACACAGTTTTAATACCAGATAAAATATTTATTTGTTTAAAATAATAGATATTTAACTGCTTATTTCGTTTAATTACTAATTTTTCCGAAATACAATGATATTTATTATGATCACAGACAAGGGTAATACGAAGAACCTTATTATATTCTTTCATTGCTCTTATAAGAAATGAAACACTATTTAAGCCCGGCTTAACAAAAAAACTTTCAGGATTTTCATATTTATCAGACTTAATAAAAGAGAGCGGTGCATCATCTTCCAATTCTATGCTGCAATTTCCTGGTTGTGAGTTATAAAATATGCAGTTAAGAATGAATGTATCCTCAATGTTCATGCATACTTTGTTAAAATTGGGTCTAAAATCCAATGATATTGGTTCATAAAATGATATTTTTCTAAATTCTATTAGTTGTTCTACTTTATAATTATCAATTTCTAGTTCTTCACCAAAATATATTTTATATTTTTCAGGATTTAAAACAAGCCAATCAGACAATTGTTTACCAGTAACAAAAGAGAGCTTTATTCCTTTCATATTTGCTCCTAACGTCATTCTGGAAATCAATTCTTCTGGAATTTTACCATTGGTTACAAAGATGATAAGCTCTACATGTCCATCTATAAGACCAGATAAAATGGTTGGATCCAAATCTTTGCGTGTTAAACTAATGGAATCTTTTTTATATTTGGCTTCTCCCCATATCTTTAATAAGTCCTCTTCAAGATTATGAAAATCTCTATTTCCATCTCGAGTGCGCTGTGTTGGTTTCCACGTATATTCATTATATACGTCACAAACATAATCTAACGCTAAATCTTCAAATTTTTTTGCTGCATTTAGCCGTCCAAATTTATCATAAAGTAATTTCCAGTTTATCACTGCTAACCCTCGTAAAACACTAAATATTTAATGATAATATATAATTATCAATCATTTTTGTTCTTATCTCTATATTACCCTAATTTTCATTAATATACAAGCTATTTGTGTATATTGCATATATTTTTAACACACAATCAGTATATAAACATATACTACCAGTTACTATTTCCAAAGCAAATAGTAATCATCAGGATTAAAAATATTAGCGGTAATATAATGGATATAATATATATTATAAACATATAAGATTGACTGTATTGAAAAGGAGAAGGCATCATGCAACCAGATTCTTTAGGAAAGAAAATACGACGTTTACGAATCAACAATTGTTTATCTCAGGCTCGCTTAGCCGAGGTCGTTGATGTTTCAACTAATTACATCGGACAGATTGAGCGTGGTGACCGTACCCCAAGTTTAGAAACGACTATCGCATTATGCAATGCTTTACACGCAAGTGTGGATTATGTTGTATCTGATGACATTTCCACCAGAGATGATGAAATTATGACAGATATCCGGGCACAGCTTGTAAAACTTACTCCTGATGAGAAACAATATTTTTATCATATGATCGTAGGCTATATCCAATTAAAAGGAGAAAATGCAGCAACAAAAACTCTGCTTGCAACCAAAAAGGAGCTTTGACATAGGCTCCTTTTCCAGTTCTATATACAATTTGAATCTGCCTCCATCTGCTTCAAAATATTTTTCAATCGATTTAGCAGATCATCATATGTCATAATATCTACAATATTCTTATGTTGTCTTTTTATTATTTCGAAATCAAAAAGCTGTTCCTTTGTCAATCCCCTGCTCCTTCCCAAAAGCAAAATTCCCTGTGGATTCACTACTTTAATTTCTAATCCTGCCGGAAGACCACCTGCAATTTTATCTCGTATTTTTTTTGCACGCGCCTCTCCTTCATGATTTAAAATGTATACATACTTCTCTATCTGAACAATCGCCCCTTCTAAATCTCTTCCAGCCACATAATTATTTCTATATTCCGTAGACGAAACAACTTTTTGGTTATTAGGCTTTTTTATTTCCAGAAGATCAACAAATCCAGAAGAATCTACCAGTATAAAATCCGGTTTTTTCGAATGACGACCATCATTTCCAATCTCAATTTCTCGGAAACTGGCTATGTACTTAGGATAAAGCACACATATTATTTCATAAATTTTTTCCTGCCAGACCTTTTCTGAATATGGTTCAGGATCTGCAAGCATCCTTTCAAGATTCTCAAATGCTTTTCTGTACATTTCGTAGCCCATCAACTTAATGCACTGATTATCGACTAATGAAAAATGTGTTTCTTTTTTCTCAAGGTATTTTTCATAAGACTCCTTGTGTTTCCACACTCCCTCTACATAATTGGATAACAGGTACGCGATCCGAGCATTCACATATTTGTTAACCTCATAAGCATTCGGAAATATTTCTACCAATCCCAGAAAAGCACTGCCCGGCAAATGATTCTCTATCCCATCATCACTTTCAACAATATAAAGCTTTTTTGAGATTAAATTATCCAGTCTCCTCATAATCGAATTATGAGGATATGTAATAAACCATTTATCTGTGATATCCAAACATTTATCTACATATATAGAATTTTCAATATTAAATACCTTCTTATCAAGGACGTAATATGTACCTTCTGTACCTGCAATCCGAAAGCAAATATACTCCTCTTCTTCATTAACCTCAACAAGATTGTCTTGAGTCACCCAAAATGTCCCCTTAATCAGTGTTCCATACGCAATGTTCCTCACAATCTCATCAAAATTAATACTTGGGGAATAATACACCAGTAATCTATTTTCTTCTTTCTTTACCCTAATCGTTTTTTCTGACATTTATTTTTCCTCGGATGCTTCTAATATTATTTCATCAAATCCTGCTGATCAGGCTTGTAATTCTCTACACTTATTCTATAACTATATGTATTGTTTTATCAAGCAATTTGTGTCTTATTGGGATTAGGGTGTCAAAAGACACGTTAATTAATATATGAGTAACTATTCAGTACCTCATTAAGTACATCTTGATTTTTCGGCAAAACAGAGAAAATAAAATTTCTGTTTCATCATCGTTTTAGTGCAAAGTGTGGATAATTTTTCAGTTTGGCTGCCAAGTGCTTCGGGTTTGTGGATTACTGAAACATAACTCCTTAGTTTTATCCAGATAACAGCATTTTTGTGGATTTTATCCGGGTGTTATCAGCATTTAATCTCTGATTTTTTTTGGGTTATCCACCGTCATTTTGACAGTATGCCAAAATCTTACGATTCGCTTTTTACCCCATTTTCCGTTAAAATAGAAGTATCGAATTTTAACGGAAGAAGGTGGTCTGATTGACAAAAGATGAAATGAATAAGAAGTTATTACAGCAGGTTAATTCATTAACATCAACTGTAGATTCCCTGAATGCTACAATCAATGCGCAAACACAATTGATCGCTCAACTCAATCAGACGATACAGAAACTAAAGGAACAGCTTAATAAGAACTCCAAAAACAGTTCCAAACCACCTTCAAGTGATGGTTTCAAAAAGCCTGCCCCAAAGAGTCTGCGAAAACCATCTGGTAAAAAGGCTGGTGGACAGAACGGACATCAGGCACTGGAACTTCCAATCTGTATGCTGTATGGAGATACACGCAGAGGTGCTTTCCCTTCTGACGTAAAAGCAGCCGTACAGTATGGCGAAAATCTTCAGTCATTAGCTGTTGCGTTGAATACCGTAGGTGCAGTCAGCATCAAACGCACCCATGAGATCCTTTCCGAAGTATTTAACATTCCGATTGCAACAGAAACAATCAGTAGCATGGTAAAAAGATGCGCTGACAGTCTGAGTGAAACAGTAGGTAAGATCAAGGATAAAATGATCGATTCCGCACTTGGACATTTCGATGAAACAGGAACCAGAGTGGATAAAAAACTCTGGTAGGTTCATGATGCCTCAAACTGTGAATACACCTATCTTGATATCAGTCCCAAACGTGGAAATGCGGGCATGGAACAATGCGGTGTTCTCCCGGAATTCAAAGGGATTGCCATGCATGACTGCTGGGCTTCCTACTGGAATTATCCGGATATTCAGCATGCAGTCTGCTGTGCCCATCTTCTCCGTGAATTAACGGGGATTGATGAAAATCATCCTGAGCAGAAGTGGGCATCTGCATTTATAGACCTTTTACTGGAAATGAAAAAGGTCAAAGACAAAGCTGTAGAGAAAGGCAAGGACTTTCTGAGCTATTATCACTATCATAAGTTCGCTAAAAAGTATGATGAACTTATCGAACAGGCTCGGAAGGAAAATCCACTTCCCTAAACCGCAGAGAAAAAACGTGGTCGGAAGAAAAAAGGAAAAATCCTTGCCCTTGTAGAACGCCTTGCGAATTACAAGGTCCCAGTCTGCCTTTTTATTCATAACTTCAATGTCCCGTTTGATAACAACCAGGCAGAACGTGATCTTCGGATGATAAAGGTCAAGACCAAAGTATCCGGATGCTTCCGAACAGAGGAAGGTGCCAGAGATTATCGGAAAATCATGTCCTACGTTGGCACGGCACACAAGCAGGGACATAATGCTTACCAAGCAATCAAAAATGCAATCTCAGGTCACCCTGATTTCATCTTTGAGTAAAGCTGGTTCTGAATAGTTACAATAAATTTAATTAATAGTTTTCTTTAAAAAATCCATATTATCCTCAATGATATACTCATCATTCAGTTTATTCTTTAGAAGATTGATTACCAAAAGCAATTCTCTGAAAAAATTTTCTCTCTTTTCAGCCTCTTTAAATCCAATATATTTGAATTCTTTTCCATCATCCAAATACAAACTATCATATATTTTTTGAATATTTAAAAATTTAGGGTCTATATCACTATCTCCTATTAAATATGGTGGCAAATCATTCTCTATCAATTCATTATTTTCACCATAAATCCACACAGGGAAGCATCCATATTCAAATTTGATTTTTATTACTTTCATACACATTCCTCTCTACTTTGGATTAGCACCAACTATAAATCCATTATTACCTACTGTAATAGCAACTTTATGAATTTCTCCGTTATATGTAAATTCATATATAGGTCTTCCAGTACCTCTTCCCTGATATCCAACGATTTTTCCATTTTCTAGTGCATTCATTACATAATCAGGAATTTGCTCTTGCGTTATTCCTTTATTTAGAAAATCGTCAGCATGCTCAGTAATAATGTGATTTAATCCCGCAGTATCTGTTCCATTTTCTAACCACACTAATTTCCCATCCGCAGTCTTTGTTATTGCAACGATATCCTCTGGATTATACTTTACTCCACTATTAGCTAATTCATCTAATAGATTAGAGTTTAAACCACTTTCAAGCGCATCTCCCACATTCCTTAAATCCCATACATCCTCATATCCAACTTTCTGGGATACCAGCAATACATCTGCCTTTTCTACTCCTGCCAGCTCGGCACTTGTCAATCCTTCTCTGCTTCCATTCTCCAGAAAATCCAGATACTTTGCTGCATCATCTGGTGACATCATATCGGCAAATGATTCGTATACTGTCTGGCTTTCCTTTAACAGCTTTTCTCCGGATGCCACTGCTTCGGCTGTCTCATCCGAATACCTGAACACTTTTCCCCCGTGCAGCCATGCTCCAGCCTCATCTGCATGCTTTGCCAGCACACCGGCACCATCTGTACTTCTCGCCACCACACTGACTTTATCTGCATTTTTGAACAGTGTTCCTATTTCATCCGAATACTTTAGTGCTCCTATTACCGGGATCAGACCGATAAGGTCAAGTGCAAGCATTCCGATCAGATCCCATCTTACCCTGTCTGTTTCTGCAAGGTTCTTTATATCTGCAATGATATCCCGGATGTCACAGGGCAAATCCAGATCAAAAATTCCAAGGACAATCTGCACACCCACTCCAAGTACTGTCACTTCATCTGTAAAATTACCAAGGACAACACATTCGGCACTCCGTATCAGATAATCTTCCGCTTTGTCCAGCATTTTTTTATACCAGACAGTCTCTATCTCATACAGTTCTGCCTCATAAGCCGACTGTTCCTGCTCGTGGGTATCCTTGGCATTCTGATAGCCGGTATTGATCCCCTCCAGTTTTTCGCGGTATTTATCCGGGGATAATCTCAGTTTTTCCGGCTGCAGCATGGCACATACAGCCTCAAATTTTTTCCCGTATTCTCCAAGCAGGCTGCAGTATCCTTCTATCTGTGCCGCATAGTTTGCATCCACTTTCCCTGCTTTTTCTACTATAGCATCAAACTTCTTTGTTGTCACATCATGTTTGTCAAACATATGTAAATGGTAACTGTTGATGTCATTGATATAGTCCCCGATCACTCCACCGCTCTGCCACGTCTTCTGCTCTTATACTTCCTGCACCATAAATAAACGCATCATCTTCACAATAGCAAGTACCATGAAAACAATGCGTTCTAAAAATTAATCCAAGTCTCAAATTACCAAATATCTATTGTAGATACTTCAAAATGAATACACATCCCATTTAACATATCTTTTGGGATTTCATCTTCATCAATATGTAATCAAAACCCATTTTGCATATTTTTTTATTCATCCCTTAACTTATACTTAAATTCGCTATGTTCGTCCATATACCCACCCGGCAAAATTTCGCTATTGTCAATTAATTAACATCATGGATTCTTAATTGCTTCGCAACAGCCATGATGATTAATTAATAGACGTGCAGGAGTTGCAGGTTGTTGGGAGTCCGAAAGTATAACCCTAATAAATACTATTATGCAGAAACATAGCAGGTTTTATTCAAAAATAATCTGCACCGTATTTTCATTCATACTTTTCTGTACTTCTTGAATGATTCTTTCTATTTGTTCTTTACTAATTTTCTCATTCTCATGTGGTGGCTCCCATGTTTTCATAGTGTCCATATACGCCACAAACTTTCTCCCTACAAGCATTTCTCCTTCTGCTTTTATAACATACCCATTTTCCAAATCAAACTTAACATAATTCATACTACCTGCAATTTTCATTTTCTCACCTCTCAAAAACGACATTCTCTACACCTGTTTTGGGGGTCAATTGTTGTTATCTTTGTAACATTAGGATTATTCTTAAGACGTGGCAACTCAACATTTTCCCATATATTACCTGGTCTTAATTCTGAACCTATGACTGCACGTATTTCTCCTGAAACCTGTTCAGCATATGCTCCAGATGCCAAATCCCATGCTTCCATCGTACTCGGATTATTGAAATCCCATTCTGACATAACAATATTTTTGATTTCAATTGTAGACTCTAATGTAACTCCGCCTCGACTTTTAGCAATATTTGCTGCATTCTCAGCACCACCTATTCCATCTGTTCGTCCAGACCAGAAAAATGCGGTGTCAGGTTGAGTTTTTAATTTGGGGCGTATTGCATCAATGTCTATCAATGAAGAAGTACCACTCTGGTCTCAAGAGCCTCACGCATCGTAACATCATAATTTGCAAAAATACTTCTTAACTTATTCTGTGTTGCTGCCATTATCCCATCAAGGATTTCTCCTATGACAACACCTGTTACAAAATCTGCCACCATCTGTCCTGGATCAAAAGCATATGCCCACTTCTCATCCCATGACATACTGTCATCAAAGACTGCATACGCAAGTCTTTCACCTGCTGATACCGTCGTATCTACAACACCTTCAACCAAACGATGTGCTCCCGGAAATTTTGCTCCAAATGCCCCCGTTATAAAACCTCTGGCAGCTGATATTCCTACATCCCGAAAAGCTTCTTTCGCACTTCGGACATTTCCAGTCGAAATTTCCTCTCCTGCTTTCATCGCTGTCGTAGATAATGCACCAATACCCACACCTATAAACGCCCCGGCTAAAATACTTCCAGCACCAAGCGTTGCTATACTAATTGCGGCACCAATGGCACATACT